>Ga0164242_10006611_pt1 | contig 12753 bp, 12 predicted proteins | sample OricomgcompostMG_FD_108783 | JGI IMG/M metagenome (GOLD analysis project Ga0164242, IMG submission 108783) | Miracle-Growth compost microbial communities from Emeryville, California, USA - Original compost - Miracle growth compost (MG) ... | reverse complement strand
GACGTGAAGATCGTGCTCTTCGAGCTGGTGCCGAACATGCTGCCCTACATCGCACTGGGGCTCGCGCTCGCAGTGATCAACACCATCTTCGCCCTGGTCGGACTGGAACTGATCGGGCTCGGGCCGAGCGGCATCCAGGACCTCGGCCTGTTGATCAACTCCTCGGTCCAGAACGGAGCACTCAGCCTCGGTGCATGGCCGATGTTCGTCGCTCCGATCGTGTTGCTCACCGCGATCTTCTTCGCCCTGAACCTGATCAACGTCGGACTCGACGAAGCATTCAACCCGCGCTTGAGGAAGGTGGCCGGTGCCTGATTCGGACGCAGTTCTGGACATCCGGGACCTGATCGTGCGCTATCGCACGGTGACCGGCGACGTGACCGCGGTCGACGGGGTCAATCTGCAGGTCAAGCGCGGCGAGATCCTCGGGGTGGCAGGGCAATCGGGCTGCGGCAGAGCACGATGGCGACCGCTGTGCTGGGCCTGCTGCGACCCCCGGGCTTCGTCGCCGGCGGTTCCGCCACCTTCAACCGGCGGGACGATCCTCCGGTCGACGTCCTGGAGGAGAACGATGCCGGATTACGCCGGCTGCGGTGGCGGGACCTGGCCTACCTCCCGCAAGGATCGATGAACTCGCTGAATCCGATCATGCGGATCAGGGACCAGTTCGCCGACGTGATGCTGCAACACGGCTGGTCCTCCAACGACGAGGCCAACGGCTCCGGCGGGATCCGGCGCCGATCGAACCGGCACGAACGGGAGGTCCTGCGGGAGCAGGTCGCCCAGTTGCTGGCCGAGGTCGGCCTCGACGCATCCGTCGCGGAGATGTATCCGCACGAGTTGTCCGGAGGCATGAAGCAGCGGGTGATCATTGCGATGGCAGTGGCCCTGCGACCGGAGTTGCTGATCGCCGACGAACCGACGACCGCGCTCGATGTGATGATCCAGCGCGTGGTGATCCAGAATCTCGCCGATCTGCGCGACCGGCTCGGGGTCACGATGCTGGTGATCACCCATGACATGGGCGTGCACGCCCAGCTCGTCGACCGGGTCGCGGTGATGAACGCCGGCCAGATCGTCGAAGTCGGCTCGGTGGAACAGGTGTTCAAACGACCGGCGGATCCCTACACCAAGGAATTGATCAACTCCATCCCGGATCTGACCGTGCGCGAGGAGGCGTCCTGATGGCCGTTGCCGAGAACGTCGCCAAGACCATCCGGCTGGACGACATCACCCAGGTCTTCCCCGGACGACTGGGAACCAAGGTCGTCGCCGTGGACCACGTGTCCTTCGAGCTCAAGTCCGACACCCCGCGGATCGCCTCGCTGGTCGGTGCCAGCGGCAGTGGCAAGAGCACGATCGCTCGCATCCTGCTCGGGCTGCAGCGACCCACCAGCGGCCGGGTCACCTACCAGGGCAAGGATGTCGGGACCCTGTCCCGCTCGGAGTACACCACCTATCGGCGGGACGTCCAGCCGGTCTTCCAGGACCCGTACGCGATCTTCAACCCCTTCTACCGGGTGGACCGGATCTTCTGGAAGGCGATCAGGAACTTCAAGCTCGCCCACGGCCGGGCCGCCGGGATGAGCAAGATCGAGGAGTCACTGGAGGCCGTACGGCTCCGGCCGGGTGAGGTGCTCGGACGCTACGCCCACCAGCTGTCCGGCGGACAGCGCCAACGGCTGATGCTGGCTCGGATCCACATGCTGCAGCCGTCGTTCGTGATCGCCGACGAGCCGGTCTCGATGCTCGACGCACAGGTCCGCCGGCACTTCCTGGACATCATGATCGACTTCCAGCAGACCTACGGCATGACGACACTGTTCATCACCCACGACCTCTCGACGGTCGCCTACGTCGGCGGCGACATGATGACGATCTACAAGGGCCAGATCGTCGAGCAGGGCACGGTCAAAGAGGTGATGACCAATCCCAGCCACGCCTACACCAAACTGCTGATCGACTCCGTCCCGACCCCGGATCCCGATGACCGCTGGAAGACCCGGGTCGAGCTGAAGGACGGGGTGCCGAGCATCGTTCCGATCGAGACCTAGAAGCTCGAGACCTAGAGATCCGGGACCGGAAGACCGTAGCTGCGGTCGATCTCGGCCTGGTAGCCGGCGACCACCCCCGAGAGGACATCGCCCACCTGCACGGGCGCACCCGCCCATGCCGACTCGAGGACGGAATAGGCCATGGCCAGGTCCATCACGCCTTCACGGGCACTGGCCTCCATCGGATTCCCGGTGCTGATCGCGGAGGCGAAGTCCAACAGCTCCAGGGCGAACGAGTCCTGGATCCCGCGCGGGAAGAAGGAAGCCGACTCTCCCGGACCGGACTCTCCAGGGCCGGACTCTGCAGGGCCGGACTCCCCCAGCAGGGACTCGACCTGCACCGGCACCTCGCCGTCCCGGATCAGGCGGTCGGCCTTGATACACCCGGAACTGCCGTAGATGGTGGGGCTGGCGTCCAGGCTGGTGCCGGCGCCGCGGCCGGCCCAGCCGGAGAAGACAGTGCCGATGGCTCCACTGTCGAAGATCAACTGTGCGGTGTAGACGTCCTCGACGTCAGTGGCCACTCGGTCGGCGCCGGGACCCACCCGGTACGGCTCCAGCGTCGCGGTCAGCGCACTGACCTGCCGGACCGGACCCATCAGGTAGCGGAGCTGGTGCATCAGGTGCACGCCATGATCAATCGCGGGGCCGCCCCCGGTGCTCAGCCTGCGATGTCGCCACGGCGTGCCGGCGACGACACGATCCGGTGCCCACTCACCGCCGATCCCGCCGGACAACCACAGCTGGGGTCGACCGATCAGGCCCGCGTCGATGGCCTGCCGCTGGGCTCTTGTCCGCGGTGCATAGCGCACGTTCTCCGCGACGCCGGCCACCAGACCCTGGCGGTCCGCCGCGGCGGCGATCGCCCTCCCGGCGCGGACGGTGATGGCCAGCGGCTTCTCGATCAGCACGTGTTTGCCGGCGTCGAGTGCGGCCACGGCGATCTGGTGGTGCAGCGACACCGGCGTGAGGATCAGGACCGCATCGACGAGATCCGCCGCCAGCATCGCGTGCCAGTCGTCGAAGACCTCCGGCACCGCGGTCTGCAGGTCGCTGACGTAGCGATGCGGCGCTCCGAGCGGGTCACTCTCGTTCGCCGAAGCCGGTGGCCGGGGCGGTACGCCGTCATCGGGGCTGCGGAATGCGAGTGCGTCGGCGATGCTGTGGGCACACAGCGCCGTGATCCGGAACGGATCGAGGCCGGCCGCCTGGGCGGTGGCGATCCCCCGCAGGTGCGCGGGCAGGATGCGCGCGCAGCCGACGACTCCCAACCGGATCGGGGCCACGGGTCGGGTCTGCCTCAGTCGTCGAACGGAAGCGGCGTGTAGCTCGAGCCGAACGGGGCGTCGGGGCGATCGAATTCGCCCATCAGCGCGCGGCGCATCGGCGTCGTACGCTCCAGGAATTCGGGCGAGTTCTGGAACCGGTCGGCGGCCCGGACCCACGGCGGGCTGTAGACGTAGTGGGCGGTGTAGCGGTCCTGATCGCCGTGGTGGGCGTAGGTACGATGCCAGACGCCGTTGTGGAAGAGCAGCACCGAACCGGCGTTGGCGCAGATCACGTGCCCGATCTCCACCTCACCCTGCGACCGGCGGATCTCGTCGGGCAGCGGCGCCGTGCTGCGGTGACTGCCCGGGATCAGCTCCATGTTGCCCATCCCGGGCTCGGTCTGATCGGTCAGCAGGAAGGAGGCCCGGAGCTGGATCAGCGGCACCGGATACCCGAGCTTGCTGAAGTCGAAGGCGCTGGAGCCGTCCTGGTGCCAGCCGCCGACTCCGCCGCCGGCGGGCTGCATCGTGTTCCAGCTGGCTTGCAGAAGGAACCGGTCGCCGTACAGGCCGCGGACCTTCGGCAACACGGCCGGGTGATCGATGAGCCGCTCCAGCGACGGCTCGGTCTCGTAGCCACGCCCCACCTGGCCCCAGGAACGGTCGCGTCCGGAATGCAGTCGCCGGGATGCCTCGTAGCATTCGTCGGCCTCGTCCTTGGTCAGGACGCCGGGAATCACGAGATATCCCCATGATTCGAAGACGAATCGATCCAGTTCGGTGAAATCGCCGGGTTCGACCTCGGGATTGAACATCTGTGCTCCGTTTCAATGGGAAAAGGTGGGTAGCGGCAATCCGACCCGTTGTCCTGAGACCATGGATCGAAGACCGGCGTCAAGAATCTCCTGGGCATCGCGTGAGATCTCCGGCGTCACCATTCCTTCGAACGGTTCGTCGTTGAGCAGGCAATGCGTGAAGTAGTCGGGGCCGGACCGGTAATGATCCGGCAGTTTGTCCGCGGTCACCGTACGGGACGCGGTCGACACCAACTCACCGGAACTGCCGAGATTGGCGACTGCGACCTCATCCGGCCCGGTGAGGGCGATCGCGCCTTTTTCTCCGTAGATCATGGTGGGCTGGCGGACCGGCACGGCCGGCTGGGTCCAGGTCCCTTCGATCACGGAATGGCCACGCGGATATCCGAGGATCATGATCCCGTTGTCCTCGACGGTGAAGAAGTCCTTGGAATACCGGCCGCCGTGTGCGGTGACATTGCTGGGCTGCCCCATGAACCAGCGCGACATGACGGCACCGTAGGAGCAGAAGTCGACCGCTGCGCCGCCGCCGTTGGCGGAACGTTCGATCAGCCAGCCCCAGCCGACCCGACCGATGGGACCCGTGCCGGCGAAGTCCTCGGGCGGCCCACCGTGTCCGGCACGGTTGTGGATGCCGAGGACGCGGCCGATCTCCCCGGCTTCGACCAACTGCTTGGCGGTGTGGATGCCACCGTGCCAGTTCGTGGGCCAGTTGACCATCAGCCGCACCCCGTGCCGGGCGGTGACGGTGGCCATCTCCTCGGCGAGGGCGACATCGGCCGCCATCGGCTTCTCCTTCATCACGTGGACGCCGCGGCGCGCCGCATCCGCCACGACCGATGCGGCCCGACGGTTGTCGGCGCAGGTCACGATGGCCTCGGGCTTCGCCTTGTCGTACAACTCCTCCGCGTCGGCGAAGGCGGGCACGTCGGGGTGTCGCCGGACGAAGAAGTCCCGGAGCTCGTCGTCGGCGATGGACATGCCAACGACGTCGGCGGTCGGACTGGCCAACGCCGAGGCGAGCAGTCCCTGGAAATGAAGATGTTCGCCACCGATGAAGGCGAGGCGGATGCGCGGAGCCACGTCGAGAGATCCCTTCACTCACACCGATTGCGGGACTGCGGCCCGCGCGAGCGGCAAGGTGACGGGCATGCCGGTCTCCGCCGAGCGGTAGATGGCCAGCACCAGCTCCAAGGCGTCCCGCCCGTCGGCTCCGGTCAGCTGCAGCGGCTGGTCGTCCAGCACGCTGTCGATCAAGTGCGCCAGCTTGCGGTAGTGCAGATCGGCAAGGACCGGTTCGACCGTCTTGAGCTGGCGCCAGCCGCGCAGATGCGCCGGTTCGCCGAAGGTGTTGCTGAACACGCTGAGGCCGGAATTCTCGCGCCCGGTGATGATCGAGCCGTCGGAGCCGTCGATCGTCATGCCGCCGTGTGCGGCAGCGACGGCCCAGGCGGCGTACCACGAGCCCATCGCGCCGTTGGCGAAGCGCATCGTCGCCATGACGGTGTCCTCGACATCGATGCCGGTCACCAACTGGTCACGCACCTTGACCTCGGAGCGGAAGATCTCGCTGGTCGCGTAGACACTTGTGACCGGGCCCATCAGCCACAGGATCGTGTGCGCGGTGTAGATGCCCCAGTCGATCAGCACGCCGCCGCCGGAGTACTGCTTCTGCAGGAACCAGGGCACGCCGTGCGCCGACGGCCCGACACCGACCTGGGTCATTCCCATCGGCCGGCCGATCACACCTTCGGTCAGCAACTGCTTGACCAGCGGCAACCCCGTGCCGAATCGATGCTGGTATCCCATCGTGAATTTCACGCCGGCTCGGTCGGCGGCGTCGACCATCGCGTCGGCATCCTCCAGGCTCGTCGCGATCGGCTTTTCGCACAGCACATGCTTCCCCGCGGCCGCGGCAGCGATGACCGGCTCGGCATGTGCGGCCGGCCAGGTCGTCACGGAAACGGCCTCGACACCGGGATTGGCGAGCAGCTCGTGGTAGTCGTCGTACCAGTACGGGATATCGAAGTCCTCGGCCGCCTGGCGCGCCTTTGCAGGATCGATGTCTGCTATCGCGACCAGCCTGGCGCGAGGATTTCTCGCCAAATTGGGGAGATGCGCGAAACGTGAAATCCCGCCGGCACCGATGACTCCATAACCGAGTGTATGTTCGGCCATTCTGCTGATCTCCGCTTCGTTGCGCACAATCCGCGATCTGGAACCACGATCAGCGTATCAGCGTTTCCTGAGGTCGCCCATAGATTTGTACGGGACAACAACGACCCCGAATGCAATGAGAGGTGTCATTGTTTTCCACCTATTGTGGTGGCCTCATCGGGCTCCCGGTGCCGGCCGCGGGCGCCGAGACTCTCCACCGGGCCGGGGCGAGCAGTCGCACCACTGGACGATGGGGGCGCAGAAGTCGGCGCAAAAAGTGGGTGCAAAGGGACTCGAACCCCTGACCCCCTCCTTGTAAGGGAGGTGCTCTAACCAACTGAGCTATGCACCCGGGCCGCCGCCCGACGAGGTCGGACAGCGGCCAACACTAGCGGCTCGGGCCAACTCTGATCGAATCAATCCTGCGCGCTGACGGTGATCGGACTGGGGATCTGGGCCGGGAGCTGATCCGGGAGTTGATTGGTGACAAGGGACCCGAAGTCGGAGCCGCTTTCGACCAGGCCACACTTGAGCAGCCAGCGATAGGTCTGGTCGAACTCCTTCTGCGAATACGGCGCCGGATCGGTGTAGCGCAGCCGCCAGGTCTGGATGTCGTCCTCGCTGATCGAGCCGAGATCCTCCGGCACCTCGTCGACGAAATAGTGCAGGTAAGGACGGACGTCGGTGTTGATGTCTGCCACTGCCTTGCGGATGGCGCGATCGATGGCCTCGTAGACCTCCGGCTCGACGTCGGGTGATGCGATCTCCGAACCGGTGTAGAACGCCTCGGCGATGAGCCGGTAACCCTGCTTCAGGGCGACCGTGATGAACGGCTCCATGACCGCAACTGCGTCAACCGTGCCGTCCCGCAGGGCGCGGATCCGGTCGGCCGGACCACCGACATGGACGACCTTGAGCTCCTCGGGCTCGACGAAGCCTTCCAGGGTCTGGATGGCGAGATAGTGCGAGCCGTGATGGAAGTTCACCGCAACGGTCTTGTTCGCCAGGTCCTGCGGATGGTTGGCCGGCGAGTCCGGGCGGACGAAGATCGCCTGGCTGGCGACCGAGGCCCTTTTGGAGACGATATGGCCGCGACCCGAATCCTGGGCCCGGCGGACCTGGCCCCACTCGCAGGCGCGGTAGAACGAGACGTCACCGTTCTCGAACGGCTTGGCGATGGCACCGATCGAAGTCACCAGGTGATGATCCTCGATCGGCTTGATCGCGGTCTCGTACGATCCCGGTTCCACCAGTTGCAGGTCGATGCCTTCCTCGGCGAAATAGCCCTTCTCCAGGCCGACCAGATACGGCAGCGTGAAGATGGCTCCGGAGCGGACGGTCTTGATCGTGCGCTTCTCCGACATGATGATGTATCCCCTTCGTGATGATCTTGGCGTGATGATCTTGGCGTGATGAGTCTTGATCGAATTCTCTGTCAGGTAAGGGTTTCGTAGACGGGCTGGGCCGGCTTGCTCTTGAGCAGGCCGATCTGCACCGCGACCTCGATCTGCTTGTCGATGTTGTCGAAGACCTCCTTGTTCCAGTCGACTGCGTAGATGTCCTTGAGACGTTCGGGCAGCAGCGCGATCGCCTTCTTCTCCGTCGCCTTGATCCCGTACGCGTCGGCGTATTTCGACATCAGCGACGGCTCGTCGATCACTGCCCGGGTGGCCTCCTTCATCACCGTGAGAAACCGCTTGGCCGCCTCCTTCTGATCGGCATCGGCCAGCCAGTCCTTCCGGAATGCCGACCCGTTGAGGAAGAGCCGGCCCTGCTCGCCGGTGCCCTTCTGCCACAGGTCGCCGACCGTCGCGAGCTGGCGGTTGCCGTCCGCGACCAGCAGGGTGGCATTCGGCTCGATCGCGATGATCGCGTCCAGGTCGCCGCGGTCGTACAGCGCCAGACTCGCGGTCGGCTGCCCGGGGAAGAGCTGATACTCCTTGTCGAAGTCGATGCCGTTCACGGCCGCCGCCAGCGCCGCCGCCTTGTAGGTGTCGGAACTGGACGGCTGGACGCCGATCTTCTTTCCCTTGAGATCGGCGATGCTGGTCGCATCGCTGTGCGCGGGCACGATCCACCGGCCGTGATTGTAGAGCGCCGGGCCGGCGATCACGACGTCGTGTCCACCGGCATTGGCCTCGGCGACCCCCAACGGACCGAAGGAGAACACGTCGAGCAGCTTGGCCAGCAACTGTTGCTGGCCGGTCCCGACTCCGCCGCCCTGATGATCGATCGTCAGTTTCTGTGCCTGGGCGAGTTTCCGCACGTCGATGATGCGATCGGTGACGGCTCCCGCGGTGCCCGGGGTCGTGGCCGCGGTCTTGATCGACAGGTCTCCCGAGCCCGAGTCGCTGCCTGCTGCGGTCCCCTGGCCGCAAGCGGCCAGCAGAGCCGCTCCCAGCACCCCGCCGCCGAGGCCGAGAAGACGTCGGCGATCCATCCGCCGCGCTGCGGCGAGGGCGAGCGTCGCCCGCCCTGTCACCGGCTGTGTTGACACCTGGCTACCTCCATGGCCTTCTGATCTTGTTCGTGATCTTGTTCGTGATCTTGTTGCCCAGATCGGATTGCCGATCGGGTTGTCGACCCGCGACTACACCAACTGACCGACGATCGTTCTGTGCAACGCGAAAAGATCGTCATCCTCCGGCTGGCGGGGCCGCGGTGCATCGATCCGGTGCTCGGCGACGATCCGCGCAGGACTGCCCGAGAGCACGATGATCCGATCGGCGAGGAAGGTCGCCTCCAACGGGTTGTGGGTGACCAGCAGTCCGACCCGGGGACGTTCCAGCCACAGGTCCTGCACCAACAACCGCAGCCGGCGCGCAGTCAGCTCGTCCAGCGCACTGAAGGGTTCGTCGAAGAGCATCACGTCCGGATCGATCGCAAAGGCCCGCGCAAGCCCGACCCGCTGCCGCTGTCCGCCCGACAGCACCGACGGATAGCTACGGGCGTACTCGGCCAGGCCGACGGCCTCCAGCGCATCCCGTGCCGCCGGTTTGCCGATCCCGGCCGCATCGGTGGCCAACTCGACATTCTGCAAGGCGGGCAGCCAGTCGAAGAGCCGCGGCTGCTGGAAGACCATGCCGAGGCGCGGCGTACGGTCCGGGCCGCCGAGCTCGATGGTGCCGCTGTCCGGCGACTCCAGTCCGGCGATCAGGTGCAGCAAGGTCGTCTTGCCGGTACCGGAGGCGCCGACGACGGCAACCAGTTCGCCGTGCTCGACGCTCAGGTCAAGGCCGTCGAAGATCTGCTCGCGCCGACCGGTCTGCCGATGGACGAAGGTCTTGCAGACATCGCGGACCTCGAGTGCGGCCGTCATGCGCCGGCCCCCTTCCGCCACCGGCCGGACAGCCGCTCCAATGTCTGGAAGACCCCGTACTCGATGATCGTCATGATCAACGCGAAGGTGATCGTCCAGGCGAGCACGCCGGCCACGTTGTTGTTGGAGAATTCGAGATTGAGTTGATAGCCGATCCCGCTGGCCAGGCCGAAGATCTCCACCAGCACGATCACCTGCCAGGCCCGCGAGATGCCCAGCCGGGCCGCGGCGAAGAGGTACGGTGCCAGCACCGGAAGCCACAGCCTGAAGAGCCGGACACGCGGCGAAAGCCGGTAGACGTCGGCCATCTCGACGAGTTGATCATCGACCGAGCGCACGCCCTGCACGATGTTCATGATCAGGACCGGAGCGACGGCCAGCACCACGCACAGCACCGGGTTGATCAGGCTGACTCCGAACCAGATCACGCACAACAGCGCCTTCACCAGACCCGGAATCACCAGCAGCAACAACATCAGCGGCTCCAGGAACCGCCGCAACAGCGTGTTCCTGCCCATGGCGATCCCCACCACGACCGAGATCAGGAAGCCGATCACGAAGCCGATGCCGACCCGTTCCAGCGTCAGCCCGACCTGGGTCCACAACCCGCTGGTGCGCAGCAGATCGCCGAACTGACCGGCGATCTCACCCAGCCGGGGCACCAGCGGCGTCGACATCTTCGCGGCCATCAACTGCCAGGCCAGCAACAGGATGATCACCAGCAGCACCGGCGGCACGACCGCGCCCAGCACCCACCGCAGCCGACTGTCGCGGTCGAGCGGACCTGAGGACGGTCCGGCGCCACCCGGGTCCGCCGGGACGCCGGACAGTCGCGGTCGCCCGGACTCCTGGCGCACATCACTCTGGCTGATCGTCATGATCACCACCTCCAAGTTGTCGAACGGGTGATCATCAGGCGGTCAGCCGGACGAGGAGTTCGAGGATCGGCGCGGCGGCCGCGACCTGGGCGACGACCTCGTCGCCGGAGTCCTGCAACCGGTCGACCAGGAACGTCGTTGCCTGTTTTCGGGTCCGGTAGAAGCTCTCCACTCCCGCGGGTGAGGCCGAGATCAGTGAGATCCGGCCGTCGGTCGGATCGATGGTGCGCTGGATCAGGCCGCGACTGTCCAAGGCCCGCAACGTCCGCGACATGCTGGCCGGATCGACGCACTCGATCTCCGCCAGCCGGCCCGCGGGCAGCGGACCGTATTTCACCAGCGCGGCCAGTGCCGTGCGTAACGACATCGCCAGGCCGGAGTCGTCGACGGACTTGAGCTGGCGCGCCAACTGGATCACCGCGACCTGGACCCTGGCGATCTGCGCTTCATCAGGACTCGCGGGCAGCGCATCGGGCACATCCGCCTCGACAGCCACCACTGAACCCCTGTTTCCCACCATGGAAATAGGTTAACAGCCGCCAATCATCTACCCGGCGATGTCCATCAGGTGGACTCCAGGACCATCGGCGACTCTCAGGCGGACGACTGGTCGTCGTCGCGTCGCCTGCGGCGTGCGGTCACCGCCCGGGCTCGGTCGCGGACCGACCGGGCCGTACGACTGCGGTCCAGCACCATGTCGATCCCGCGGGGATAAGGCCGGTCCGGGTGTAACAGCACGCTCTCCACGACGACGGGAAGCCGCGCGACCTGCCGCGCCTCTCGCGCCCGCCGCCGATTCTCCAGCCGCAGGGCTGCGAGCACCTGCTCCAGGGCAACGACGAGCGAACCCCGCAGCATCCGATGCCCGGGCGGAGGATCGACCAACATCAACTCCGCCAGCATCGCGCGGGTTTCGCCGGCGTACTCCATGCCCTCGACCAACGATCGCTCGGCGTCCTCCTCATGCCCCTCTGCCTCGGCGACCACCAGGTCACCGAACGCTCGCAGGCAGCCGGCGGTCTGGGTGAGCACCACCGCGAAGATGTTGCGGACGTCCTCACCGTACGGGTCTTCCGGCTCTGCCGGTCCGTCCGCGCCGTCCTCGCCCGGCGGATCGGGCAGTTCGGTGATCATCGCGGTGAAGAACGCCCGGACCGCGAGCAGGCACCGGTCGAAGGTGTCCAGCCCGGAATCGAGCACCGGCACGACATCGCTGGTGCCCAGTGCCCGGGGATTCCAGCGCCGGCGCTCGCGCAGGTTGGACACGGAGGCGGCGACCGCGGCCACGTCGCCCGCGGCGGCGCGGGCCTGGTCGAGCCAGCCCTCGGCCTGCTGCCGGGTCGGCGGCTTCTCCTCCAGGGCCCGGGCCGCCGAGTCCAGCGGTGTCGCGGCCGCCTCGGCCACCCGCCGCACCGAACGCACCACCGAGGCCGCGGCCAACGCAGTCGGAAAGACCAGACCGAATGCGATGCCGACCCCGGCGCCGATCAACGTATTGAGCACCCGGACATAGCCGGCCACGTCGTGGTGAGCGACGCCGAGGATCAGCATCGCGCTGATCGGCGCCTCCAACATCTGCTCGCGGAGCCGGAACACCCGGGCAGCGACGATCGCTGCGATGATCGCGGCACCAAGACTCCACCAGGTCAACCCGATCCAGTTGGAGAGCAGGACCGCGACCAGGACGCCGCACAGCACAGCACCCACCCGCACCAGGCCCATCCGCAGCGTGGAAAGCGTCGAGGCCTGCAGTACCAGCAGTGCGGTCAGCGATCCGGTCAGGTCGACCGGTCCACCGGACGACAACGCCCTGGTCAGCAAGTAGGAGACCACCGCGGCAAGACTCAGCCGCAGCAGCATCACCGCGAACGGCACCAACCGGCCGGGGACGTCCCGCCACCGATCGGGGTGCCCCGGCCAGGCGATCTGGAGTAACCGACTGCCGATCACGGGTCCAGGATGCCCGTCCGGCGAAACGTTTGTCTCGGCTTCAGTACTCAAGCGTGTCGGCCGTCGGACAGGTCGCCAGTCGAACGTTGTTGTCGAACGTGTTGCCGGGGCCGTGCCGTCAGCGCGTTCACGACACAGGCCCCGGCAACCACGGCAGGGTCAGGCGCTGATCTCCTTGACCTGGCCCTCGACATCACCCTTGAGATCGCCGTCGCGCTCACCGCGGGTGACAGCGATCTTGCGCGGCTTGGCCTTCTCCGCGATCGGCAGGGTGACCCTGAGAACGCCGTCCACGTAGCTGGCCTGGACGTG
>Ga0164242_10006610_pt1 | contig 12753 bp, 12 predicted proteins | sample OricomgcompostMG_FD_108783 | JGI IMG/M metagenome (GOLD analysis project Ga0164242, IMG submission 108783) | Miracle-Growth compost microbial communities from Emeryville, California, USA - Original compost - Miracle growth compost (MG) ... | reverse complement strand
CTTCCCGCGGCCCCGTGCCGGGCGGCTCCGCTTCCGTCCGGCGGCCGGGCGGCTCACCGGCTCGCCGACCGGTTCCCCGTGGCCCGCCCGGCCGGCCGCCGACCTCCGTCCCCGTGGGGGAAATTGCGTTGTCGGGCCCTGTGGCCAGGGGCACTCTGGTGCCACCCTGACGGCCCTGGAGGTGGGCGGACCATGCGCGAGACCCTGGTACTGAATGCGAGCTTCGAACCGCTGTCGACGGTGTCGCTGCGGCGCGCCGTCGTCCTGGTGATGCAGGACAAGGCCGTCGTCGAGCAGGCCCATCCGGGGCTGCGGGTGCGCGCGGCGCAGGTGGAGATACCCGTGCCCCAGGTGATCAGGCTCTGCCGGTACGTGCGGGTGCCGTTCCGACAACGGGCGCCGTGGTCGCGGCGCGGCGTCCTGGTACGGGACCGCCACCGGTGCGCCTACTGCGGCCGGCGGGCGTCGACGGTGGACCACGTGCTGCCGAAGTCCCGGGGCGGCGCCGACACGTGGCTGAACACCGTGGCCGCCTGCGCCGAGGACAACCAGCGCAAGGCGGACCGCACGCCGGAGCAGGCGGGGATGACGCTGCTGGTGCGGCCGTTCGAGCCGACGCCGGCGGACGCGCTGCTGCTGGCTCTGGGCGTGCGCACCCGGGCGGGGCTTCCGGAGTGGCTGGCCGCGCCGGCCTGAGCGGTGGCGGGCGGCGCGGGGCTCCTGGTGAGGGTCCCGCGCCCCGACGCGACCCCGGGGCCTACCGCAGGAGCAGCTGGACGATCGCGGCGATGCCGACGGCGACGATGAGGCCCCGCAGGGCCGTCGGCGGCAGCCGGCGGCCGACGCGGGCGCCGGCCACGCCGCCGACGGTGGCGCCGAGGGCGACGAGTCCGACGGCCGCCCAGTCCATGTGAGCGGCGACGACGAAGAAGACGGCGGCCACTCCGTTGACGAGCGCGGCCAGCACGTTCTTGAGGGCGTTGGCGCGCTGGAGGGTCTCGTCGAGCAGCAGGCCCAGCAGGGAGAGGTAGAGGACGCCCTGGGCGGCGCCGAAGTAGCCGCCGTAGACGCTGGCGAGCAGGACGCCGGCCGCGAGCAGGGGGCCGCCGTGGGTGGGGGCGGGGGCGCCGGTGCGTTCCCTGCGGGCCTGGAGGGAGCGGGCCAGCCGGGGTTGCAGCAGCACGAGGACGAGGGCGGCCGCGATCAGGGCCGGCACGATGGCGTCGAACGCCTTCGACGGGAGCGTGACGAGCAGCGCGGCGCCGGCAACCCCGCCGACGAGGGCGATCGCTCCCAGCCGTAGCAGGCGCGGGCGCTGGCCGCCGAGTTCGCGGCGGTAGCCGATGGCGCCGGCCACCGAGCCGGGGACGAGACCCAGGGCGTTGGAGACGTTGGCGGTGACCGGGGACAGGCCGACGGCGAGCAGGACCGGGAAGGTCAGCAGGGTTCCGGAGCCGACGATGGTGTTGATGGTGCCGGCGCCGATCCCGGCGGCGAACACGGCCACGGCTTCTCCTGGGGACATGGCCGCTGATCATTCCACACCGGCCCACCGCCCGCCGTTCGCCCCCGAACGGCCCGTCCTGAGGGGCTGCTCGACGCTCTGCCGGGCAGCACAAGGCCGCCGGGCGTCACTCCTTGTCGAAGGGCGGGGTCTCGCGGCGGGGCGCGGGCGGTGCGGCGGAGGGCCGGGTGGCGGGCACCTCGGTGCCGTTGGCGCCGCCGCCGGGGGCACCGGGGATGTTGGCGACGATGCCGCCGAGGCCCTTGAGCGCGTCGTTCAGCTCGCTGGGGATGATCCAGAGCTTGTTGGCCTCACCCTCGGCGATCTTCGGCAGCATCTGGAGGTACTGGTAGGCCAGGAGCTTCTGGTCCGGGTCGCCGGCGTGGATGGACTCGAAGACGGTGCGGATGGCCTGCGCCTCGCCCTCGGCCCGCAGCGCGGCGGCCCGGGCCTCGCCCTCGGCCCGCAGGATCTGCGACTGCTTCTCGCCCTCGGCGGTGAGGATCTGCGACTGGCGGACGCCCTCGGCGGTGAGGATCGCGGCGCGCTTGTCCCGGTCGGCGCGCATCTGCTTCTCCATCGAGTCCTGGATGGAGGTCGGCGGCTCGATCGCCTTGAGTTCGACGCGGTTGACGCGGATGCCCCACTTGCCGGTGGCCTCGTCGAGCACGCCGCGCAGGGCCGCGTTGATCTCCTCGCGGGAGGTGAGGGTGCGCTCCAGGTCCATGCCGCCGATGATGTTGCGCAGGGTGGTGACGGTCAGCTGCTCGATCGCCTGGATGTAGCTGGCCACCTCGTAGGTGGCCGCGCGGGCGTCGGTGACCTGGTAGTAGATGACGGTGTCGATGTTCACCACCAGGTTGTCCTGGGTGATCACCGGCTGCGGGGGGAAGGGCACCACCTGTTCGCGCAGGTCGATCCGGTTGCGGATGGTGTCGATGAACGGGACGACGATGTTCAACCCGGCACTGAGGGTGCGGGTGTAGCGCCCGAAGCGCTCGACGATCGCGGCGGTGGCCTGGGGGATGACCTGGACCGTCCTGATGAGCGCGATGAAGACGAGCACCACCAGGATGATGAGGACGATGATGATGGGCTGCATGGCCGCTCCCGGGCCGGTCGACTGGGGCTGTCTCGGGGTTGTCGCGTCTCGGCGGTACGCGGGTCTGCTCGGATCTGCTCTGGCGTGCTACGCCATGATCAATCGTCGCAGACAGTAGGCGGGTCGGGGGCGGATTCGCCGAATTCCGGCCCGATGACGGCTGATTCGCCGCGCTGCGCCGTTCGTCCGAGGCTTCGTCGCGGCCACCGGCCGCCGGAGCCGCTCACATCACCACGGCGGTGGCGCCGTCGATCTCGACCACGTCCACCTGCTGCCCGGGGTCGAAGACCCGGCCGTGTTCCAGGGCGCGGGCCGACCAGACCTCGCCGCCGAGCTTGATCCGGCCGCCGGAGCCGTCGTCCACGCGTTCCAGGACGACGGCGCGCCGGCCCTTGAGCGCGTCCACGTTGCTGCGCTGCTCGGGCCGCTGCCGGTTGCGGTAGGCGATCGGCCGCACGAACACCAGCAGCGCTACGGAGACGACGACGAAGACGATCACCTGGGCGACGATGCCGCCGCCCGTGCCGGCCGTGACGGCGCCGCCCACCGCCCCCACCGCGAACATGCCGAACTCCGGCATCGCCGTGATGACCAGCGGGATACCCAGCGCCACGGCGGCCACGAGCCACCACACCCATGCGTCCACGGTGTCAATCGTAGGGGTATGCACCCGGGTTGTGGCAGTACACGCCGAACACGCGTGCTTCGCACGGGCGTTGGACGGGGCCCACTCGGCGCCCCGGCCGGCGGCTACTTCAGGGGCAGGCCGGCGGCGGTCCATCGGTCGCCGCGCTGCTCGACGACGAGCGGCAGGCCGAAGCAGACGGAGAGGTTGCGGGAGGTGAGGGTCGTCCCCAGCGGGCCGGCGGCGACGACCTTGCCCTGGCGGATCATCAGCACGTGGGTGAAACCGGGCGCGATCTCCTCCACGTGGTGGGTGACCATGATCATGGAGGGGGCGATGGGGTCGCGGGCCAGCCGGCCCAGGCGCCGCACCAGGTCCTCACGGCCGCCGAGGTCGAGGCCGGCGGCGGGCTCGTCCAGCAGCAGCAGTTCGGGGTCGGACATCATGGCGCGGGCGATGAGGGTGCGCTTGCGCTCGCCCTCGGAGAGGGTGCCGAACTTGCGGTCGAGGAACTCGCTCATACCCAGCCGGTCGAGGAAGGCGCGGGCCCGGTCCTCGTCGACCTTCTCGTAGTCCTCGCGCCAGGTGGCGGTCATGCCGTAGGCGGCGGTGAGGACGGTCTCCAGGACGGTCTGGCGGCGCGGCATCTTCTCGGCCATCGCGGCGCCGGCCATGCCGATGCGCGGGCGCAGGTCGAAGACGTCGACCGAGCCGAGCTTCTCGCCGAGGATCTGCACGGTGCCGGCGGTCGGGAAGAGGTAGCTGGAGGCCACGTTGAGCAGGGTGGTCTTGCCGGCGCCGTTGGGGCCGACGATCACCCACCGCTCGCCCTCGGAGACCGACCAGGAGACCTGCTCGACCAGAGCCCGTCCGTCGCGGACCACGGATACGTCCACCAGCTCCAGTACATCGCTCATCGGCGCGCTGTCTCCCATTGCAGTGTCTGGCCGGTCCGACCGGTCTCGGCGTTCCGGGGCTTCCCGGCAATTGTCGGGGTTCCCGGCCGGTCGCGGCCGTGACGGATGTCACGAACCCGCCCGGCGTGCCGGGATCGGCACGGGTCAGGCACGGTACGGGCCCTTCCGTGAGGGAACCCCCGGGGAAAACTTACGCCACCGCGTCCCCGGTCCAGTCCATAGGCTGGGGGCATGCTTGATGAACCGCGCTCCGGCCGCCTGGCCGCCTGGGGGAATGCCCTTCTTGCCGGACTTGCCGCACCGGACGACGTCGGCCAGCGGATCACGGCCGACGACGCGGTGCACCGCGTCTCGGGGCTGCCGGGCGAGGCCGGGCCGGTGGGCCTGACGCTGGGCCTGGGCCGGCTGCGGGCGCTGGGCGTGAGCGGGCTGCGCCTCGCGCTGCCGGTGGCGGGGCATCCGCTGGGCCTGTCGGGACCGCCGGAGTTCAACACCCGCGCGCTGGCGGCCGGGGAGGCCGTGGTGGCGGTGGGTGCGCCGCTGGGGCTGGTGCCGGAGGTGTACGAGGCGGGCCCGGCCGGCGACGTGCACGTCGAGGTGGAGTGGCAGTGCCTGCCGGTGCGGGAGGCGCCGCCGGCCGACGTGCCCTCGCTCGGCGAGGCGGAGCGGGAGCTGGCGGAGGCGCTGCGGGACGCGACGCGGGCGCTGGCGGCGCTGGACGTGGCCGGCGCGGGCCCGGCGGCCCAGGCGGCCCTGGAGGCGTACCGGGCGCGGGCGGAACGGGGCCGGGAGGTGCTGGCGCCGGGCTACCCGCCGCGGGCGGTACGGGTGCTGGAGCTGGCCCAGCGGGTGGGCGCGCTGGTGTGGATCGCCACGGGCGACCACCTCGGGCCGGGCGGGCACGGGGCCGCGATGAGCGCGTCGCAGATCACAGCGCGGGCCGAGCTGCTGCGCCCGGTGGAGCGGACCGCGCGACGGGCGCAGGTGGCGGCGTACAACGCGTACGTGGAGGAGTTGGAGCGGCGCCGGCCGTAGGACTTACCGGGCTCCCCGGGCTGCGGGCCCTTGGGGGCGTCCTCCCGGGGACGGGGCACGGGAACGGGCCCCGGCGGCTGTGGGAGGGTGCCGCCGGGGCCCGTGCGTTCGGGTGGGCCGCGGCGCCCCGGCGTGGGGGCGGCGGCCCGGACCGTTCCGGGCGTCGGCAGGGCGTCGCTCGGACGCCGGCCGGTCGTCGACCGGAGGTTCAGCCGCTCGTCAGCCGTTGGCGCCGGTGTTGCCGAAGGCCGGGTTGAGCAGGCCGATGACGTTGACGGTGTCGCCGACCACGTTCACCGGGACGTGCACCGGCACCTGGATGGTGTTGCCGGAGGCGACGCCCGGGGAGTGCAGGGCCGCACCGTCGGCCTGGGAGTCGGCGGAGGCGACGCCGGCGCCCACGGCGGCCAGGCCACCGGCGACCAGGGTGACGGCTGCGGCCTTCTTCAGGGTGTTCACTTTTGTACTTCCTCCTCAGGGGACGCGCCGGGCCATCCGCCGCGGCACGTTCTGGGAAACGGGTCACGGCCCGGGAGGATGCGCGGCCCGGAGGAGTTACACCCGACCGTATGAACCTGGGTGCGCCGAACGCGCGCGGGTTCGGCGTGGCGCGGGCCCGGGCCGGGGTGATCGGGGGGTGCGGTCAGCCGCCGACGCCGTTGCGCACGGCCCACAGCGCGGCCTGGGTGCGGTCGGCGACGTCCAGCTTCATCAGGATGTTCGACACGTGCGTCTTGACGGTCTTCTCGGAGAGCACCAGCGCGCGGGCGATCTCGCGGTTGGAGCGGCCGTCGGCGATGAGTGCCAGCACCTCGCGCTCGCGTTCGGTGAGGCCGCCGCCCCGGCCGCCGGCGGGGGTCTGGTCCTGGCTGAGCAGCGCCCCGGCCACCTCGGGCTGGAGCAGGACGTGGCCGGCGCGGACGGAGCGGATGGCGTCGGCCAGGGCGACGGGGTCGATGTCCTTGTAGACGTACCCGGCCGCGCCGGCCCGCAGCGCGGGTACCACCGTGCGCTGCTCCGTGAAGCTCGTCACGATCAGCACCCGTGCGGGGCTGCCGGCCTCGCGCAGCAGCCGCAGCGCCTCGATGCCGTCGGTGCCGGGCATCCGCACGTCCATGAGGATCACGTCGGGCCGCAGCTCCAGGGCGCGGGCGACGCCCTCGTCGCCGTCGGCGGCCTCGCCGACGACCTCGATGTCGCCCTGGACCTCCAGGAAGGTGCGCAGCCCACGGCGCACCACCTGGTGGTCGTCGACCAGCAGCACCCGGATCGCGTCCGCGCCCGCCGCAGGGACCTGCCCGTCCTCCGTGTCCGGACCGGCGGGGTGGCTGGGCTCCCCCCGCCCCCTCGCGCCGGCCTCTCGCGGGGTGCGCTGCCCCGCCGTCCGGTCAGCCACCTGGCACCTCCATCTCGACAACGGTGCCCTTGCCGGGCTCCGACCGGACCGCGAGCCGGCCGCCGACGCCGTCGGCCCGATCCCGCATCGAGGCCAGCCCGAGGTGCCGGCCGCTCGCGCGCACCGCGTCCGGGTCGAAGCCCCGGCCGTCGTCGGCGACGCGCAGCCGGGCACGGGCGCCGATCCCCTCGAGGGTGACGGTGACGGTGCCGGCTGCGGCGTGCCGCAGCGCGTTGTGGGTGGCCTCCTGGGCGACGCGCAGCAGCGCCTCCTCCTGGGCGGCGGGCAACGCGCCCACGCGGGAGGCGTGGAAGGTGACGTGCGCGGTGTGCACCCGGTCAAGGACGCCGGCCTGGGTGCGCAGGGTGGCGACCAGGCCGTCCTCGTCCAGCGCGGCGGGCCGCAGCTCGACCACGACGGCACGCAGCTCGTCGGCGGCCTCGGCGGCGAGCCGGGTCACCTCGCGGATCTCCCGCTTGGCGCGGGCGGGATCGGCGTCCACCAGGGCCGCGGACGCCTGGGCGGTCAGCCGCAGCGAGAAGAGCTTCTGGGAGACCGCGTCGTGCAGTTCGTGGGCGATACGGGCCCGCTCCCCGGCGAGGGTGAGCTCGCGGCTGCGCTCGTGCAGCCGGGCGTTGGTGAGGGCGATGGCGGCGTGGTCGGCCAGCAGCCGCAGCAGGTCCTCGTCGGCCTGGGTGAAGGCGCAGCCGCCGTTCCCGTCCTGCTGGTCGGGGCGGTGCGGTCCGTCGGGCGACGGCGGGCGCGAGGCAGCCGTGGCGGGTGCAGCCGGTCCGTTCGCCGCGTCCGGCGGCCGCGGGCCCCGCGGCCGGGGGCAGATCTTGTTGGCGAGGAAGACGGCGCCGAGGATCTCCTCGCCGTCCATGACGGGCATGCCGATGAAGTCGCGCATCACCGGGTGGGCGTCCGGCCAGCCGGCGAAGCTCTCGAACTCGCGGACGTCGGCGAGCCGCTGCGGGGTGGTCTCCTTGAGCATCGCGGCGAGCACGCCGTGCTGCCTGGGCAGCGGGCCGATGGCCCTCCACTGCTCGTCGCTGACGCCGTCGACCACGAACTGGGCGAAGCCGCCGCGGTCGTCCGGCACGCCGAGGGCGGCGTACTCGGCGCCGAGCAGCTCCCGCGCGGAGGTGACGATCGTCTGGAGGACCTCGCGCACCTCCAGCCGGCGGTTCATCGCCAGGATCGCGGCGCTGACCGCTTCGATTCCGCCCTTCGGCGTGCGGGGGCCCATGCCGCCCACGGTACCGGCGGCCCGGCCGGACGGGATGCGCCGCAGGTCGCGGACGTACTGGTCCTGAGGGCGTAGTCCTCGCGGCGGGGCCGCGGCGGCCCCGGGCCGAGGACCCCGGGGCGTAGGGCGAAGGGCCCCCGAGGTGTGCTGCGGGCGGCCGAGGCAGGAACGGCGGCGGCGTTCCTACGGTGGGCCCCGGTGGCCGGGCGGCTGGCGTCCGGCCGGGGTTGACGGGAGGTTCGGCCATGCCGGTCGCGGTGGTCACGGGAGCGTCGAGGGGTCTGGGGCGGGCGGTGGCCGCGGAACTGGCCGTGCGCGGCTGGGACCTGGTGGTGGACGGCCGGGACGCGGACGCGCTGCGGGAGGCGGCTGCGGAGCTGGATCGTGCGGCACCGGGCGGGGCGGGCGGCCGGGTGGCGGCGGTGCCGGGGGACGTGGCGTCGGCGGCGCACCGGACGGAGCTCGTGGCCGCGGCCGGGCGGCTGGCCGGTGGGGCCGGACTGGACCTGCTGGTGAACAACGCGAGCGCGCTGGGTGCGGAGCCGCTGGTGCCGCTGGCGGAGCTGCCCGAGGAGGGGCTGCGCCGGGCGCTGGAGGTCAACGTGCTGGCGCCCTTCGCCCTGGTCCGGGCCGCGCTGCCGCTGCTGCGGGCGGCCGGCGGTGCGGTGCTGGACGTGAGCTCGGACGCCGCGGTCGAGGCGTACCCCGCGTGGGGAGGGTACGGCGCGAGCAAGGCGGCGCTGGAGCAGCTGTCGGCGGTGCTGGCGGTCGAGGAGCCGGGCCTGCGGGTGTGGTGGGTCGATCCCGGCGAGATGCGGACCCGGCTGTACGCGGCTGCGGAGCCGGGCAGTCCCCGGTTCGACGAGCTTCCGCTGCCGCGGGAGGTGGCTCCCGTCCTGCTGCGGCTGCTGGACGGGCCGGGCGGTCCGGCCCCCAGCGGCCGCTACACCGCCGCGACCCTGCGGGAGGCGTGACATGACTCCGCCACCGGTGACCTCGCCCGCACCGGAAGCACGGACACAGCGGGGGCCAGGCCCGATCGCGGTGAGAGGGACAGGGGGAAGGCGTCCTCGGCAGGCTCCGGTGCCCTGCCCGACCTGCGACGCCGACGCCGATCGCGTCGCGGCGGGCGGCCTGGCGGCGCTGCGGGTACCGCCGGAGCTGGCCGCCTCGGCGCCGCCGGCCCGCCGCGACGGGGTGCGGCTGCTGGTGGGCGAGCGGTCCACCGGCGCGATCGGCCACTTCGCCTTCCGGGAACTGCCCTCGCTGCTGCGGGCCGGGGACGTCCTGGTGGTGAACACCTCCCGCACCCTGCCCGCCGCCCTGGACGGCCGGCTCTCCGACGGCCGGGGCCGCCCGGAGCCGGTGGTGGTGCACTTCTCGACGCTCCGTGACGACGGTCGCTGGGTCGTGGAGGTGCGCGCCCCCGACGGGCGCGGCTCGACCGTGCCGCGCGCCGGCGGGCCGGCCGGGGCGGTGGTGGAGCTGGCCGGGGGTGCGCGGCTGGAGCTGGTGGAGCCACTGGCGCCGCCGGTCCGCCCGGCAGCGGGGGCCGGGGCCCCGGCCGGCGGGCGGCTGTGGGTGGCGGCGGCGGACCCGGGGGACATCCCGGGGGACATGGTGCGCCACCTGCGCCGGCACGGCCGCCCGATCCGCTACGGCTACACGGACCGGGACCAGCCGCTGGCTGCCTACCAGACCGTCTTCTCGGCCCACTCCCCCGACCGGCCCGGGTCGGCGGAGATGCCGAGCGCCGGCCGGCCGTTCACCGCCCCGCTGGTGGCGGAGCTGGTGAGCAAGGGTGTGCAGGTGGCGCCGATCGTGCTGCACACCGGAGTGGCGTCCGCCGAGGCGCACGAGCCGCCCTACCCGGAGCGGTACGCCGTGCCGGCCGCCACCGCGCGGCAGGTGAACGCGGCCCGGTCGGCCGGCGGCCGCGTGGTGGCCGTGGGCACGACGGCCGTGCGGGCCCTGGAGTCGGCGGCCGGCCGGCGGGGCGAGGTGCGCGCCGCCCGGGGCTGGACGGACCTCGTGGTCACCCCGGAGCGCGGGGCGCGGACGGTCGACGGACTCCTGACGGGGCTCCACGAACCGCGCGCCTCGCACCTGCTGATGCTGCGCGCGGTGGCCGGCGAGCCGCTGCTGGAACGGGTCTACGAGCAGGCTCTGCGCGGCCGTTATCTGTGGCACGAGTTCGGCGACGTGAACCTGTTGCTGCCGTAGCCCTTCTGACGTCGCATAGACCCCCGGGAAAACCGGGTCACCCAAAGCACCCCCGCAGTCACCGCCGGCGACTTCGGGGGTGCCCGCCTGTGAGCTCACCGATAGGGCATGGGTCACATACTAAGCGGACTAGTGGAATGCCCGCCCGGCCAGAACCCGGGCGAAACACGGATTACCCGGCCGATCGGCCGGCGCAGCTACGAGAGGCATTCGTAGAAGCGCTCGTTGACCCCCGATTCAGGGCCCTCTAAGAATTCTCAGGTCCCAATCGGAAGAGGTAATCACGAATGCAGCTCCCCACGATCCCGAAGGTCGGCCGACTGTCGAAGAAGCACAAGATCACGGCCGCCGGCATCGCCGCCGCGGCCGCGGTCGCCCTGACAGTGACCGGTCTGGAGGCGACCGCTGGAGGGTCCGCCGCCGCTGCTGGCGACCCGACTGGGTTCTCCGTCTCCACCGGCGACCACGTCAAGGACGTCCCGGCCAAGAGCGGCCTGGCGTCCCAGAAGGCCGTCGACGAGGCCGCCAAGGCGGCCAAGGACAAGGCGGCCGCCGCCGCCAAGGCCGCGCACGACAAGGCCGCCGCCGCGGCCGCGAAGAAGGCCGCCGCCCAGGCCGCCGCAAAGAAGGCGGCCGCCGACGCGGTGGCGAAGAAGCAGGCCGCCGCAAAGAAGGCGGCCGCCGAGGCCGCCGCGAAGCGTGCTCGCGAGGCCACCGCCAGCCGCTCCACCAAGCGCGTCGAGGTCAAGACCGTCCCGGCTGCGAAGGCCACCGCCGCGCCCAAGGCCGCCGCGCCGAAGACGACCGCGGTCGTCTACCCGAACACCCTGGACGGCTGGATCCGGCACGCCCAGGCCGAGCTGGCCGCGAACAACATCCCGGTGCCGACCTACAACGGCATCTACCGGAACATCATCCGTGAGTCCTCCGGCAACCCGAGCGCCATCAACCTGTGGGACTCCAACGCCGCCAAGGGGATTCCCTCCAAGGGCCTGCTCCAGGTGATCGACCCGACGTTCCAGACCTACCACGTCCCCGGTACGTCGTGGAACATCTACGACCCGGTCGCGAACATCTCGGCAGCCTGCAACTACGCCTGGCACCGGTACGGCGGAATGGACAACGTCTACTCCGCGTACTGATCGCCGGCGAATGACACGGTACCCGCCTTCCGGTCGGGCACCGTTTCCCGGACTCGGGGACAACGAGAACAACGGGAAACCCGAGGGGCGGTGGGACGAGTATGTCCCACCGCCCCTCGGCGCGCCCGGAATTCGTCCGGTCCGCGAAATACCGGAATCAGCCGGCTACTTGCGCATCACCTCGGGCTCGTGCCGGCGCAGCAGCCTGGCGACCACGAAACCGCAGACCAGCGCCATCACGAGCAGCACCCCGACGTCCAGCGTCCAGGCTCCCGTGGTGTGCTTCCACAGCGCGTCGCTCGTCTTGTGCGTCGGGTCCCACGGCAGCAGCGTGTTGAGGCTCGCGGTGGCGCCGGCCCCGGCGACCGCCCAGCGCGCCGGCATCAGCCATGACAGCTGCTCCACGCCGGGCTTGCCGTAGAGCTGGAAGAGCACGCCGGTGAAGACGATCTGCACGATGGCGAACATGACCAGCAGCGGCATGGTCTTCTCGGCCGTCTTCACGAGCGCCGAGATGATCAGGCCGACCATCATCGAGGTGAACCCGAACGCCATGATGACCAGGGCCATCTCCACCCCCGGGTGGCTGTGCAGGATGACGCCCTCGGCCGGCATCTTGCGCGGCGCGAAGCCGATGCCGCAGATGATGGCGCCCTGGAGCACCGTGATCAGGCCGAGCACGATCACCTTGGACATCAGGTACGCCGAGCGCGACAGGCCGACCGCCCGTTCGCGCTCGTAGATCACCCGCTCCTTGATCAGCTCGCGGACCGAGTTGGCGGCCCCGGCGAAGCAGGCGCCCACGGCGAGGATCATCAGGATGGTGCCGGCGTCCTTGTTGGTGAACAGCGGCGGCTTGCCCGGGCCCAGGCCGTTGTCGGCCGGAATCAGGCAGCTCACCACGCCGAGCACCGCCGGCAGGATCAGCATCAGCCCGATGAAGCCGCGGTCGGAGACGATCACCGACAGGTAGCGACGCACCAGCGTGTACAGCTGCGAACCCCAGCCCTGCGGCTTGGGCGGGCGGGCCGCCTGGTACGGGATGTCGTGCGCGGTCTGCGGGGCGGCGGCGTCCAGCTCCGCCGCGTACAGCTGGTACTGCTGCGAGCCGCGCCACCGGCCGGACCAGTCGTAGTCGCGGTAGTTCTCGAACGCCGAGAAGACGTCGGCCCAGTTGTCGTAGCCGAAGAACGGCAGTGCCTCGTCGGGCGGCCCGAAGTACGCGACCGAGCCGCCGGGCGCCATCACCAGCAGCTTGTCGCACAGCGCCAGTTCGGCCACCGAGTGGGTGACCACCAGGACGGTGCGTCCGTCGTCGGCCAGGGCCCGCAGCAACTTCATCACGTCGCGGTCCATGCCGGGGTCGAGGCCGGAGGTCGGCTCGTCCAGGAAGATCAGCGACGGCTTGGTCAGCAGCTCCAGGGCCACCGAGACGCGCTTGCGCTGGCCGCCGGACAGGGACGTGACCTTCTTGTCGGCGTGGATGTCGAGCTTCAGCTCGCGCAGCACCTCGTCGATGCGCGCCTCTCGCTCGGCGGCGGCGGTGTCGCCGGGGAAGCG
>Ga0164242_10006609_pt1 | contig 12754 bp, 11 predicted proteins | sample OricomgcompostMG_FD_108783 | JGI IMG/M metagenome (GOLD analysis project Ga0164242, IMG submission 108783) | Miracle-Growth compost microbial communities from Emeryville, California, USA - Original compost - Miracle growth compost (MG) ... | reverse complement strand
GACCCGCTCGGCGAACTCCTCGGCGACGTCACGGTGCACGAGGAACCGGTTGGCCGCGGTGCAGGCCTGCCCGATGTTGCGGAACTTGGCGAGCATCGCGCCGTCCACGGCGCGATCCAGGTCAGCGTCCTCGAAGACGAGGAACGGCGCGTTGCCGCCGAGCTCCATCGAGGTGCGGAGAACGTTGTCCGCGGCCTGCCCGAGCAGCCTCTGGCCGACCGGTGTGGAGCCGGTGAAGGAGAGCTTCCGCAGGCGCGGGTCGGCGATGATCGGCTCGGAGACCTCACCTGAGCGGGTCGTGGTGACGACGTTGACCACCCCCGCGGGAAGGCCGGCCTCCTCGAGGATCCTCACGAAGTAGGAAGTGGTCAGCGGGGTCAGCGCGGCCGGCTTGATGACGACCGTGCAGCCCGCGGCCAGCGCGGGGGCGATCTTGCGGGTCGCCATGGCGAGGGGGAAGTTCCAGGGAGTGATCAGGTAGCACGGGCCGACCGGGTGGTGGGTCACCGTCATCCGGCCGGTGCCCTCCGGGTTGGCGCCGTAGCGGCCCTGCACGTGCGCGGCGACCTCGGCGAACCAGCGGACGAACTCGCCGCCGTACGCCACCTCGCCACGGGCCTCCGCGAGGGGCTTGCCCATCTCCAGGGTCATCAGCAGCGCCATCTCCTCGCGCCGCTCCATGAGCAGGTCGAAGGCGCGCCGCAGGATCTCGGCCCGCTCACGCGCGGGCATGCGCGCCCAAGCCGGGAAGGCGTCGCAGGCGGCGTCGAGCGCCGCGGCCCCGTCCTCCGGCGCCGCGCTGGCGACGGTCTTGATCACCTCACCGGTAGCCGGGTCGAGGACGTCGAGCGTGGCGCCGTCGGAGGCGGCCCGCCAACGGCCGCCGACGAAGAGGCCGTCGGGGACGGAGGAGAGCAGCTCGGACTCGTTCATGGACTCTTCTTTCACGGCAGGTCTGCGGAGAGGACGGCGAGGAGGTCGCAGTGGATGAGGGCACCGCCGTCCAGCCGGGCCGCGACGGCCTGGCGGGCCGGGCGGCTGCCCGCGTCGGGGAACATCGCGACCCACTCGCGGTTGAGCGCGTCGCGGTCGCGCGGGTCGGCGAGGTGAAAGGTCATCTTCAGGATGTCGTCGGTGGTGCCGCCCGCGGCCTCCAGCAGCGCACGGACGTGGCGGAAGACGTTCGCGCACTGCTGGTCGAGCCGCTCCGGCATCTCCTGGGTCTCGGGATCGCGCCCGGTGAGCGCACCGGACGCCAGGAACGGGCCGATCCGGCTGGCGGCCGGGATTGGGTTGGCATGGCGGAAGCCAGGGACATCGAGGCTGACGCGTGTGGTCATGATCCGCTCGGCTCCGCGACGACGCGGTTCTCGATCGCTCCCAGGCCCTCGATCTCGGCGCGGACGACATCACCGACCTTCAGGAAGCGCCCCGTCGGGGCGCCGATGCCCGACGGCGTACCGGTGGCAAGGATGTCGCCGGGCATCAGCGTGAACACCTGGGTGAGGTAGGCGATCTGCTCGTAGATGTCGTAGATCATGTCGCTGGTTGGCCACTCCTGGCGCACTTCACCGTTCACCGTGAGCCGCATGGTGAGCCCGAGCGGATCGTCGATCTCGTCGGCCGTGGTGAGCCAGGGGCCGATCGGGCCGTGGGTGTCGAAGGACTTGCCCAGGGTGAAGGTGGGGGAGCGCTTCTGCAGCCAGTCGCGCACGGAGACGTCGTTGGTCACCAGGTAGCCGGCGATCACCGAGCGGGCGTTCTCGGCCTTGACGTTCTTGCAGCGCTGGCCGATGACCACGCCGAGCTCGATCTCGTAGTCGAGCTCGTCGGAGATGCTCGGCTTCACGATGGCGTCGTACGGGCCGACGATGCACGACACCTGCTTGTTGAACCACATCTGGTTGGTCGGGACCGGGATCCCGGCCCGGCGCGCCTCCTCGGCGTGCTCCTTGTAGTTCATGCCGATGCCGAGGAACTTCTGCGGATTGTCGATCGGCGCCTCGAGCACGACGTCGTCGAGCGCGAAGGTCTGCCCCTGGGCTGTGCGGATCTGCGGTTCGAGTGAGGGCAACAACGGCAGGATCGCGCGCAGCGAGCCACCGACCTGGCCCGAGACGTCGGTGATCTTGTCGCCGTCGACACGTCCTAGCACGGTGGGACCGTCACCGACGTGGAAGCGGGCGATCTTCATGACTGTCCTTCCTCCTGCGCGATCTTGTCGAGGTCCGCCTGCTCGGAGGCGGTCGGCTTCCAGACGTGCTCACCATCAGGTGTCATTTGGAAGCTGACGAACCGCCACTTGCCGTCCTCACACCGGCGCAGCACCTGGATCACTTGGCCGCTCAGGACACGCTCGCTGCCATCCGGGCTCCCGAGCCGGTTGGTGATTCGACCGGTCACGATCGCGACGTCGCCGATGAGCCGGATGGTGAGCTCGCCACGCTTGATGTCGTGGTAGGCCTGCCGCGTGCGGACGTGCTCCAGCAGCTGGGTCTTGTCGTGGGTGAGGCCCGGCGCGTGGGTGTGGATGAGCGAGTCGTCGTAGAGGTCGGCCAGCGTCTCCAGATCGACGTCGAGCAGCGCCCGCCGGCGCTGCTCCTCGACCGCCAGGATCTCGGCCCGCGTTTTCTCGTCGGCGGGTACGACGGGTGCCACGTCGGTCATCGAACGACTCATCCCTTCACCGAGGTGAGCGCGTGCTCGGTGCGGAAGCCGGTCGCCTCACCCGCCTCGCGGCCGGGCCGCGGGGAGCCGACGAGCGCGTGGTACTTGCTGAAGATCTCGTCCGCCTCGGCCAGCGGTAGGACCTCCTCGATGTCGTCGAAGGGCTTCCCGCCGGTGCGCTCAGCGACGATGCGGCGGATGACCTCGTAGCCCTCTCCGCGCATGTTCATGACGATCCGGTTGACACCTTCGCGCCGCGCGGCGTCGTAGGCGACGAACGCGCCGTGCGGGTCATGGGGAGTCTCGATTAGCTTTTCGACGATGACCCGGGCGTCGAGCATCGCCTGGGTGATGCCGTTGCCGCCGCGTGGGTACATCGCGTGCGCCGCGTCGCCGAGCAACACGACGCGCCCGTCGACCCAGTTGTCGAGCGGGTCGTGACGGATCAGCGGGAAGAGATAGACCTCACGGGCGTTGCGCATCATCTCCTGGACGTCGAGGAACGGGATCTTCACGGTGTCGAACAGCGGGATGACCTCGCTGATGTCGCCGACTTGGTTCCAGTCCTCGATCGTCTCCTCGCCGTTGGTCTCGGCGACCCAGTTGACCAGCGTCTTGCCGGTGCCCTCGAAGTCGTCGGCGATGGGGTAGACAATCATGGAGGCGATGTTCGGGTCGCCGATGTGCAGGATCGTGTGGCCGCCGCGGAAGGGCTCCATCAGCGTCGTGCCTCGCCACATGGTGATGCCGGAGAAGTGCGGTTCGGACATGTCAGGGAACATCTGGCGGCGGATCGCCGACTTGATGCCGTCAGCCGCGATGACGGCGCCGTGGCGGGCCTGCTCGGTGCGGCCGTCGGCGTACCTGAGATCCAGGGTCACGCCGGCCGCGTCCTGCGAGTAGCCGGTCACCCCGACGCCGAGGTGGAACGCGTCGGCGCCGATGCGTTCGAGGGCGACCTTGTAGAAGAGCATCTGCAGTGTGCCCCGGTGGACGAAGCGCTGCTCATGCAGGTAGCCCATGTGGACGCCGCACTTCTCGGCGTAGATCTCTTGGCCGAAGTGGTTGAAGAAGATCGAGTCCTCGGCATCGACGGAGATGGCGCGGAACTCGTCGAGCAGGCCCAGGTCGTCGATCTCGGCAGTGCCGACCGTCTTGATGTCGACGCCGACGCCGAGCGGCTTCAGCTCGGGGACGACCTCGTAGATCGTTGGCCGAATGCCTTGCTGGTGCAACCGGAGCGCGGTGAGCAGGCCGGCCGGGCCGGCGCCGATGATGGCGATGTCGAGATCGGGCATGAGATGTCCTTCGAGTGGGTTCAGGGCGGCGTCAGCGGGCCTAGCTCGCGGGGCGAGGCCTCGGCGCGGAGCTCCTTGACGGCCGACGACGGGAGCGCAACGAACCATAACCAGAATCGTGTACGATCTCAAGCACGATTTGACACGGCCCAAATTGGGACTTGCGTCACAAGGGATTCCGTATATCGTTTCGTACACGATTCCATCTCGTGACTGCCGTCACAGCCATCCCGAGATGGACGAGCAACCACCGCAGCGTGCCGCCCGAGAGCGGCGGGCTTCCACCTCCAGTGCCGTCGTGCACCTCCAGACGGGAGACCACTTCGCATGTCCGAGACTTCGTCTGCCACGACGCAGGCTCCGCTCGACGTCGCGTCAGCTCAGCCCTCTGAGCCACCTGCCACGGCGCCAGTCCAGGCCGGAGCAGGCTGGTTCGCCGCGCGGTTCGCCGTCATCGGCGTCTGGATCCTGCTGGCCGTCCTCTTCGGTCTTCTGCGCCCGGACACCTTCGTGACTTCGGGATCGTTCAAGGTGATCTTCGGTGGACAGCAAGCCCTGGTGTTCATGACCGCGAGCCTGCTCTGCACGATCGTGGTCGGTGAGTTCGTCGACATGTCCGTCGCATCGAACTTCGGCCTCGCCGCAACGCTGGTCACCGTCCTCAACGTCAACCACGCATGGAACGTCTGGATGGCCGCCGTGGTCGCCGTGCTGGCCTCGACGGTCGTCGGGGCAGTGAATGGCTGGCTGGTGGTCAAGGTCAGAGTCAACCCGATCGTGGTGACGCTCGGGATGGGCACGTTGCTACTCGGTATAGCCCTCTGGCTCGCGCACCTCATGCCGGTCAGCGGGCTGCCGGACACGTTCAAGCAGATCTCACTACACCAGGCGTTCGGCCTGCCGATCAGCTTCTTCTATGGCCTCCTGCTCATGCTCGGCTTCGCCTACCTGCTGCACTTCACGCCGCTCGGTCGCAACATGCGGTTCGTCGGCGAGAACCGCGAGGTGAGCAGGCTGGCGGGGGTGCGCGTGACGCGCATCAGAATGGGGGCCTTCACCATCGCCGGCCTCATCGCGGGCCTGGGCGGGGTGCTGTCCGCCGCGGCGACCGGAGGCTTCGACCCCAACTCGTCGCAGGCCTATCTGCTGCCGATCTTCGCCGCCACCTTCCTCGGGACCGCCATCGTGCAGCCCGGCCGCTTCAACCCCGTCGGCACGCTGATCGCGGTCTACTTCCTGGCGACAGGCGTCTTAGGCCTTCAACTCCTGGGCGCGACCTCGTGGGTCTCCGACGTCTTCTACGGCGGAGTCCTGGTGGTGGCCGTGACCATCTCCACGGTTCTTCGCGATCGATCTCGGTGAAGCGGCTGATCCGGCCTTTCTCTTGCGACACCAACAATCCACAAAGGAGACCTCACATGAGCATCGCAAGCCTTGCTGGAACCGCGCGACGCGGCCGGCTCTGGGCCGCCGTCGGAACCGCCGGGATTCTGGCGGCGTCATTGGCAGCCTGCGGAAGCGGTTCGACGACCTCGGCTACGTCCGACGCGGGCACGGCCAGCAATTCCAAGCTCGCCAGCGAGGTCACGGCTCTCACCAAGCCTCGCAGCGCCTATCCGGTTCCCGGTGAGCCGATCAAGAACGTCGGTTCTGTGTCGGGCAAGACGATCTTCTATGTCCCCATCACGTTGCAGGCGCCCCAGTTCGCAGCCACCGAGAAGTCGGTCATGTCAGCGGCGAAAGTGGTCGGCCTCCACGTCCAGGTCTGTGACGGCAAGGGCACACCAGACGACGTGAGCGCCTGCATCAATCGGGCGACGGATGCGAAGGCGGCCGCCGTCATCACCGACGCCATCCCTTACGCCCTCGCAGCCAATGCTTTCAACGCCGCCCAGAAGGCTGGCATCCCCATCCTCATCAACAACCAGGTGCCCGATCCCTCCCACCCGGCGTCCAAGACGCTTGAGTACATCGGACAGGACGCCGGTTCGGCCATGGAGGAGGCCTTGGCGAAGTGGGTCAGCCTCGACTCCGGCGGCAAGGCGCAGGTGCTGATCAACGAGGACACCGACGGTCCCTCGCCGGCCGCCTTCGTGAGTGCCGGCCAGAAGGTGTACGCCGCCGACTGCCCGAGCTGCACGACGATCATCAACAAGATCTCCTCGGCGAACTTCTCGCTGGTGCCGTCGTCGACGAGCTCAGTGCTGATCAAGAATCCGAACATCAACTATGTCGAGGCACAGTTCGAGCAGTTCCTGCAGCCCACCCAGACCGGCATCCAGCAGACCTCGCGGACCGGCATCAAGACCATCACCGGCGCGGCCGCTCTGAGCAGCCTGAAGGCCCTGGCGGCAGGCTCGATCGCTGCCGCAGCCGGCCAGGCATCGACGTACCAAGCCTGGATCGACGTCGACGCCGCGCTGCGCATGATGCTTGGTGAGAAGGTCCCGGCGTACACGATCCCGGTGCGGCTCTTCACGCAGGACACCGTGAAGGACATGACGCTGACGGAGGCGGCGCAGAACTCGGGTGAGTGGTACGGGCCGACCACGTTCACCGGCGACTTCAAGAAGCTCTGGGGCGTTTCGTGACCGACGGAAGCGACGTGCGCGTACGCCGCGCCGACCTCGCCCCCGCGGTTCCCCGGCTGGCTGTGGAGTCGGTCTCGATGACCTTCGGCAACGCACGGGTGCTGCGGGACGTCACGCTCGAGGTGATCCCGGGCGAGATCCATGCGCTCATCGGTCAGAACGGATGTGGCAAGTCGACACTGGCCAAGATCCTTACCGGGATCTACAACCCCGATGCCGGCAGCAGGATCAGCGTTGATGGGACGCCACTTAACCTGCCGATCCGTCCCGACGAGTCCCGGGCGGCTGGAGTCGCCGTCGTCCATCAGAGCCTCGGCCTGGTCCGCGACGCGACGGTCCTCGAGAACACCCGACTCGGCCGGCTCAGCGGCTCACGGTTCCTCCGCCGGATCGATTGGCGGCGGGAGCGGGAGGCCACGGAGGCCGTCTTCGAACGGATGGGACGGCGGATCGCGCTCGACGCCCGCGTCGCCGATCTGCGGGAGGACGAGCGCGCGGTCGTCGCGATCGCCCGGGCGCTCCAGGACCTGCCGGACGACGGTGGTCTGATCATCTTGGACGAGTCGACCCGCGCGCTGGGGCGCGAGTCGCTCGAGCGGTTCTTCGGACTGCTTGACGGCATCGTCGCTGCCGGCACCTCGGTTCTCCTGATCACCCACCGACTCGAGGAGGTCGTGGAGGCCGCCGACCGCGTCACGGTGCTTCGCGACGGCCGGATCGTCGAGGCGGGACGCCGGGTCGAGGGCATGGACAAGACCGCGCTGGCCTCGCTCATGCTCGGTCGCAACGCCGACGATCTCGAGCACCGGACAGTCGCGACGAGCAATCACACCGGCGACCCGGTGCGGGTCCAGTCACTGACCGGTCTGCGCGTCAAGGACGTCTCGTTCGACATCAGGCCGGGCGAGGTGCTCGGGCTCACTGGGCTCGGCGGGTCAGGATACGACGATGTTCCCTACCTTCTCAGCGGCGTCACGCCGGCCGAGTCAGGGACCGTCGTACTCCCGAAGCACACGCTGCCGGTACGCGGCCTGAGCCCGGCCAAGGCGATCGGCGCCGGAATCGCGCTGGTCCCCGAAGGGCGCGAGGCCGCCGGCCTCGCGCTCGAGATGACGGTCACCGAGAATCTCGCGTTCCCGCAATCATGTGCGTCGAAGCGGACGGTCGCGCCGCTCAGGCTGTCCTCGGAGAAGGCGCTCACCGCCGCATGGATCGACCGGCTCGACGTACGCCCCAAGCTCCCGCACGCACTCCTCAAGAACATGAGCGGCGGCAACCAACAGAAGGTGCTCCTCGCCAAGTGGCTGGCCACCGACCCGAGCCTGCTGCTCCTGCACGAACCCACCCAGGCGGTCGACGTCGGGGCCCGGCACACGATCGTCGAGGCGGTGCGCAAGGCCGCCCACGAGGGCCGGTCTGTCGTCGTCGCCGGGTCGGACGAGAACGAGCTGGCGCTGCTCTGCGACCGCGTGCTCGTCTTCGCTGGCGGCGTCGTCCGCGAGGAGCTCACTGACGAGCTCACGCCGGCGAGGATCGTGGGCGCCATCTATACCAACGGCTCACGGAACCGGCTGCGGCAGCGTGCTGTCGCAGGGCGGTGAGGCCACCAACAACGAGAGAAGGACGTTTCCCATGACCGTGGTCGACATCAACATCCACCACCTGCCCGAGGACCTGTTCACCAACGAGAAGATCCTCAACGGCTTCCTGAACAGCGCCCCGCGCGGATTCGGCGAGATCGCCAGCGTGGGGCGGCTCGAGGACGGCCGCCACCACCTGGTCCTGGAGAAGCCGAAGGGCTACCAGAACCTGAACTACGTCGAAGGCGACTACAACGCCGAGGCAAAGCTCGCGGCCATGGACGAGGCCGGTGTCGACTACGGCATCATGCGCGTGCCGGTCTGGCAGGAGTGGCTCGATCTCGAGACCTGCAAGGAGGTCAACGACAACGCCGCGAAGATCGTCAAGGAGTCCAACGGACGGCTCTTCTCGACCGCGTGCGTGCCGCCGTGGGGCGGGAAGGAGAACATCTACGAGCTTGAGCGCTGCGTCGGCGACCTCGGCGCCGTGGGCGTTCAGTTGGCCTGCCACTACGGCCAGCTTTACCTCGACGACCCGGTCTTCGAGCCGTACCTGAAGGTGATCGAGAAGCTGGGCATCCCGGTCATCGTCCACCACACGCCGCTGCCAGTGGAGTGGAAGTCGGTCATCGACTACACCAACCTGCGCCGCGAGTTCGGCCGCATCGTCGACCAGGCCACCGCGGTCGGCCGCGAGTTGTTCTCCGGGATGTTCGACCGGATGCCGGGCCTGAAGTTCACCCACACCATGCTGGGTGGGAACTGGTTCGCCAACCAGGCCCTGCTCACCCCGCACGCCTCCAACAAGAAGGAGGCCATCACCCGGCTGCCCTCGGATGGCGGCGACAAGATCCAGCAGTACCTGCGCGAAAACATCTACTACGACCTCACCCACCCGCACTCGTGGGGCAAGGAGCAGATCGAGGCCGCGATCAAGGTGGGTGGCGCCGACCACTACATGTTCGGCTCCTCCTTCCCGGTCTTCTACGGCTGGATGAGCCAGGGCGTGGAATTCATGCAGAAGACCGTCGAACTCTCCGACGAGGACCGCGAGGCGATCATGTACGGCAACGCCAAGCGCATGTTCAACCTGCCGATCTGAGGTCCGCCGGATGACTGACGATCAGGACATCGACGGTTTCTTCACCACCGCCCGCGTCAGCGGGAGGGCGGAGGCCGTCGAGCAACCCGTCGACGGCTACCGCGCCTATCTGCTGGACCGCGACGACCCCAGGCTCGCCGAGGTCCGCGGGATGACGTACGAGGAGTTCGCCCGCGACCGCTATCAGGCGCCGTTCCTGCGCGAACTGTTGGAGTACTGGAACGGGCTCTACCGCGAGCCGTTCGTCGGCGTGACCACCGAGGGACACCTCAGAGACGATCTGTACGCACTGCCGCCTGCCCGGAGCGACCAGACCGCGGCGGCGGTCGCCGCCCAGCGATTGCTGGCGACCCTGACACCCGGGGAGCGCGACGCGATCTGCCACGACCTCGACCACCCACACTGGCGTGCGTGGAGCAACCCCGAGTTCGCGGTCTACCGGGTCGGGATGCGGCTCGAGGTGCTCTCGGAAGAGACCTACGCTGCCTTTGACGCGCTCCTGAGGGCCTCACTGTCGCCGACCGGATACGACCGGGTGACCGCGGCGATGGCGCTCAACGGATATCTCGGCGAGCTGGTCGACCTGCCGACGATCATGAACGCGCGCTCGTACTTCTTCGCGGTCTACGGCACGCCACACCCGATCGAGCCGTGGGGATGGCAACTCTTCGGGCACCACGTCGTGGTCAACTTCGTCTCGGTCGGCGGTCGGCACGTCGTCGCACCGGTCTTCATCGGCGGGGAGCCGGCAGTCACCGAGGAGCATCCCCCGCTCTTCGCGACGCGGGAGCGGGTGGCGCTGGAGCTGGCCTCCTCGCTGGACGAGCGGCAGCGCGCGTCGGCCGTGGTCTACGGCTCCGTGCTCGACCCGGCGATGCCCGAGGGCCGGCTCCACCCCGCCGACGAGCGCCACGTGGCCGGGGCGTTCCGCGACAACAGGGTCGTCCCCTACGAGGGGATCTGCGCCTCCGACCTGGACGACCACCAGCGTGGGCTGCTGCGGGAGATCGTCGCCGACAGCCACGCGCTGCTGGCGCAGCCCCAGCTGGAGCTGACGATGGCCGAGTACGACGCCCATGCCCAGGAGACCTGGTTCTCCTGGTACGGCGCGACCGACGGGTCCCAGCCGTTCTACTTCAGGGTCCACTCGCCCGTGGTCCTCACCGAGCTCGACCACCACGCGGGCGTCTGGCTCAGTAACCGGCTGCCGGCACGGTTCCACGTGCACACCACGCTCCGGCACCCCAACGGTAACGACTACGGCCGCGCCCTGATCGCTCAGTGGCACGCGAGAGAGAGGTGATCAACGATGACCGTTCGCTGCAGCGTCGGCGGCGAGTTCGGCGTCGTACCTCGTCACCGCTTCGACGGTGTTGAGCTCATGCTGCTTCGCCGCCGCCTCGATGGCGTCGGGAGAGGCGCCGGCTTCGATCAGCTCGAGGATGCCCTCGTGCTCGGCCAGCGCGGCTTGTGCGCGTCCGGGGGCGTACCAGAACGCCGCCTTGCGGATGAGCTCGAGCCGCGCCCACTCGTTCGTCACCATGGCCATGAGCCGGTCATCGCCACTGCGCGATGCCAGCAGTTGATGGAACTGCCGATTGAGTCGACCGAACCGGGCCGGGTCGAAGCTCTGCAGGGCTTCGCCCATCTGGCGATTCAACGTGTGCGCGGCGGCGAGGTCGTCGGGAGTCAGGTTGGGCGCGGACAAGGCTGTCGCATAGCCGCCGAGTCGGGCGACCAGGCTGAGCCCACGCTGCCACTCGTCGGTGTCGAAGGTCCGGACGAGTGCGCCCACGTTGGGCACGATCTCGATCCAGCCCTCGGCCTCCAGCCGACGCAGGGACTCGCGCCACGGTACGGAACTGATGCCGTGCTCGCGAACGAGTTGGTCGATGACCAGCCGATGCCCAGGACCGTAGGTGCCATCCATGATCCGTTCCTTCAGGATCTGGAAGGCCTGGTCGGCCTTGCTGACCACGGCGTCACCTCCTCGTCTGCCCGGCGAAGAGAGGCGGGGCTCGTCCGCGCGCTCTTCAGCGGCACCGCGCCCACATCGTACGGCACCCACCACTCGGACTCCGCACGCGAAGCCCTGTGCGATTTCCGCGACAACCAGGAAGGATGACGGCGGATGCAGCCTGCAGACCCCGCGCCCCGCTCGGGCGGCACGGAGGGGCCGATCGGTCTCGCGACCAGCGTGCGCGAGAAGCTGATGCGGGCGCCGGTCGCCGCGCTCTCGGCACAGCTGCGCAAGCGCGGGATGAACAACGTGACCGTCGACGGCGTGCGACCGCTCGCTCTCGGCCGGAAGTTTGTCGGCACCGCGCGGACGCTGCGGTTCGTGCCGAACCGTGAGGACCTTTTCGCTGAGCACGGCGGGGGGTACAACGCACAGAAGCGCACCTTCGACTCGGTCGAGCCAGGCGAGGTCATCGTGATCGAGGCGCGCGGGGAGGCCGGGTCGGCGACCCTCGGCGACGTGCTGGCCCTTCGTGCGTACGCGCGCGGTGCGGCGGCTATCGTCACCGACGGGGGAGTTCGCGACGCCGAGGCCGTTGCTGCGATCGGCATCCCGGTCCACTGTCTCGGGGCGCACCCGGCGGTTCTCGGCCGTCGTCACGTCCCGTGGGACGCCGACCTCACCGTGGCCTGCGGAGGCACGACCGTCCAACCCGGCGACGTCATCGTCGGCGACGGCGACGGCGTCATCGTCATCCCGCCCGCGATCGCCGAAGAGGTTGCGGACCAGGCGTTGACGCAGGAGGACGAGGACGCCTGGATCGCCGAGCAAGTCAGAGCCGGGCATCGCCTCGAGGGACTGTTCCCGATGAACGCTACGTGGCGGGCGCGCTACGACGAGTGGCACGACGCGCAATGAGCCCGACCGATGAACTCAGCAAGTCCCGACTCGCCTACCAGTGGATCCGCGAGCGGATCACCACCGGACGATATGGGCCCGGCTACCGACTCGTGCTCACCTCGCTCGCCGCTGACCTCTCGATGAGCGTCGTGCCGGTGCGTGAGGCCATCCGTGAGCTGACCGCGGAGGGCCTTGTCACGTTCGAGCGCAACGTCGGCGCCCGAGTCGCGATGGTCGACGCAGCGCAGTACCGCTCCACGATGCAGGTCATCAACGTCGTCGAGGGGGCGGCCACGGCGCTCGCTGCCCGCTTTCTTACCGTCGATGACCTGGCTCGGGCCCACGAGCTGAACGACGCATTGCGTGGAAAGCTGCCCGATCTGGACCCACGGCTCTTCAGCGCGCTCAACCAGGAGTTCCACCACACCCTCTACTCGAAGTGTCCGAACCCCCGGCTGCTGGAGATTGTGGAGATCGAATGGGCGCGCTTGGGACATCTGCGGGAGTCGATCTTCGCCTTCGTGCCCGGCCGAGCGCCGGCGTCGGTCTGCGAACACGACCGTCTTCTCCAACTGATCGAGGGCGGCGCCGCGCTCGAAGAGATCGAGCAGGCGGTACGCGAACACCGCACCGCGACTCTCGCCGCGTTCCTGACG
>Ga0164242_10006608_pt1 | contig 12754 bp, 2 predicted proteins | sample OricomgcompostMG_FD_108783 | JGI IMG/M metagenome (GOLD analysis project Ga0164242, IMG submission 108783) | Miracle-Growth compost microbial communities from Emeryville, California, USA - Original compost - Miracle growth compost (MG) ... | reverse complement strand
TTGCTGTTGCTCGGCCGTCTCGATTCCTTCGGCCGTCACGATGATGTCGCAGCGATGCGCGAGCTCGATGAGAGTGGTGACGATCTGCGTGGCGCGAGGCTCGACCCCGAGGTCGGCGACGAACGACCGGTCGATTTTTATCTCGTCGATCGTGCGCTCGCGCAGCAGACTCAACGACGAATATCCGGTGCAGAAGTCGTCGAGCGAAAGGCCGACGCCCGCGCCGCGCAGTTGATCGAGCACCGACGCCGCGATCGGGCTGCGCGAGAACACCGCCGTCTCGGTGATCTCGCAGATGAGCCGCGTGGTCGGCAAGTCATGGCGGGAGAGGCATTCGAGCACGAACCTCGGCAGATCTTCGTCGAGCAGGTTACGGGCCGAGAGGTTCACAGCCACAGACAAAGACAGGCCCAACCGCTGCCACTCCGCGCATTCTTCGATCGAGCGCTCGAGCACATAGCGCGTGAGGTCGCCCACGAGACCACAGCGCTCGAGCAGCGGGATGAATTCGGCGGGCGGGATCAGGCCTCGCTCCGGATGTTGCCAGCGCACGAGCGCCTCGGCCGCGATCGGCAACCCTCCGCGCAAGCTGAACTTTGGCTGGAAATGCAGGACTAACTGCCGCTCGCTCAACGCGGCACGCAGGTCGCGAAGCAACTCGACCTGCGCCAACGCCGGCGGCTCCAGCTCCGCTTTGTAACGAAAGAGCGGCACGTCGTCACTGCGCGCTTTGTACATCGCGAGCCGGGCGCGGCGCACCAGATCATCGAGATCGGTGCCGTCGGCAGGCGCGCACGCCACTCCCGTGTGGGCGTCGACCGTAAGGTCGAGGCCGTCAGCGGTGATCGCCCTGCCTAACGAACGAACCGCGCTTTCCGCCTGCGCTTCAGCTGCGGTTTCGCTTGCCAGCTCACGGAAAAGCAACACATATTCGGCGCCGTGCAGCCGCGCCACGACGTCACAACGCCTGATGACGCCGGAAAGCCGCGTGGCGACCGCGCGCAACATCTGGTCGGCGGCGTGGGCGCCAAGCAGGTCGTTGACCTCGGCGAACCTGTTCAGCCCGATCACCGCGATGGCCGCGAGGTTTCCTTCTTGCACGCCAGACAAGGTGAGGCGTGCCTCTTCTTCGAGCATCAGCAAGTTGCCGACGCCGGTGACCGGATCGATGTAGGCCGCGCGAATCCTGCGATACGCCTCTTCGCGGATCGCGTCGAACTTCAACGCGTTCGCCAACGCCACCGCCAACGCGTTCGCGAACGCGTTGAGGCAGTCGCTTTCGGTCTCGTTGAGTTTCACATCCTGGTTGAACAGCAGCCTCAGCTCGCCAACCTGACCCTCACGCGTCGAGAGCGGCACATCCATGCTGTGGCCGGGTGAGGTTTCTTCCGCAGTCGGCGTATGCGCCTCTTCGATGTCGCTGCCGCGCAACATGGCCGTGTAGCCGCTCGCCGCATAGACCTCGATCTCCGCAGCGTCGGCCCGCATCATCGTGGCGGCGGCCGTCGTCGCGTCACGAATGAGATCGTTCAAATCGACGTCGCGCAGCTGGTCGATCGCCTCTTGCAGGCGATGCCATGCGAAACGCTCCTGCCGGATCGCGGTGCGGTCTGTGGTAAAGAACTGCGCGGCGACGATGCCCGCGAGGATCAACACGGTCACGAGCGGCGACCACCGAAGCGCCGCCGCGATGGCGAAAGCCGTGGCGACGTTGCGCGGCCACATGACGAGCTCGAGCCGCAGCACGCCGCCGAGGTGCGAGCGCGACCGCCTCCCCCGCTCGAGGCTGACCGCCGTCGAAATGAGAGTCGTCGACACCATCAGCGTGGCGAGCGTGGCCAGCAGAACGATCGCGCCCGCGCGCAAGGTGAAGAGCCGGCTCCAGTCGAGCGGCACAGAATAGAGCCGCAAGGACGACGCGATGGCGGCCGCCAACACCGTCTCGATCGCGATCATCGAGATGTTGAAGACGAACTTCGACATCGACCGACGCCGGACGCCCTCGCATAAGGCGACGCCGGCACACATCGCGAAAACGAGCTGGCCTGGCGGCACCAGCACCAAGCCCAGCACCAGCGCGGTCTCGCGCCAGCCGTACCTGTGGTGGCTTCCACCATGCCGCACGCCCACGTGAGGCAGTTCGGCGGCGAGCGCGAAAGCTGTCGCGCCGAGCCAACGCAACCACGTCCCGTTTTCGTGGGGCAGAGCCACCGCGGCCAGGACCAGCGTGGCCGTGCCACCAAACCCCACGGCGAACACGAAGCGACGGAGGGATCGAGGCGCAGCGGGCTGCGGCATCTCGGACTCCTCTACACCTGGCGGTCTAAGGGATAGATCGACCGATAGCACCGGCAGAAAATAGGCCAAATGGCCGACTACCACCCGCGAGAGCAGACCGATGCCCTACATGTCTCGCAGCTGTACATGCGAGAAGGGCCGGTGGTCGCCGGCCCTTCTCTTCGATTGTCAGGCGGCCAGAAGCGCTGGACGCCGAAACGGGTTTCAGCCCCAGAGTCCGTTACGCATGGGCGGGCACCTCCTCTCCCCCACGGAGGCGCCCGTCATGCGCGGATCGCGCACGACGAGACGCGAGAAAAGCCGACCGGCTCGCGCACACCACGGCTCCGCGCACGTCGCGACCAGCACGGCCAGCGGCAGGCTTCGCCGCGAAACGTCCTGTCACGACCACGCCGTCACCTCGCGAGCGATAAGGCAGATCTGCATCGGCTAGGGCCATCTTGCGCCCACCGCAGCCATCTGTACGGCCGAACGGAGCAAATGATCCTTACTCCGTTCGCCCGAACGGCATCGGTGATTCAGCCTAACCACCATGGCGATGGGCCTAAAGGACCACCCATGCACATGGCCAACCAAACGCGGCGAGTTGTCCACAGGCATACGCGTCGACGCCGCGCCGGACATCCCGGGTTCGGCAGGATCGAACGCATCGCCGGCGGCGGGCCCGGCGACGGTCGCGGCAGGTCGAGACGGGGTCTAGGGGGCGTCGATGCGAGCTACGGTCACCGTCGTCGCGGCGTCCAACGCGAGCCGCGAAGACGCGCTCGTCGAGGCGCCCGCGGCGACGGCGTCCGGCGAGGTCGTCGCAGAGCTGAGCCGGCTCGTCGGGGCCGACCCAACCGGCCTCGTGCTGCTCGACGGCGCTCCGATCGACCCGATGGCGCCGCTCACCACGAGCCTGTTTCGCGACGGCGCGATCCTCAGCTTCGGCGCGACCGGCTCTGCCCGCGACGCGCCGGCATCCCACCACGGCGGTGGCCGCGGCTATCTCGAGCTGCGGGTGGTCGGCGGGCCGGCGGCCGGCGGCGTCTACCGGCTGCCGCCAGGGCAGACCAGCGTCGGGCGCGGCAGCGGCAACGACGTCGTGCTTGACGACCCCGACGTCTCACGTCGACATGCCGTCATCACCGTAGGCGGCGATTTCGTGAAGGTCGCAGACGCCGGATCCACCAACGGCGTGACTCTCGACGGCGTCGCGGTCGGATCGGAGCCGGTCGCCTTTTCCGCGGGCGCGCGGCTTCGGCTGGGGGTCTCGACGCTCGAGCTGGCCATCCCCGACGAGCCGCCGGTCGCCCTTACGCCGACCACCGATGGCAACCTTTCCTACAACCGGCCGCCCAGGCTCGATCCGCCACGGCTCCCCGCCACGATCGAGCTCCCCGTCCGCCCGCAGCAACGCCCGGCGAACCAGCTTCCGGTGATCGCCACCGTCGCGCCGCTCGTCGCCGGCGTGGGGCTCGCCTTGGCGCTGCGGCGTCCCGAATACCTGCTGTTCACGGTGCTGTCGCCGTTGATGATGGTCGGGCAGTGGCTGTCCGACCGCATGGGCGCCCGCCGCGCCGGGCGCGCTGAACGTGCCACCTACGAGGCTCAAGCGCGGCAAGCGCGTGCCCAGCTTGGCGCCGCGCTGGCCGCAGAAGAGCGCGAGCGGCGCATGCGCGCGCCAGACCCCGCGTCGCTGCGAAAGATCGCGACCGCTCCCACCGCCCGGCTGTGGGAGCGTCGCCGCGGCGATCCCGACTTTCTTCACCTTCGCCTGGGCTGCGGCGTCCTGCCCGCCGACACCCGCCTTGCCAACGCAGACGAGACCGTCGAGGCGCACGACGTTCCGATCACCGTCGCCCTTGCCCAGGCCGGCGTGCTCGGGCTCGCCGGCCCCGCCCCCCGCGTCGCCGCGATCACGCGCTCGCTCATCGGGCAACTCGCCACGCTGCACAGCCCGCGCGACCTCGGCCTCGCCCTGCTCACCGAGCCCGCTCGCGCGCAGTCGTGGGAGTGGCTTCGCTGGTTGCCCCACGGGCGGCCCGCGACCACGTCCGCCTGCCAGGCGCTGATCGGCGTCGACCCCGACACCGTCGCTGCGCGGGTCGCCGAGCTTGGCACGCTGATCGCGGCTCGCCAGCAGCGCTCCGCCGACGCGCGGCCGAGCGAGGGCCGCACGATCGTCGTCGTCGTCGACGGCGCCCGCGCGCTTCGCGGCACGCCTGGCCTCGCCGAGGTGCTGGCGAACGGCCCGGACGCCGATGTGCTGGCGATCTGCCTCGACGCCGACGAGTCTCGTCTGCCCGAAGAATGCGGCGCGGTGGCGGTGTGCGCCGGCGAGGTGGCCACCGGCCTGTCGCTACGTCTCGCGAGCGCGCCCGTCGTCGCCGACGCTATCGCCGACGGCGTGTCGATCGCGTGGGCCGAGCGACTCTCCCGCGCGCTCGCGCCGTTGCGCGACGACACCGCCGGCTCCGGCCCGCAGGCGCTGCCCGACGCGGTGCGCTGGCGCGACCTCGCCGGCCTGGGCGAGTCCGTGGCAGCTCGCGCGCCGAACAGCGCAGCGACCGCGAACCAGCTCGAAGACGCCGTGCCCACCGGCATCGCGGGCGAGGTCGCGCGGCGGTGGCGCCAGGCGGCCGGCGGGACGACGTCGGCTCTCCTCGGCGTCGGCGTCGACGGCCCTTTCAGGGTCGACATCGCCCGCGATGGCCCGCACGCGCTCATCGCGGGCACCACCGGCTCTGGCAAGAGCGAACTGCTGCAGACGCTCGTGGCCTCGCTCGCCGTGGCGAACCGTCCGGACGAGCTCAGCTTCGTTTTGGTCGACTACAAGGGCGGCGCGGCGTTCGGCTCGTGCGCCGCGCTGCCGCACACCGTCGGTTTGGTCACCGATCTTGACGGCAGCCTCGTCGAGCGTGCGCTCGTGTCGTTGAGCGCCGAGCTGAAGCGGCGCGAGGCTCTGCTCGGCGCGGCCGGCGTGGCGAACATCGACAGCTACCGCGCCCGCGGCCAGCGACTCGCCCGGCTGGTCATCGCGGTCGACGAATTCGCCTCGCTGGCTGAGGAACTGCCGGATTTCGTCGGTGGCCTCGTCGGCATCGCGCAACGCGGCCGCTCTCTCGGCGTCCATCTCGTGTTGGCGACACAGCGGCCCGAAGGCGTGGTGAGCGCTGACATCCGGGCCAACACGAATCTGCGTATCTGTCTGGCGGTCATGCGCGACTCGGAATCACGCGACGTTATAGACGCGCCTGACGCCGCCCGCATCAGCCGCGCGACGCCTGGGCGTGGCTACGCACGCACCGGGCATGGCGAGCTGCACGCCTTCCAGTGCGGCCGTGTGGGTGGCCCGGCGTGGTCACCTGACGCCGACGGCGTCGAGGTGCGGCGTTCGCCCTTTCTCGCGCTCGCCTTGCCTGGGCCGCCCCGTCCGCGACACGCCGGCGACGACGGCGCGAAGACCGACCTCGACCTCATCGTCGACGCCTGCCGCGAGGCCGCCGCGCGCCTCGACATCGAGGCGCCGGCTTCGCCGTGGCTAGCTCCGCTGCCCGAGCAGATAGTCGCGGCGCCACGGGACGAGCAGCCGCTGACGGCCGTGCTCGGCGTGCGCGACGTGCCGGCCAGGCAAGCGCGTGAGCCGTACGTTCTCGACCTCGCCAGCGCGGGCCACCTCGTCATCGCAGGCAGCGCACGCAGCGGGCGCACCACCGGCTTGCGCACACTCGCGGGAGCGCTCGCCCGCGCCACCTCCACCGCCGATCTACACATATACGCGTTTGACTGCGCGGGTGGCTCGCTGAGCGGATTGGCCGCGTTGCCACACTGTGGCGCGGTCGTCTCGACGCACGAGCCCGACCGTGCCCGCCGGCTCATCGCGCTGCTCGTCAGCGAACTCACCAACCGCCAGGCCGCTTTCGCGCGCGGCGGTTTCGGCTCCATCGGCGAGCAACGGGCGGCGGCGGCGTTTGCGCTGCCACACGTCGTCGTTTTCATCGACGGCTGGGAATCCTTCGTCTCCTCATACGACGACCTCGACGCCGGCTCGGTCATCGACGGCATGTTCCGGCTGCTGCGCGAGGGCGTCGCGACCGGCATCCACGTCGTCGCCAGCGCCGAGCGGGGCGGGCTCACCGGCCGGCTCGCGTCGATCGTCGACAACCGGCTGGTGTTGCGTCTCGCCGACCGCGCAGACTTCGCGCTTATCGGCATCCCGCCGCGCGCGGTGCCCACACATCTGCCTGCCGGGCGCGGCTTTCTCGTCGACGACCTCGTGCAAACGCAACTCTGCCTGCTCGACCCAGACCCGGCAGGCGCCGCCCAGCTCGACGCGCTCGCCCGCATCGCGGCATCCGCCAGCGCTCGCGACCACGGCCTGCGCAGCGAGGCACGGCCCCGGCGGGCAGACCCGCTTCCGACGAAGATCTCGCTCAACGAGATCTTCGCTGACGGGCCGACGCCTGGCCGGCCGGCAATCGGTGGGCCGGCACCAAGCGAGCCGAGAGACGGCGGCCACGCACGGGTGCCGATAGGCGTCGGCGGCGACGAGCTTGCGACGATCAGCGTCGACCTGCTGGAGCACGGGCCGGCGTTCGTCGTCGCCGGACCACCACGCTCTGGCCGCAGCACCGCCCTCGCCACCCTCGCCGTGGGCCTGCGCAAGAACGGCTGGCCGGTCGTCGCGATCACAGCCCGGTCATCAAGCCTGCGTAGCCACGTCGAGACAGTGTTCGACGCGACCGACCCCGGTCTCGAAGCCGTGCTCAGCGGCGTGCAAGGCCCGCTCGCGGTGCTCGTCGACGACGCCGAGCTCGTCACCGACACCGCCGCCGCCGCCATGCTCGACCGGCTTATGCGCGGTGCGCGCGATGCCGGCCACATCGTTGCCATCGCGGGCAACACCGAAGACCTCGCCGTCGGCTTTCGCGGGTTCGTCGTCGACGCCCGCCGTTGCCGAACCGGCGTGCTGCTCACCCCGCGAAGCCCCCTCGACGGCGAGGCGCTCGGCATCCGGCTCCCGCGCGACACCGGTGGGCGAACACCGCCAGGCCGCGGATTGTTCGTCGCCCGCGGCGAGACCACTCCGCTGCAATTGGCTATGCCGTAAGGATTTCTGGGCAAGCAGCGCGCTTCGCCGACCCGCTCGGAGTCGCTCGTCGACGCAGCCGAGATGGCCGGCCCCGATAATGTCGACGTGTCCGGCCTGCTCGACGGCGCGGCGGGCGAAACCCTCGGCGGCTGAAGCCTAGAGATCTTCTCCGACGGCTCCGTCGTGTGGACAGCTCCGAACGGCCGAACGTTCCACGTCGACCCCGAAGGTCAGCTCCGGTGACGCCGGCGCCGACGGGCGACGCGCGAACCGGGTTTGCGCATGCGGGAGCACTTTGGCATGCGGCGCCCGCGATCCACTGCATCGTTCGACGCCCGAGCAACGCCGATGTCCGCAGCATCACCGCCCGAGCACCCATCAGCCTTGGATCAGCCGGTCACCGTCACAGATACGGCACCGACCTCGATGATGTACGCCGGGCACGCGACGCCTGGCGAACACGACGGCGTCCGTGTCACGGCGACTTTCGCCGTGCCGGCCGCCGTCGCGGCGAAGTATCCGGGCGCGCCGCCCACGGGCGTCAAGACCGCGCTCTCGGAGGGCGACACCGAGTACTTCACGACGCCGCCCGCGCTCGTCGCGCCCGCCGGCAACAACACCCGCACGACCTCGCCCTTCGGCAACACCGCCGCCGCGCCTGCCGCCGCGGTCACAGACACGTCAGCGGTGAGCGGAGACGCCGACGTGTCGCGCGAGCCTGGCGCGTCGCCCGGGCCGGCCGACGCCCCCGACCCGCAAGCCGCAAGCGTCAGCGCCAAGGCGACGGCCGAAAGAAGCGCCGACAAGCGCGCCGGCGCGAGGCGCCACCGCCATCGGCCGCCAGCCCAACCCCGCACGCCCACCGCCCTCACCGCTCCCACCGCGCCCGCCGCTCCCATCACGCCCACTGCTCTTATCGCTCCGGCAGCGACGCGGCACGCGCCAGCGCCCGCACCTCACGCAGCGCGACCGACAGGGTCGCCAGATCGGCGCCGTCAGCGGTCACGATGTCCTCCACGACGGCGCCGGCACGGGTCACCGCCGCCGAATTCGCCTGCCGCCACAAAGAAATCCGCTCATCAGGAGGCAGGCCGGCGGGCGTTACCAGCAGCACATTCGTCGTCAACTCCGCATGCGCGGCATACAGGTCGTCGCGCGCCGCCATGCGGGCAAGCGTGTGCCAACGGCTGTCGCTCGGCAACGCGGCGATCAGCGCGGCGAGACCCGCGATCCCAAGCGCGTCAGCGAGCGCGAAATGCACGTCGGCCACGTCGTCGAGTCCGACCGACGCCCGCGACCCGATGTCGACGATCGACAGAGCCGCCAGGCCCTCGTCGAGCGCGACGACCGCCTGTCCCAATGGGGCCGGAACCCCTGCCTCCGTGTAGGCGTCGACCCTTCGTCCAAAGGAACTCGCTTCGTCGCCACGCAGCGACGACGGCAGCCGCCCGAGAACCTCGCGAACTCCCGGCTCCAGCTGGGCGACTGTTTCGGGCACGTCGATCGGCAGCCGCCGGTTCGCCAAGAACCACCTGGTGGCCCGATCAAGCAATTGGCGGACGCCGAGCAGCAACCCCGTCTGCGCTTCGCTGTCGACGACATCGTCGAGGGCCTCGATGCCCTGCCACAGCGCGTCGACGTCGAACACCTGCCGGGCCGCCGTGTGGGCACGAACGATATCGGCGGCCGACGCGGTGGTCTCTCCGGCGATTCTCGCGGCGAACGTGATTCCCGAATAGTTGACGAGTTGATTCGCCAGCTGGGTGGCGATGATGTCGTTGAGCAGCGGGTGCGCCGCCATGTCGGCCGCAAACGGCCCACGCAGAGCGGTCGGAAAGTACTCGACAAGAGCCTGCTGGGCGAAGATGTCGTCGGCGAGATCCGATGACACGATCTCTTGCGCCAGCGTGATTTTGGCGTACGCGAGAAGCACCGAAAGCTCAGGCCGAGTCAGCCCGAGGCCCGCCGCGCGACGCTCGGCGATGGCCTCGGCGTCGGGCAAATGTTCCAGCGCGCGCACGAGGTGCCCGGTCTTTTCGAGCGAGTCGATATATGCGGCGTGCACGTGCAGCATCGACGCCGCCTCCGCGCAGGCGCAGGTGAGCGCCACGTTCTGCGCGTAATTGTCGCGCAAGACCAACGCGGCGATCTCGTCGGTCATGCTCGCGAGCAACGGCGCGCGCTTCGCGGCGTCGAGGCGGCCCGCACGCGCGGCGCCGTCGAGCAGGATCTTGATGTTCACCTCGTGGTCGGAGGTGTCGACGCCCGCGGAATTGTCGATCGCGTCGGTGTTGATCAGCCCACCGGCGAGCGCGAATTCGATGCGGCCAAGCTGAGTGAATCCCAGGTTTCCCCCTTCGCCGACCACGCGGCAGCGCAGCTCGACGCCGTTCACGCGAATCGCGTCGTTTGCGCGGTCGCCGACATCGGCGTTCGACTCGCCGCGCGCCTTCACGTACGTGCCGATGCCACCGTTGAACAGCATGTCGACAGGCGCGCGCAAGACGGCGCGCATCAGGTCTGCGGGCGCGAGCGACGTCGCCGTGACGCCTAGCGCGGCGGCCATCTCCGGCGACACAGGGATCGACTTTGCCGTGCGCGGCCACACGCCGCCGCCGGGCGAGATCAGCGACACGTCGTAATCGGCCCAGGAGCTGCGCGGCAACGAGAACAGCCTCCGCCGCTCGAGAAAAGCCGGCGCGGCCTCAGGATTCGGGTCGACGAAGATGTGCCGGTGGTCGAAGGCCGCGACCAGCCTGGTGTGCTCCGACAGCAACATGCCATTGCCGAACACGTCGCCCGACATGTCGCCGATGCCCACGCAGGTGAAGTCGGTCGTCTGGATGTTCACCCCGAGCGCCCGAAAGTGTCGCTTCACCGACTCCCACGCGCCGCGCGCGGTGATGCCCATTTCTTTGTGGTCGTAGCCGACCGATCCGCCCGATGCGAACGCGTCGCCGAGCCAAAACCCGTAATCGGCGGACAGCTCGTTCGCGATGTCGGAGAACGTCGCGGTCCCTTTGTCGGCCGCGACCACGAGATACGTGTCGTCGTCGTCGTGACGCACGGTGTCGGGCGGCGGCACGACCTTTCGCCCTGACGGCGTCGTGACCAGATTGTCGGTGAGATCGAGCAAACCTCGGATCAGCGCGCGGTAGCAACTCACGACCTCGGCCTGCTGCGCCTCTCGGCCGGCCTCGGGCGAGGGCAGTCGCTTCACCACGAAGCCGCCCTTCGAGCCAACGGGCACGATCACCGCGTTCTTCACCGTCTGGGTCTTCGCGAGACCGAGCACTTCGGTGCGGAAATCCTCGCGTCGGTCCGAGTATCTGATCCCGCCTCGCGCCACCGGCCCGAACCGCAGATGCACTCCCTCCATCTGCGGCGAATACACGAAGATCTCACACAACGGCTTCGGCTCGGGCAGATCAGGCACCTGCTCCGACGCGAATTTCAGCGACAGATAAGGCTTCGGCGCCCCGTCGTCGCGTTGCCAGTGATTCGTGCGCATGGTCGCCCGGATGAGCGACAGGTAACTGCGCACGATCCGGTCTTCGTCGAGGCTGCCGACGTCGTCGAGCGCCTTTTCGATCTGGCCGGCGATCTCGCGCTGCGCCGCCGTGCGATCGCCTCCGAAGAATGGGTCGAGGCGGGCCTCGAACAGCTCGACCAGCAGCCGCGCGATCCGCGCGTTCGAGACCAACGCGCGCTCGACATATTCTTGGCTGAACCGTGATCCCGCCTGGCGCAAGTATTTCGCGTACGCACGCAACACGATCACCTGCCGCCACGACAGCCCAGCACGCAGGACGAGCGCCTGAAAACCGTCGGCCTCGACCGAACCTCGCCATGCCGCCGCCAGCGCCTCCTGGAAACGTTCGTGCCGCGCTCGCGAGTCGGACTCCGGGGCGATCTGCCCTTGCAGCAAGCCGAAGTCGTACACCCACGCACGGCCGCCGTCACGGCGTTCGATGCTGTACGGCCGCTCGTCGGCAACCTCCACACCCATGCTTTGCAGCAACGGCAGCACGCTCGACAAGGACACCGGTGGCCCCAGCCGGTAAATCTTCAGCCGCGGCTCACCGATCTCGGCGCCTGCGGGCTCATAAAGGTCAAGGCCGAGATCGTCAGGGCCTTTGAGCCGCTCCAGCGCCTCGATGTCGTCGACCGCGACGACCGCCGGAAAATCCTCTTTGTAGGCTTCGGGAAACGCGCCGGTGTAACGGCTGACCAACGCGCGGTCGCCACCGTCGCCCAGCCGCGCGTCGAGCATGTCGGCGAAGTCGTCGTCCCATGTGCGCGTGGCCTCGGCAAGCCGCCGCTCCAAGTCGTCACGGTCGATCGCCATCGAATCCGCGTTGACGCGGACGACGAAATGCACCCGCGCGAGCACCGACTCGGCGACCCTCAGGGTGTCGTCGACGCTGACGCCGCCCAACGCCTCGAGCAGGATCGCGCGCATACGCAGCCGCGCCTGCGTGCCATAACGCTCACGCGGCAGGTAGACCAGGCAGGAGACGAAGCGGCCGTACACGTCACGACGCATGAACAACCGCAGCTGGCGTCGCTCTTGCAGGTGCAAGACCCCGATCGCGGTGTCATAGAGTTCCGACACGGATGTCTGGAACATCTCGTCGCGCGGGTGATTTTCCAGTATTTCCAGCAAGTCTTTAGCGTCGTGGCTCTGCGGCGCGAAGCCCGCACGTTCGATCACCTCGGCCGCCTTGCGCCGCAACAGCGGGATAGTGCGCACGCTCGACACGTAGGCGCTCGACGTGAACAGGCCGAGAAAGCGGCGCTCGCCGGTGACATTGCCTGCGGCGTCGAACGTCTTCAGGCCGACGTAGTCGAGGTAGGCCGGCCGATGCACGGTCGAGCGCGAGTTCGCCTTGGTCACCAGCAGCAGCCGCGGCTCGCGCACCTTGTCGCGCACCTCGGCCGGCATCGTCGAGAGCGGGCGCGGCCGCGGTTTGTCCGCCCGCAAGATGCCGAGCCCAGTGCCCGGCACGACGGCGAGCGCCGGCTCTCCGGTCTGCGGATCGTCGACCAACCGATATTCGCGATAGCCGAGAAACGTGAAGTGGTCGTCCGCGATCCAGCGCACGAACGCCGCCACTTCCGCGACTTCACCCGGATCGACGCCCGTTGGCGGCGACGACGCCAGCCCGGCCGCGGCCTCCCGCGCGGTCGCTCTCATGCGAGGCCAGTCTTCGACGGCGTCGCGCACATCGCGGAGAACCCGGAGAATGTCGAGGCGCAGGCGCTCCTCGACGTCGGGGCCCGGCTGCCTGGCCACCTCGATGTGCATCCACGATTCCACGACCGCGTCGGACGGCGCCTCCTGCGCGTCGACCGCGCTGAGCACCTCTTTCAGATGACCCA
>Ga0164242_10006607_pt1 | contig 12755 bp, 9 predicted proteins | sample OricomgcompostMG_FD_108783 | JGI IMG/M metagenome (GOLD analysis project Ga0164242, IMG submission 108783) | Miracle-Growth compost microbial communities from Emeryville, California, USA - Original compost - Miracle growth compost (MG) ... | reverse complement strand
CCTGGAACACCAGGTGGTTGACCAGCATGCCGCCCGAGGGCAGCTCGCGGATCACCCGCTCGCGGGTGGCCTTGCTCTTGGTGAACAGGTAGGCGGCCAGCGGCTTGGGCCGGGCGTTGACGAAGTCGATCGCCGCGTCGACCGAATCGACGGTGACCACCGGCAGGATCGGGCCGAAGATCTCCTCGGTCATCAGCGGTCCGTCCAGCGGCGGATCCAACACGACCGTAGGCTCGATGGTCAGCGTGGCCGGGTCCGAACCGCCGCCGCGCACCACCTGGCCGCCGGCGTCGGTCAGGTAGCCACTGAGCCGGTCGAACTGGCGCTCGTTGACGATCGGCATGCCGGGCGCGTCCTGCGCCCGGAACGCGTCGATGGCCTCGAGCACCTTGGCCACGAACCGGTCTTTGACCGACTCCTCGACGATCGCGTAGTCCGGGGCGACGCAGATCTGCCCGGAGTTGACCAGCTTGGTCCAGGCGATGCGCTTGGCAGCGACGTCGATGTCGGCGTCGGCGGCGACGATCACCGGGCTCTTGCCGCCCAGTTCCAGGGTCACCGGGGTCAGGTGCGGTGCGGCGGCGGCCATGATCTTCTTGCCGATCTCGGTGCCACCGGTGAACATGATCCGGTCGAAGCCCTGCGCGATCAGCTCCTGGCTGACCATCCCGTCGCCCTCGACGACGACGATGGCGTCGTTGTCCAGGTAGCGGGTGACCAGTTCGGCCATCAACCGCGACGACGACGGTGCGAGCTCGGACGGCTTGAGCACCACGGTATTTCCCGCGGCGATCGCCCCGACCAGCGGGCCCAGCGTCAGGTAGAACGGGAAGTTCCACGCGCCGATGATCAGTACCGCGCCGTAGGGCTCGTACTCGACCCAGCCGCGGCCGGGCAGCTGCGAACGTTCCAGCAGCCGGTAGCGGCGCTTGGTCCACTTGTGCAGGTTTTTGGCCGCGTCCTTGGCCTCGGCGATGGTGCCGACGCTGTCGGCCAGCCACGCCTCGAAGGGCTTGCGCCCCAGGTCGTGCTCGAGCGCCTTGGCGATGGCGGTCTCGTTCTCCTCCATGGCGCGGGCCAGCGCCAGCAGCTGGCGCTTGCGCCACTGCAGGTCACGGGTGCGTCCGGTGGCGTAGGTCTTGCGCAGGCCGGCGACGGTGGCCGGGATGTCGACTGCGGCGTCGGGCGTGGTCGACAGTGATTCGGTGGTCATGGCGGATCCTTACGTGAGCCAGGCAACAGGCGAATCCTAACCAACCACCCGGTTGGTTTGAAGGGTTGGACGCGTCCGGTGTCAGTTCCGCTGTGCGGTGACGAAGGTGGAGAACGCCTTTTCGTCGGTCTCGACGGTCTGCACCCAGCGGCCCAGTCGCTGCATCTCGTCCTGTGAGGACACCCCGGTGGCCGCCCAGCCGTGCGCGTTCAGCCACTCGGCCACGTCGGCGCGATCGGGGTCGTCGTAGGTCAGGTCCTGCACATTCATCATGTTCTCGACGCCGAGTTGGCCGGCGAACTTCTCCATCCGCTCGCGCATCCGTTCGCGACGCTCGGCGGCGTGCTCGCCCATCACCTCGGCGGCGATCCGGCTGCCCGGCGCGGACAGTTCGGTGATGTTCTCGAAGAGCCGGTCCTGGGCGTCTGCGGGCAGGTACATCAGAAGCCCCTCGGCCAGCCATGCCGTCGGCTCCGAGGTATCGAAACCGGCTTCCCGCAACGCTTTTGGCCAGTCGTTGCGCAGATCGATCGGCAACTGGCGCAGTGTCGCAGCGGGCTGGGCGCCGTGTGCCTTGAGCGTGCAGTCCTTGTATTCGAGCACCTTGGGCTGATCGATCTCGAAGACCGTGGTGCCGGCCGGCCAGTCCAGTCGGTAGGCGCGCGAATCCAGGCCCGAGGCCAGGATGACCACCTGCCGGACACCGGCCGCGACGGCGGTGGCGAAGTAGGCGTCGAAGAAGTGGGTCCGCACGGCCTGGTAGTTGCCCATGTGCTCCAACACCGCGGCGACCTCGGGGTCGGCGCCGGCCATCCGATCGTTGAAATCGGCGTCCAGGATGGTCTCCCAGACCCCGGTGCCGGCACCTTCGACCAGGACCTTGGCCCAGGGATCGCGGATGATGGCGTCTTCACGTTCGGTCTCACCGGCCCGGGCGGCCGCGACCATCACCGCGGTGGCGCCGACGCTGGTGGCGATGTCCCAGGAATCGTTGTGGGTACGCATAGTGCTCATGGCTGCCGCCTGCCGCTGGTCGGAGTGGATCGGAGAACGTACTCCCGCCATGCTACCCAAAAAATTTAGCCGAGCTAGATGATTGCCCGGCGCGACCGAGCCCTCAGTCGGCGACCTTCCAGAGCTTGTTCGACAGCAGCAGCTCCAGCCGGTTCAGCACCCCGGCGAGCTCTTCGCGGCCGCCCACGTAACCGGCGTAGAAACCCATCCCCCACAGCACCGCGACCAGCATCTCGACCACCGTCGGCACATCGGTGTCGGTGGTCAGCTCGCCGCGCTCGATGGCGTCGGTCACCGCCCAGGTCACGAACTCGCGCGCACTGGTCAGCGCGTTGGGCTCGAGCTGGCTCAATTCGGGATGCCGCTGGGCCTCCAGGATCGAAGTGACCAGGAAAGCGGCGGCCGAGCGGTCCTGGGTGTCGGCCTGCACGGCCGAGACGAAGAAGGCCGAGAGCCGCCCGAGGAAGGTGCTCTGCCCCTCCGCGCGGGCGCGTCCGGCCGCAACCACCATGGCATTGGTCTGTTCGAGGACCTCGGTGTAGAGCACCCGCTTGTTGGCGAAGTAGTGATTGATGGCCGGGCGGGTCAGATCTGCCCGGATCGCGATCGCCTGGAATGTCGCGGCGTCGTAACCGAGTTCACTGAAGACCTCGCGCGCCGCACGCACGATGCGCTCGCGAGTTTCCGCCGCTTTGGCAGCGGGCGGGCGACCCGGGCCCCGGGTTGCGATATACGGCATCGTCAAATTGTGCCACAGCTCATCTGATTCCGAAGAATTTAGTTTGCTAAGAACCCCCTTAGGGTCCACATCCAGCAAATTTGCCCTGATGTCAATGGCTGGTCAGCAGGTAACCAGCAAAGGACTCGCAGACGTTGGACAGGCTTGCGGAAAAATTTGGTGGCAACGCCGTAGAAAACCGCCTGACCTGCAAACCCGACCGAGCGGCTAGGGTAAACCCGCATGGGGGCTGTCGCGTCGCGGGATGCATATTTGGAGGTCGGCGTCGAGGCGCTGGCCGAACTCGGCTACAACGGGCTCAAGTTGGCCGAAGTGTGCCGACGACTGGGAGTCACAACAGGCTCGTTTTATCACTATTTTCCCAACTGGGGGACCTACACCGACGCGCTTCTGGAGCACTGGTCCGACGCCCGGGCGGTCAAGGTCGACGAGACCAAGCAGGGTGAGCCGGACCCACGCAAACGGATAGACACGCTGGTCCAAAGGGCGCTGGCGCTGCCGCACGGCGCCGAGGCCGCCATCCGGGTCTGGAGCGCACTGGACCCCAAGGTCTACGCCATGCAGTGCTCGGTCGATCAGCAGCGTTTCGACGCCATGTCGGATGCCGCCTTCGAGATCCTCGACGACCGCCATCAGGCCAACGTCTTCGCCTCCTGGGGGTTGTACGTCCTGGTGGGTTACGAGCAGTCCACCGTCGAACACAATGCTGCCGACCTGCACTGGATCGCCGAACAGTTGCTGGATGCGCTGGACTCGGGCCGTTTCACCACGGTGCCCGGGGCCCCGGTCGGCTAGCCTGAGCCACATACTGGCCGCCCTGCTCGCGCGAATCCGCGCTCGCGATCCCGAACACGACGCGCTGCGCCGGGCGCTGCGCGCCGGGCTCACCCTGCCGGTGGCCGCCCTGGCCGGAATCGCCGTCGGCGGCGGTTCACAGACCACCATGTTCGCCATCTTCGGTGCGGTGGCGCTGCTGATCGTCGCCGACTTCCCCGGTAACCGCGCCGCTCGGACCGTCGCGTACTGCGGACTGGGCGGCAACGGCGCCGTGCTGATCATCCTGGGCACCCTGGTGTCACCCCTACCGGTTGCGGCCGTGCTGACCATGTTCGCGATCGGGGTGATCGTCACGTTCTCCGGTGTACTCAGCGAGATCATCGCCGCCGGCCAGCGCGCGACGCTGATGACCTTCGTGCTGCCGGTCTGCACTCCGCCGGGCCCCAGTCCCGAGCGGCTGTTGGGCTGGGCCATCGCCTGGGCGGTGGCCGTGCCCGCCGCGCTGCTGCTGTTTCCGCCCACCCACCACGACGATCTGCGCCGCCATGCCGCGCAGGTCTGCCGGGTCCTGGCCGCCCGGCTGTCCGGCTCGGCCACCGCGACCCAGGTCGAGGCGGCGATGGAGGCGCTGCACACCAACTTCCTCGGCGCCGATTACCGCCCGGTCGCCCTGACCGCCGGCAGCCGCGCGCTGGTGCGGGTGGTCGACGACCTGCAGTGGCTGTGCGATCGCGTCACCGACAGCACCGGTGCGCTGCTGGGCGAGGTGCGCGTGCCGATCGTGCGAGTGCTCACCGATTGCGCCCTGGTGCTGAGCACCGCGCCCGCCGACGGACGCGATCGGTGCCGGGCCGATCTGTCCGTCGCGCTGACCGCCCACGCGAAGTCCGCACACGGCCGCTACCGCGAGGACATCGAACGCATCCTGGCCGAACCGGATGACTTCGCGGCGGCCGAGCTGGGCCGAAAGTTGTTGCAATTACGTACTTTTTCGGCGTGCGTCGGGGTGGTGGGCCGGGTGATCGGGACGGCCGCCGATGCCGATGCCCGTCCGCTGTGGGCGCGGGTGCTCGGCCGCCGGTTGCCGGCCACCGGCATCGCCGATCGGGTGCTGTCCGAGTCGCAGGCCGTGGCACGCATTCCGTCGGGTTTCGTCGCGACGCGAGCGGTGGTCGTGCGCAACAGCATTCGCACCGGACTGGGTCTGGCCGCGGCGGTCGTGGTGGTGCACACCTTTCCGGTACAGAACGGGTTCTGGGTGGTGTTGGCGGCGTCGTCGGTGCTGCGGAGCAGCGCGCTGACCACCGGAACCCGGCTGCTGCGGGCCATCTCCGGCACCGTCGCCGGTTTCGTCCTGGGCGCGGTGGTGATCGAGCTGCTCGGTGTGCATCCGGCGTTGATGTGGGTGCTGCTGCCGGTGGTGGCGTTCGGCGCGGCGTACCTGCCCAACGTGGTGTCGTTCACTGCGGGTCAGGCCTTTTACACCATGTTGGTGCTGACCATCTACAACCTGATCAACCCGCACGGCTGGCGGGTTGGGCTGGTGCGCCTGGAGGACGTCCTGGTGGGCGCGGTGGTCGGCATCGTGGTGTCGCTGCTGCTCTGGCCGCGCGGGGCCACGACAGTGGTCGAGCGGACGCTGCAGCGGTCCCGAACGGTGGGGGTGCGCTACCTGGACGCCGCGGTACGGCGGGTGACCCGGGGTGCGTCCGAAGCCGCCACCGACCGGGTGCACGCCCTCAGCATGGACGCTTTGACCGCCTCTCGAACGGTGGATGATGCTGTGCGTCAATTACTTTCGGAAGGCAGTGGATCCAGCGACCGACGCGCCTCGGTGATTCGCGCGGCCAACCAGACGGTGCGGCTGCGGACGTCGGCGGATCTGATCGCCGACGTGGTGCCGCCGCCGCTGCAGGCGTACCCGGCCACCCGCGCGGTACTCGAAGCGCACACCCGCTCGATCGGCGCGCGGATGCTCGGAACGACGCAGGATGGCCTGCCACCGATCGGCGACGATCTGGTCTATGCGCTACGGGCCGAGGCCCGTGGTCAGGCCCTGGCCATCGAGGCGGCGCTGCCGTTGGTCACCACGGCCGCCGGCCTGGGGGAGTTGGAGCTGTTGTCCGAGCCGACCGGCCGTGCGGTGTGGCTAGCCGCGGGCTGACGTGCACAGGATGCTGTGCGCGAGTCCCACGACCGCGCGCGCTTGTCCCGGGTCGACGCCGTATCGGCCGGCCAACCCGTCGGCGGCGTCCTGGGTGTTCGTACCGGTCATCAGCATCTGACAGGCCTGCCGGCCCACCAGCAGCATCTGATCGTCATCGCCGGGGAATCCGGTGGCGTGCGCTCGATTGATGAAGTTCTGCTCTTCGGCGGTGATCGGGATCGGCCAGGCCCCCGCCGGCGCCACCGCGCCCACCAGCAATGCCCCGCTGCCCATCGCGATGAGCACCGCCCGGATCACGGATTTCGACATGTGTTTCCCCCTCGGTTCGAGCCCCAGATACCCCGCTCGAGCTGATCGTATCGGCCGCCCCGGACCCCGGGCAGCCAAATCGCCGCCGCCGCCCATCCGGCCGTCATCGCACCGGCGCAGGTCAGCGACGTGGAACACAGCGGGAGAAAGCGCGGTGACCCGCTGTGACGGCCTACTAAGATTCCAGGAGTGAGGTTTGTACGCGGGTTCGTCATCGACGATCCCACCGTGGGGGAGGCTGAACGCAGATTGTTACGGGGGACTCTTGTGTCGAGCGACCGTGGCCCTAGTAGGGGTGCCGGTTCGTGCGTCGACTAACCGCAATAGCCGCGACCCTGCTGGTCACCTTTGCCGCCGCCCCGCCGGCCATGGCGCTGGAACCACCGGCGATCGACCCGGGTGCGGTGCCGCCCGATACCACCGGGCCCGATCAGGCCATGGAGCAGCGCAAGGTGTGCTCGCATCCGGCGGTGCTGCCCAATTCGAATTTCGCGGACAAGCCTTGGGCCAGTGACTATCTGCACCTGGCCGACGCGCAGAAGTTCGCCACCGGCGCCGGGGTGACGGTGGCCGTGATCGACACCGGGGTCAACGGTTCGGCGCGGGTACCGGCCGAACCCGGCGGTGATTTCGTCGACGCGGGCGGCAACGGCATGTCCGACTGCGATTCGCACGGCACGCTGACGGCGTCCATCATCGGCGGTCGCCCGGCTCCCACCGACGGGTTCGTCGGGGTCGCCCCCGATGTCCGGCTGCTGTCGCTGCGGCAGACCTCCGAAGCGTTCCAGCCCAAGGACGCCCGCTCGGACCCGAACGATCCGAACAGCACCCAGACTGCCGGTTCGCTGCGCAGCCTGGCCCGGGCCATCGTGCACGCGGCGAATCTGGGCGCCCAGGTGATCAATATCAGCGAGGCCGCCTGCTACAAGGTGACCCGCGCGATCAACGAAACCGGTGTGGGCGCGGCCATCGCCTACGCGGTGAATGTGAAGAACGCGGTGATCGTGGCGGCCGCCGGCAACACCGGGGCGGACTGCACGCAGAACCCACCGCCCGACGCCGGGGTCCCCTCGGACCCGCGTGGCTGGAAGCAAGTACAGACCATCGTGTCGCCAGCCTGGTACTCGCCGCTGGTGCTGACCGTCGGCGGCATCGGTCAGACCGGCCAGCCGAGCAGCTTCTCGATGTCCGGTCCCTGGGTCGGGGTCGCCGCGCCCGCCGAGAACATCATTGCGCTCGGCGATGACGGCAACCCCGTCAACGCCCTCAACGGCCAGGACGGGCCGATCCCGATTGCCGGTACCTCGTTCGCGTCGGCGTATGTGTCCGGGCTGGCCGCCCTTGTGCGCCAACGTTTTCCGGATCTGACCGCCGCACAGGTGATGAACCGGATCACTGCCACGGCCAGGCATCCGGGCGGCGGTGTGGACAACTTCGTCGGTGCCGGCGTGATCGACCCGGTCGCCGCGCTGACCTGGGATGTGCCCGATGGTCCCAAGCAGGCGTCGTACAAGATCAAGCAGATCCCACCGCCGCCCTACATCCCGCCACCGGACCGCGGGCCGATCAACATCGTGGTGATCGGCGGTCTGAGCCTGATGGCACTGCTCGGCCTGGGCGCGTTGACCCGCCGGGCGTTGAGGCGCCGATGAAGGGGTTCTTCGGCCACTTCGGATTCCGCTTCAGCACCGGCCATCTGCTGGTGGCCGCACTGCTGGCCCCGGTCTGTGTGCTGATCGGCATCCGGCTGCACTTGTTGTGGCTCGGGATCACCCTGGCGGTGCTGATCGCCATCTTCGCCACCTTGACCATCCGGGGCCATCGGGTCACCGGCTGGATCGCCGCATTGTTCTCCTGGCGACGCCGCCGCAAGACCGCGCCGCCGGCCCCGTCCGAGCCGTCGGTCGGGGCGACGGTGCTGCCCGGCGATCACGTCGGGGTGCGCTGGCACGGCGAGCACCTGATGTCGATCATCGAGCTGGTGCCGCGCCCGTTCACCCCGACGGTGTTGGTCAACGGTGAGGCCTTCACCGACGACAATGTCGACACCCGACTGGTCGAGCGGCTGCTGGCCGCACATGCCCCGGATCTGGAGGCCGACATCGTCTCGGCGGGCTACCGGGTCGGCAAGACCGCGCCCTCGAGTGTGGTTGCGCTCTACGAGCAAGTGGTCGGACCCTATCCGGCGCCCGCCAACCGGCGCACCTGGGTGGTGCTGCGCGCCTACCCCGAGCAAACCCGGCGATCGGCGCAGCGCCGCGACACCGGCATCTCGGGTCTGGCCAATTATCTGGTGGCCACCACCAAGCGCATCGCCGATCAGTTGGCCAGCCACGGCATCGACGCGCGCTGCGGGCGGGAATTCGACGACTTCGATCGTGCCACCGAGATCAGCTTCGAACGTGAGACGTGGTCCCACATCAAGGGCCGCAGCACTTTCACCGCGGCCTACACCGCACCCGGTGGCCCGAATGTGTGGTGGTCGGCCCGGGCTGACCACACCATCACCCAGATCCGGATCCGTCCGGGTGCCGCACCCACCAGCACTGTGCTGCTGACGACACTGGCCAATCCGACGACGCCCCGGGGCTTTTCGTGTTTGTTCGGTGGCCAGCGCGCTGCGCTGGAGGGGCACAGCCCGATGCCGGACCGGCACTATGAGCTACCGATCGGGTCGGCCGGGGTCCTGGTGGGGGAGACCGCCGACCGCTATCCCGTGTACATGCCGTTCGACAACGTCGACGCCACCATCAACCTCGGTGATGCCCATCTGTTCACCCAATTCGTGGTGCGGTCGGCGGCGGCCGGCGCGGTGGTCACCCTGGCCCCGCAGTTCCGTGAGTTTGCCGGCTTCATCAACGCCCGGGTCAGCAACGTACCCATGGTGGCCTGGCCCAACTCGACCACGTATCTGGGTCCGCATCCGGGAATCTCCCGAATCCTGCTGCGGCACAATTTTATCGATACTCCTCGCCACCGTCAGCTGCCGATCCGGCTGATCAATCCGCGCGAGGAGAGCCGGTTCCAAATGGCCTTGGAACCCTAGGGGAGGTGCGCCGAAATGGGAGCTGATCAAAGCCGTATGAAGGTCGAATCATCGACACTGCGGGCCAAAGCGAATTCCATCGTGACGGGTTACCCGACGCTGTCGAGTTCCGCGGTACCACCGTGCATGCTCACCATCTCTGGTCAGGCCATGCAGAAGCTGGACCAGAACTACCAGAACCTGGTCTCGACATTGGCCGCCGGTCGCGCCGAGGCCGCACGGCTGGCCGCCTGCCTGCAGGCCGCGGCCGATGCTTATGACAAGGCCGATGCCGAGGCCAAGGCCGCGGTCGACTCCGGTGGCCCATCGGGCGGCGCGCCGGTACCGGTCAATCCGAATCTGCCGCCCTCCGCACCGGCCTCGGTGACCGGTAAATGTACCCCGCCACCCCAAGACGACGGCCTCGACTGGCCCACCGCAGTGGCACAGTTCGACGCCGGCGATCAGTGCGCCTCGTTGATGGAGTTCGTCAGTGCGCTGCGCCAGTTCGCCGATCAGCTGACCGATCACGGCAAGAAGTTCTCGATGGGTGACACCCATTGGGAAGGCGCGGCGGCCGAGGGAGCCGAAGACGCCCTGCGCCGGCACGAGTCCTGGCTCTACGACCTTGCCGAGCAGACCCGAGAACTCGCCAAACAGGGCAACGACTTCGCCGATGCACACCTGTCCGAGCACTCCCAGCATCCCACCGCTCAAGATGTCGCCACGGTCAGCGAACTGACCGGATCGGACTGGGCCTACGTCTATTCCGCCATGCAGGAGAAATCCGATGAGGTGCGGCGCAGCTATGCCAGCCGGGTCGATTTCGCCGACATGATGTTCAAGGAGCCACCCTCGGGTGCCTACCCGTCGGCGGCGGTGTCACCCGACGACGTCGCAACCGCGTCGTACCTGAAGGACGCCATCGAGAAGAAGGACCCGACCGGGGGCCCCTCGTCCGGAGGCGGATCGACCGGGGGCGGCGGCGGGGGTCAACCGTCAGCTGGTGGCGTGCCGCAGGCGGCATCGCCGAGCACCAATCCCGCTGCGGCACAAGAACAACCACAGGAGTCCGGCGGCGAGAAGGCCGGCGGCGGATCGGGCGGGGGTTCTCCGTCCGGTAGCGAGGGCGGTGGTTCCCCGTCCGGTGGTGAAGGTGCCGGCGCCGGCGGTGGTCTGCCCGGCGGACTGGGCGGCGGCCTGGGTGACGGCCTGGGTGACGGCACCGGTCTGGGCAGCGGTCTGCCCGATGACGGTGGACTCAAGCCCGCATCGACCGGCGGTGGAGGAGCCGGCGGCGGCCTGGGCAGTCAGCCCCTGCAGCCGGCGGCCTCGGCCCCCGCGATGGGTACCAGCGCTGCCTCCACCGGGGCGGGCCCCGGTGGAGTCGGCGGCGGCCGGGCCGGTGGCGGCGCCATGGGCGGGGGCATGGGTGGCGGCATGGGCGGTATGGGCCATGGGAATCGCGAAGGCGGGAAAGAAAAGAAGCGCAACCCCAACCTGTCGCCCGAGGAATCGCTCTACGTCGAGGACCGGCCGTACACCGACCCGGTCATCGGGCACACCCGACGCACCAAGATCGACGATAAGAAGGAGACGAAGTGACCGAGATGCATCCTCAGGTCGCCGCCATCCTCGAGCAGGCCCAGCGGCTTCAGGCCGCGATGGACGATCAGCTGGCCAAGATGAACACCGAAACCTTCACCGCCACCGACGAGGCACGCACCGTCGAGGTGACACTGAACGGCCACCACTGGCTGATCGACCTGTTCATCGAAGACGGTCTGCTCCGCCTGGGTGCGGACACAGTAGAGGCCCGGATCAACGAGGCCCTGGCCAAGGCCACCGCGCACGCGGCCGAGTCCATTCAGGTCGATCGCGAGCGGCTCGGCGAGTTGGTCGCCGAGATCACCGGCCAAACGTCGTAGGCCCAGCGACGCCGCCGGCGCCCGGACGCCGGCGGGTCCGTACAGATCAGAAGCGGATGTTGCGGATCACGTCGTACACACCGGCGATCCACAGCAGCAGCGGGATCACCGCGGCGATGGCCGCACCGTCGAACAGTTCCAGCATCCGCTTGGTGACCGGCGAGACCCGGCCGATCCCGTCGGTGGCCCCCACCATTACCAGGGTGACGGCGGCAACCGCGACGTACAGCGCCAGCACCAGCCAGGCCCCGGACGGATTCCACAGACACAGCCGGATCACCACGCCGGTCGGGATCGCGACGGTGGCAGCCAGCAGCGCCCAGCCACACCAGCGTTCGGCGTAGAGCCGCGACCGGAAAGCGCACACCACCGTCACCAGGGCGGCCACGATCAGCGAGTGGATGAAGAAGTGCCCCTGGATCACCACCGCGATCGCCCCGGCGGTCAGTACCAGGACACCGGCGCCCAGGAAACCGACCAGCAGCTGCCGGGCCAGCGTGCTGCGCTCGGTCAGCCGGGCCGCCGAGCTGGGCACCGAATCAATGATCGCGCGCCAGGTCGCCGACTCCTCGTCGGTGATGTTGCTGGTGGCAGCCACCGGGTCGAGGAGCTCCTCGTTGGTCACCACCTCGCCGGGTGCGGGGATGGGCGGCAAGGCAATTCGTGCCACCGCGACGGTCAGCTTGGCCGCGTTGGTGACGATGATCAGACCGAAGGCGATCGCGCCCGCCGGCACCCAGGACTGCCACCCGTATCCGTAGCCGACGGCCGCGGCGGTCACCGCGGCAGCCAACACGGCCAGGAAGGCGGCCAGTTCGGCTCGCTTGCGCGGACCGCCGCGGGTGGCCAGCACCACCAGGAGCACCACGGCGGCGGCGCCGGCCAGCTGCGGCGCCCCCAGCCCGGTGACGCCCAAGGGTAATGGGATTGCCAGCGCCGCCGCGCCGGCCAACAGTGGCAGCGCGGCCGCCAGCAGGCTCTCGGCCAGGTCGATGTTCTCGTACCGATTCTGTGCCGCAAAACTGCCGCCGAGGACCGCCAGGCCCAGCAATCCCAGCGCCAGGATCCACCACCAGCCGTGGCCGGAGTGCGACCAGGTCCACAGTGCGATGCCGGTGGTGGCCAGGGTGGCCAGCGGAATGGCCAGGCCGACAAAGCGATTCAGTGCGGATCGGTCGAACTCCGGTGATTCGTCCAGGACTGCGATGGCATCGATGACGTCCTCGACCAAGGGGCGGTAGCGCTCGGTGCGGCTGACCGAGACCAGCGTCAGCAATGCTCCATCGACCACGCCCGCATCATCGAGCGACTCTGTCGACTTCAGCGGCGGTGAGCCGGGGCGAGCGAACGCCCACACGCCCTGGGCCTTGAAATCGAACCCGGCCAGTACATCGGCCGGCGCGTCGTCGAGCAGATCGGCCAGGACGTCGACGGTCTCGACGATGTACGTCTCGATCGGCGTCGATGCGGGCAGCACCAGATCGGTCATCCGGCGACCGATCAGGATGGTCACCCGCGTCGCCGACTCGGTATTCGATGCGGCACCCGCGTCGCTGGGGGCAGTGGTGCTGGGGCCGGCCGTG
>Ga0164242_10006606_pt1 | contig 12756 bp, 6 predicted proteins | sample OricomgcompostMG_FD_108783 | JGI IMG/M metagenome (GOLD analysis project Ga0164242, IMG submission 108783) | Miracle-Growth compost microbial communities from Emeryville, California, USA - Original compost - Miracle growth compost (MG) ... | reverse complement strand
TCGGGGGTGATGAAGACCACGCCCAGAAGATTGTTGGTGGTGAGGCCGTATTTCAGGCAGTGCAGGCCGCCGGAATTCTCCCCCACATTGCCGCCGATGGAGCAGGCGATCTGGCTGGACGGATCGGGGGCGTAATAGAAGCCGTTGGCCTCCACCGCCTTGGTGATGTTGAGGTTGGTGACGCCCGGCTCGACCGTGACGCAGCCATTCTCATAGTCGATCTCCAGGATCGTCTTCATGCGGCCCAGCGCCAGGAGGATGCCGTCGGCGCGGGGCAGCGAGCCGCCGGACAGCGACGTGCCCGAACCGCGCGGCACGATCGGAACGCCCGCTTCATGGGCGTATTTCACCACCGCGATGACTTGCTGGCGGGTCTGGGGCAGCACCACCACCAGCGGCTGCTGGGTATAGGCGGCCAGCGCGTCGCAATCGAAGACCTGGCGGCCGGCGGCATCGTCCACCACCCCGTCGGGCACGATAGCCTTCAGCGCGGCAACGATTTCATCGCGGCGGGCAAGAATGGCTTGGTCGGGTGGCGGCAATTCCATGGCGTGAAGACTCTCGAAGAGGTCTTTGTTACAGGAGTTTAACGTATCACTCCTGTCGCCACGGTATCAGCCCTGGCGCGCCTTGAAGCGCGGATTCTTCTTGTTGATGATGTAAACCCGGCCCTTGCGGCGGATGATGCGGCAATCCTTGTCGCGCTTCTTGAGCGAGCGGAGGGAATTACGAACTTTCATGACACGCCTTTAGCCGGAAATCCCCGCCCGGAAGAGCGACATGCCCTCCAGCGAAGAGGCGCGGAAACTATGCGGCGCCCCTTCCCAAGTCAACCGCCGAAATCGCCCCGAAGCCGGGAGAAAAATGGGGAAAAAACCAACAGATTCAGTGTTAGGTTGGGGCATGGCGCGATTTGCCATCCCCGGTCTTCAACGGCTGGCCGCCCTGGCCGGGCTGCTGCTGGCCGTGGCCTGCGCCGTCACCCCCAGCCGCCCCGCGCCCCAGGCATCGCCGCCCGCCCCGCCGCCGCCGGCGGCGGCCGCCGGCGCGGTCGTCCCCATCGCCGCGCCCGGTCCCTTCGAGCGCTTCCTGGCACAGATGCACGCCGAGGCCCGGGCGGCGGGCATCCGCGAGGAGGTTTTCCAGGCCGCCACCATGGGAATCGCCCCGGTCCCCACTATCGTCGCCATGAACGACAACCAGCCGGAATTCTCCCGTCCGGTCTGGGCCTATCTCGACAGCGCCGTCTCGGCCCGCCGCATCAAGGACGGACGGGCGCTGCTGGCGCAATATGGCGACATCCTGGCCGGGATCGAGCGCCGCTCGGGCGTGCCGCGGGAAATCCTGGTGGCGATCTGGGGCATGGAAAGCGACTACGGCCGCGCCGCCGGCAGCTTCAACCTGTTCGCGGCGCTGGCGACGCTGGGCTATCAGGGCCCGCGCGCCGCCTACGCCAGGCCGGAGTTCCAGGCGGCGCTGCGGATATTGCAGGATCAGCATTATACCGCCGCCGCCATGACCTCGTCCTGGGCGGGCGCTTTCGGCCAGACCCAGTTCACGCCCACCACCTTCCTGAAATACGCCGCCGACGGCGACGGCGACGGGCGCATCGATTTGTGGTCGTCGCCGGCGGATGCGCTGGCCTCGGCGGCGAACCTGCTCGCCAGCCAGGGCTGGAAGGCGCATGAAGGCTGGGGCTGCGAAGTGACGCTGCCGAAGGATTTCGCCTATGAGGACGCCGATATCGATGCCGCGCGGCCTATGGGCGAATGGCGGCGGCGGGGCGTGCGCCGCGCCGATGGCGGGCCGCTGCCGCCGGGCGACGGCCCCGCCGCGATCTACCTGCCCGCGGGCGCGCGCGGCCCCGCCTTCCTGGTGCTGCCCAATTTCAGCGTGATCCTGAAATACAACAATGCCGCCAGCTATGCCCTGGGCGTGGCGCTGCTGGGCGACCGCATCATGGGACGGCCCGGCATCAGGGGCGCCTGGCCGCGCGGCGACCGGCCGCTGTCGCGCGACGAGCGGGTGGCCTTGCAGGAGGCGCTGGCGGCGGCGGGCTTCGATCCCGGCGCGCCGGACGGCATCCTGGGCCGCCGCACGCGCAGCGCCACGCGCGCGTACCAGAAAGCGCACGGCCTGGTGGCCGACGGCTATCCCAGCGCCGAACTGCTGGCGGCGATGACGACGCGCTGAGGGAAAGGGCGGCTGGCCATGGAATTGGTCGATAAGGACATCTGGATCGCCGAAGGCGAAAACGTCAGCTTTCACGGCTTTGCCTATTCCACACGGTCGGTGGTCGTGCGCCTGGGCGATGGCGGGCTATGGATATGGTCGCCGGTCGCGCTGACGCCCGGCCTGCGCCGCGATGTCGATGCGCTGGGGCCCGTGCGCCATCTCGTCAGCCCGAACAAGTTGCATTACCTCTACCTGCGGGACTGGAAAGCCGCCTATCCGCAGGCGCAGCTCTGGGGACCGCTCTCGACCATCCGCAAGTGTCCCGACCTTCCGTTCCGCGCGCCGCTTGGCGACACCCCGCCGGCCGAATGGCAGCCCGATATCGACCAGGCCTGGTTTCGCGGCTCGTTCGCGCTGGACGAGATCGCCTTCTTCCACCGCCCGTCCGCAACGGCCATCATCGCCGACCTGGTCCAGACCTTCAGCCCGCGCTTCCTGCGGACCTATTGGGGGCGCTGGAGTCTTCTGGCGCAGCTTTCCGGGCTTACCGAGAAACAGGCTTGCGCGCCCATCGACCTGCGGCTGTCCTTCATCAACCGCGCGCCGGCGCGCCGGGCGCGCGACAAGGTGCTGGGATGGAATTGCCGGCGGGTTGTCGTGGCGCATGGCGAATGGATGCGCGACCATGGCAGCGCCCGGCTGGCCCGCTCCTTCCGCTGGCTGGGGCGCTGAGCAGCCGGCGTCAGCGCAGCTTCTTGAACCTTATCTCGCTGGTGTCGCTGCGGCCATCGGCATCGACCACGGTGACGCGCGCCAGGCCTTCGCCGCCCGGCTTGTAGGTGGCGGCGGCGAAGCGGTCGAAATTCCCGATCCATTCGCCATTCACCAGCCAGGTCAAAGGGGCGCGGCCGCCATGGGCCGTCAGCGTGATGGTCCGGTCCTGCCCGTCGGGCAGCGGCACCACCGCGCCGTTGGGCGGAAAGGCGATGGCGGGCGGCGGCAGCACGGCGGCCGGCGCTTGCGGCGCCGTGGCCGCGCGATGGAAGACCTGCAAGGCCGGCGGCAACTCGGCGGTGGCATGCGCCAGGATCGCGCCGGCGGGCGGCGGCGGTGCGGGGCGGCGATCGGGCGGCAGCAGCCCGAACATCTTGAGCAGGATGGGCGCGGCGGCGTCGCGGCCGACACGGTCGGGGCGCGGCGTGCCGTCGGCGCGGCCCACCCACACCGCCACCGTATAGTCGTTGGAGAAACCCACCGCCCAGGCGTCGCGGAAACCATAGGAAGTGCCGGTCTTGAACCCCACCGTACGCGAGCGCAACAGCCCGCGTCCCATCGCCCAGCCATCGGGCAACGCCACGCCGTCGAGAATCCCGCGCAGATACCAGGCGGCCACCGGGCCGAAAAGACGGTGCGCGGGCGCCTCCGGCGTACCGGCGATGACGCGCAAGGCGCGCGCCTGGCCGCCTTCGGCGATGCCGGCATAGAGCATGGCGATGTCGGACAGACTGATGCCCAGCCCGCCCAGCGCCACCGGCAGCGACGGCGCCGCGCCGCCGGGCGGGAAAGCCAGATGCGCGCCCGCATTCTGCAGCGTCAGGGTGAAGGCCAGCGGGCCGACACGGTCGAGCAGCGCCACCGCCGGAATGTTGAGCGACATTTGCAGCGCGTCCTTCGCCGTCACCATGCCCTGGAAACCGCCGTCGAAATCCTTCGGCGCGTAATCGCCGAAGCTGGTGGCCTCGTCGCTCATGCGGGTCAGCGGATGCAAGGCGAGGCTATCGAAGGCCAGGCCATAGATGAAAGGCTTCAGCGCCGAGCCGGGCGAGCGATGGCGGGCGGCGAGATCGACCTGGCCCGCGCGGCCCCAGTAATTGGTGCCGCCGACATAGGCGATCAGGTCGCGGCTCCTGTTCTCCACCACCACGATGGCGAGGTCGGCGCCATCGTCGAACCAGCCCCGCTCCTGCGCCGCCATGCGTTCGGCGGCGGCCTGGATGCGGGCATCTATCGTCGTTTTGATGACCCCCTCGGGCTTTCGCACGCAACGGGCGCAAGCGCCCTGCGTGCTGCAGCCACCTCCCCCTCCGGGCGTGCTAACGCACGCGAGGTTGGCCCGTGCCAATACCAGCCGCTGCGCCAGGTGCGGCGCGCGCAGCGGCATGGGCTGACGCGCGAACGGCACGCCTTCGCGTTTGGCCGCGGCGGCGTCGGCGGCGGCGATCACGCCTTCCTCCACCATGCGGTCGAGCACATGGTTGCGCGCCCGCAAGGCGTTCCGCGCATGGCGGTCGGGCCGGACGCGGGCCGGCGATTGCGGCAAAGCCACCAGCAGGGCGCTTTCCGCCAGGTCGAGCGCCGCCGGCTCCTTGCCGAAATAGGCGAGCGAGGCGGCGCGCACCCCTTCCAGATTGCCGCCCATCGGCGCCAGGGTGAGGTAGAGCGAGAGGATTTCGTCCTTGGAATAGCGCAGCTCCAGTTGCAAGGCGCGGATCGCCTGCACCGCCTTGGTGACGAGGCCGCGGTGTTGCAACAGGCCGGGTTCGAGAAGCCGCGCCACCTGCATGGTCAGCGTCGAGCCGCCGGAAACGATGTGCCCCGCCGCCGCCCATTGCGCCGCCGCCCGCGCCAGCGCGAAAAAATCGACCCCGGGATGATGATCGAAACGGCGGTCCTCATAGGCTTTCAGCAGCAGCAGATAGCGCGGCGAGACGTCGTGCGGCGTCGTATGGATGCGCCAGGCGCCATCCCTGCTCAGGAAGGGGCGCAGCAGCGTGCCGTCCTTCGCCACCACTTCGGGCGAAAGCGTCAGGGCCCGCGTCACGTCGGGCGGATTGGCGCGGTCGGCGGTGATGAGAGCCAGGCCCACGCCGAACAGCGCGAAGGCGCCCTGTTTCCAGGCGCGCCGGCCCCGGGGCCGCGTCACGGGCGCGCCACCCGGCGCACGATCAGCACCGAGGCCACGACATAAACGGCCACGCCCAGCGCCGTCCACCAGCTATTGGCGGCGGGCGGATAGAAATTGAACAGCACCACCAGCAGAATGAAGAGGAGCATGAAACACAGCAGGGCGGTGACGAAAACTTTTCCCGGCATACGCTTTATCTATCCCCCTCCACCCTTCGCCGGCGACGCGCGCAAGCGCGCTGGCGTCCATACGCTGTCGCTATGGACCGGGCACCTCTCGTATTGGCATGAACGGTCATTGCGCAACACTCAATGTGCCCATGGCCGTGCGCGCGGTGACGGCGGGGGCGTACATGTCCTGGGCAAAGGCCGCCGGCAGGGCGAAGCGGCCCACCGTCACGGCGCGGGCGACATAGGCGATGTGGAATTGCGGCTGCGGCTCGGGCCCCTTGGGGTTGCGCGGGCGATAGGCCGAACCGGCATGGAAGGCGGCGACGAAACGGTCGTCGCGCTTGTCGGTCATGCTGGTGTCGGTGAGCTTGCCCAGGAAAGGATAGAGCTTGCCGTCATCCGGCGTCAGCGCCTGCTCGATCTCCAGCCCGGCGGGCAGCAGGTCGATCAGGCCCATCTGGCGGTACAGCGCATTGGGCAGGCTGCCCGATATCTCGATGATGACGCGGTCATTCTGGTGCAGCGCCGAAAGATCGGCCGGCGCCCCCGTCATGGTCCAGATGCTCTTGGAAATGGTCATGCCGTTGGCGGCGGCGGGCAGCGGCGCGGCGGGCGTGCCTGAAACCGAAGCGGTGCGCCAGACCACCGCATCGCCGCGATTGGCGATGGCGATACCGCCGGCCAGTTGCTGCGGGCTGGGCGTCAGGCGCACGGCCCCATCACGCGGCTGGGCGGGCGCGCCATTGACGGTGACGTTGAGCGGCAGGCGCTGGCGTGTCAGGGCATAGGCCGCTTTCAGCATCCAGCCTTTTTCCTGGGTGGTGGTGGCATCGACGCGCTGGTCCAGGCTGCGGCCTTTCTCCAGCAGCACCGGCACCAGGTCGGGTTTGCCATTCTCCGCCGCCAGCGCCAGCGCCCCCGACAGGTCGCGCAGCAGCGAGCCGTACATGTCGTGCGGATAGCGGACGGGATCGGCGGCAACCAGGATCTGCCGCGCCTTGTTGAAGCCCGCCTCGGCACGGGAACGGTCGCCCATCAGCGCCGCCGCCGCGCCCGACAGGGCCGGCGCCAGGCCGCTGGTCATGGCCCCCATCTTGGTATCGGAGAAATAGCGCAGGTCGGAGAGGTTCGCCTGGCCCGCCTTCGCCAGCACATAGAAGGCATAGGCCCGCACCAGCGGCGTCTGGCCGCCCTGCGTCGAAGTCTGGCGCAGCCAGTTCGCGCCCCGGCGCAGGGCGTCGTCGGGCACGACATAATTTTTCCTCTTCGCCGCGTTGAGGAAATCCAGGGCATAGACCGAGAGGAACGGCTCGGCCTCGTCGCCCGCGCCCCACATGCCGAAATCGCCGCCGAAATTCTGCATGTCCAGCACGGCGTCGATGGCGGCCTGGATGCGGCTCTTCAGCGCCTGATCGCGCGGCAGCCCGGCCAGGTCGGCCAGGTCGTTGAAGTCCAGCAGCGGCATGGCGCGGCTGACGGTCTGCTCGACACAGCCGTAAGGATATTTGTCCAGCCATTTCAGCAGCCCGGCGACATTGCTATAGCCATGGGTGGCCGAGACCGTCAGCGTCACCGCCGCGGTGGACGGCACCAGATCGCCCACCAGGGCGCGGGTGGCGTTGAAGGTCGCGCCGGCCGCCAGCGGCTGCTCGTCTTCGCGCGCCACATCGAGCTGCGGGCTGCGTACTTCGATCGGCCAGTCATGGCTGACGCGGAAACCGTTCGGCCCGCGCACCTCCAGCGCCACGCGGGCGACGCCCAGCCCGCTGCCGCGCAGCGACACCGGCACCAGGATGCGCTGGCCCCGCGCCAGCGTCCGCGTCACCGTGGCGGTGTCGACGGCCAGCGGGCCGCTGGTCTTCAGCGTTGCGGTGTAGCTGCCCGCCGCGCCTTCGACATTGTCGAGGTTGAGCGCGACGCCGGCGCTGTCGCCCGGCGCCAGGAAGCGCGGCAGCACCAGGTCGGCCACCACCGGATCGCGCACCACCAGCGTCCGCTCGGCATTGCCCAGCTTGTCGCCGCTCCACACCACCGCCATCAGCCGGAGCGAGCCGTTGAAGTCGGGCAGGTCGAGCGGAATGCTGGCCTTGCCGTCGGCGGAGAGCTTCACGATGCCCGAGAACAGCGCCACGGTGCGGGTCGGCACCACCGCCAGGCCGCGCCCGCCGAAGCTGTCGCCGCCTTGCGTCAACGCCCCCAGCGGCGCTTTTTCGGCGCGGATCAGGCGGCCGTAATCGTCGCGCATGTTCACGCCCAGGCGGCGCTTGCCGAAATAGTAATCGACCGGCCTGGGCGACTGGAAATCCGTCAGTTGCAATATGCCCTGGTCCACCGCCGCCAGGGTGACATAGGCATCCTCGCGGCCCAGGTTGCGCACACTGATGGGCACGCTCAGACGGGTGCGCGGCCGGGCCCGCCATTGCGCCGGGGCCGGCGCGCCGATCGTGACGGCCAGCGTGCGCGGGCCATTGTCCACCCCCAGCCAGGCGACGCCGATGCTGCGCACCGGCTCGCGGCCGCTGACCTGGCTCAACGGGCGGTAATGCGTCACCAGCACATAGGCGCCCGCGCCCCAATCGGCCGACACCGGAATATCCACCGTGGCGCCGGACGCCGGGGCGTCGATCAGGCGCGAGGTGAAAAGCCGGTCGCCCGCCACCACCACCAGCGCCTTGCCATTGGCTTCGGGCTTGATGCGGACATGGGCGATGCTGCCCGGCGCATAAGCCGGCTTGTCGGCGGCGACGGGAATGCGGTCGGGCCGGTCATTCTCGCCGGACGCCGCCCAGCCGGAGGTGAAGCGGAAAGCCGAGGCCGCGCCGGATTTGTCGCTGACGGTGAGGCGATAGGTGCCGTAAGGCAGTTGCTGCGCCAGCCGCGCGGGCGCGCCCGCGGCCACATTCAACGTCCCCGACGCGATCAGCCGGTCATGGGTGGTGCGCTGGAAACGCCATTCGCCGTTGCTCTGGAACCATTGATAGCTGGCGTCCTCGCGTACCCAGGAATAGGTCAGCCCGTTCAGCGCGACGCGCTTGCCGGCGGCGTCCACCGCGATCACCTGGAAGCCGGCGCGGCTGCCTTCGGCCACCGCGCCGCCGTCGAAATCGGGGCGCAACCCGATCAGCGGGCGCGGCGCCCGGATGGGGATATCCAGCGTCTTGTCGGTGGTGCGTCCGCCCGGCTCATGCATGGAGACACGCACCGCCAGTTTCAGCGGCAGGGTGGTCTCGGCCAGGGCGCCGGTATTGGCGGTGATGCGGCTGACGCCCTGCGCGTCGCTCGCCGGTACCGCCAGATCGATCTTGGTTTCGGAAAAACTGTCATCGACGCGCCCGAACTGCCAGCCCTTCCACTGCGCGAAGGGCTCGGGATCGGCCACGACCCGGGCCTCGCCATCGCCGGAAAGACCGGCGGCGGGTGGGCCGTAGAGAAAGCGCGTCTCGGCCCGCAGGTGGAAATCGCCGCCCGGCGCCACCGACGGCTCCAGCGCCGTCAAGGTCACGGCCAGGCGTTGCGGCACGAAATCGGCCACGTCGAACTGGACGCGGCCGATGGCGGGCGCCTTGGGATCGACATAGGCCGAGATCTGCCAGCGGCCATGCGGCGCCGAGGACGACAGCGCCAGCGCCCAGGCGGCGGCGCCGTCCCGCAGCGTGCCGCCGGAAACCGTGGTGCGCCCGGCCTCGACGCCATCGGGGCGCTGCGCCACCAGCGTCAGCGGCGCGGTGATGGCGGCGCCGATGCGGTCGCGCAGCATCGCCACCGCCTGCACCGTCTCGCCGGGGCGGTAGACGCCGCGCTCGGTATAGAGGAAGGCGTCGATGGGGCCGGGCGAGGCGCGCCCGCCCACGCCCCGGTCGGTGAGGTCGAAGGCGCCGCGCCGCAGGTCGAGGAAGCTGAAGTCGTCATTGGCGCCATAGGCCATCACCACCACGGGCTCGTCGCCGCCCGTGGCGCGAAACAATCCGGCCTCGAAATCGGCACGGCCGTCGCTGCCGGTGGTGACGCTGGCCAGCACATTGTTGTTGCGCGCCACCAGCGCCAGGCGCACACCGGCCAGCGGCTGGGCGTCGTTGTAGGAACGGGCGAAAACCGAAAGCCCCAGCCCCTGGCCCGGCGGCGGCTTGGCGCTCTGGAACGAGGTCAGGGCGATGTCGGAATCGATCACCCATTGCGCCGCCATCTGCTGGCCGAAATCGCGATCCGCATCGCCGCTTTTGCGGGCCGCGTCGGAGGCGATCAGGACATAGGCGCCAGGCTTGCGGTTCTTGAGGATGTCGTGCAGCGGCACCAGCGTCACGACGGTATCGTTCCTGACGTTGTTCACCGCCATGGTGCCTTGCCACACCAGCGCCCCCTGGTTCTGTTCCAGCTCGCGCGCGTCCCAGCCATAGACCGTGGTCTGGTCCACCGTGGCGTTCTGGATCTGGGAGAGCAGGCGGTCGCCGACCCGGATCACTTTCAGGTCCAGCTTGTCGACATTGACGGTGGTGACGGGCACGCCCTGGGCGTTGCGGCGCGGCAGCACGATGCCGCCGGCGAACTGCACCAGCGCGGGCTTGTCGCGCAATTCCACCGGCACGGTTTCGTCGTTGGGCAGCTTGATCCCGGCCGCATCGGGAAAGCCGGTCTTGAGGGTGAGCGTATAGGTCTTGTCGAAGGCCAGCCCCGCCAGGCAGAGCCGGTCGTTCACCACCCGCGCCGCCACTTTGGTGGCGGGATCGAGGCTGACATAATCCTCGTAATGGATGCGCCCCGTCGCATCGAGCCGGTGGCTGAAGACCAGGCAGGCTTCGGCCTGCGGCTTGGAGGTGTCGATTTCCAGGCGGCGGAAAGCGAATTCGGCGCCGGGGCCGCCCGTCACCGACTGCACGCCGCGCGTCAGTTCCGCCAGAAAGCCGCCGCCCGTGGCGGCGCGGTTGTGCAGCCAGATGGCGGCGCCGGCCGCGACCACCAGCAGGAACGCCAGCGCGCCGCCCGCGATGAGAAGCAGTCGAAGGTTTTTCTTGTCCATGCCGAGGCCTCCGCGCCCGGCGGATTTTAAGGAGCCGCCCTGTCGCGCGCCAGCAAAGCCGGCCCCTGAAACCCGTCAGGACGGCGACAAGGTGTGGGTGAATCGGCGTGGGAGTGCAGTATTTGGGAGGGCACCCCAAATTGTCATCCCGGAAGCCGCGAAGCGGCTATCCGGGACCCATTGCGCGCCTGCGGGATGGGTCCCGGCTCGCGCGAAGGTCGATAAGCTATCGCTATCGACCTTCGCTTGGCCGGGATGACAAAGCGGGGTTGGTCATACCGGACTCAAAAACTCCGGCTCAAACTCAGCCGCCAGCGCCGCCCCAGCCCCGGCAGGGCGCTGAGATTGGCATAGGTGTCGGCATCGGGCGTGAAGAAACGGGCGTCCGTGACATTGTCGAGATTGAGCGTGGCGCGCCAGGCGCCATGGGCAACGAAGGCGGACAGGTTGGCGGTGACATGGGCGGGGAAGACCACCGGATCGGGCACGGTCTGGGCCGCCTCGCCGACATAGGTCGCGCCCAGCGCGGCGCCCCAGCCCTGGCCGGTATAGGTCAGCCAGGGGCTCACCACCGCATGCGGCACCAGCGTGTCGTCATAGTTGGCCGTGCCCTTCAGAGCGGCGAAGTCATAGGTGAGATAGCTGCCGCCGAAACCATCCTGTGGCGAGACACCGACATCGCGCGCGGGAATGTAGGTCACCCGGTGATCGCCCCGCTCGAAAATATGCCCGAGGCTGGCGGCCAGGGTGGCGCTGAGATGATCGTTCAGCAGCCAGCGCAGTTCCAGCTCAACGCCTTCGCCGCGCGTGCCGCTGACCTGGACTCCGCCAAGCTGGGACAGTTGGGTGCGGGCCTGGCGATAGAGCGACAGGCTGGCCTCCACTCCATCGACGGCATATTTCACCCCGGCTTCATCCAGGGTGGAAACCGACACCCAGCCGCCTGCGACCAGCAGCGTGGTCGGCACTTCGCCCGCCTGTCCCGTTTCCAGCGACGCGGAGCGGGCATGGGTGAGATAGGGCATCAGGCCGGAGTCATCATGCCAGGACAGGCTGGCCGACCAGGTGAAACGCCCGCCATCCGCCTTGCCCGACGGCGGCGCGTAAGGCAGCACGCCGTCATCGCGACTGCGCACGGCATAATCGTCATAGCGCCCGCCCAGCAGCAGGTGCAGGCGGTCCCAGCCCAGGTCCGACAGCCCGAACAGCCCCAGGTCGGAGATGTTGCTCTGCGTGTCGTTCTCCCAGCCCAGCCCGACGCTGCCGGGCGGATCGCTATTGTAAGGCGAATCGATGATGTCGTTGGCCGCCGGGCCTTGGGAAATATCGCGGCGGTCCAGGGCGATGACGCCGCTGTTGAAGCTCTGCTTGCTGACGCCATGGACGAAGCGCCAGCCCATGCCCGCCGTGGTGTGGGCGGTGATGGGGCCGAGCGTGCGGTCGAAATCATAGCGCAGCCGCGCCTCTGCCACCTCGGCCCGGGTCGCCGCCGGATAGCCGTAGGAGACGAAGCGGTCATTGGCCAGCGTATCGGTGAAGAGCTGTAGCCGCAGCGTGTCGGCTTCCCCGCGGCCATGGGATATGGCGCGCTGGATTTCGACAAAGCCGGTATGGGTGTGCGTGCGGGAAAAATCCACGCCCCGCGCGATATACACGGTGCGCGGATCGAGATGGGTGGTACCGAAGCCGCTGTCCAGGCGATGGGCGGCATCCGTGCCGCCGGCAATCGCCAGCGGCCTGAAATTGGGGTCGAAGGTGTAGGGATCGCCGCCCAGCTCGTCCAGCGTCAGGCGGCCATTGCCGTCGGCGTCCTTCAACGAGGTGTTGCGGCCGGTGATATAGGTGCCATGGTCGATCAGGTCTTGCGTCAGCCGGTTCCAGCCCGGCGTCTGCACCTGGCCGTCGGCATGATAGAAAGCGTAATTGGCCGACAGCAGCCAGGGCCCGGCGGCGAAATCGGCCCCCAGCGTCAGCGACTGATAGCTGGGATGCAGGCCGCGATAGAAGCTGAACGAATCGTCGATCTCGCCCCGGGCGCTGAGGCTGCCTTGCAGGCCGCCGGCCGTCACCGGCAGGCTGCCCTGCGCCGTGAGGTTGCGCTTTTCATACGCGCCATAGGTGACGGTGACGCGGTCGGCGGGGGCGACGGCGGGCGAGATGTCCACCAGGCCGCCGACCTTGCCCGCGCCATACACCGGCGAGGGCGGCCCGCGCAGGATGGTGACATCGCCGGTCAACGGCGTCGCATAGGTGCCCCGGTTCTCGGCGCGGCGGAAGCCGCGGAAATAATTGTCGGCCAGGGTGCCGCGCAGATTCACCGATCCTTCCACGCCATAGAAGCTGCCGGTGTAGGACGACGGCGTGATGGCGGTGAGATCGTCCAGCCCCTCGACGCCATAACGCCCCAGCGTGACGTCGCTGACCTGGGTGGCGGCGCGCGGCGTTTGCGCCAGCGGCAGGGCCAGGCCGGTGGCGGCCTCGCCCGGCGCGCT
>Ga0164242_10006605_pt1 | contig 12756 bp, 14 predicted proteins | sample OricomgcompostMG_FD_108783 | JGI IMG/M metagenome (GOLD analysis project Ga0164242, IMG submission 108783) | Miracle-Growth compost microbial communities from Emeryville, California, USA - Original compost - Miracle growth compost (MG) ... | reverse complement strand
TGCGCCGGCGACATACCGCGGACGTTCGGGCGTCGCGACCGCGTCGCAGGCCGCCCGGGCCAGCTTCGCCGACTCGTAGTTGAGCTCGTAGCTCAGCTCCTGCATGCCGTAGTCGGCCATCGAGATACGCTGCGCGCTGAAGGTGTTGGTCTCGATGATGTCCGCGCCCGCGGCGAGGTACTCGTCGTGGATCGAGCGGATCACCGCCGGGTTGGTGATCGACAACAGGTCGTTGTTGCCCTTGACGTCCTGGGGCCAGTCGGCGAAGCGGTCCCCGCGGAACTCCTCCTCGGAGAGCTTGTGCCGCTGGATGAACACCCCCATCGACCCGTCCAGGAGGAGGACCCGTTGCGCCATCGCGGTGCTCAGGGTGTCGGTGGCGTCTGGTCGAACCAGGGAGAGGTCGCGTGTCGACGGTGTCACACGCGCAAGGTCGGAGCGGCTGCTCACTGTGGGGTCCCTTCAGGGAAGTTTGCGCAGAACGGCATGATTCTAACGGGACAGCCGTTGTCACTGTCGGTGGTCTCGAACAACGGTCGGTGACCGCGTGGATGAGCGGGCGACGAGCACCGACACTGCTTAAGCTGCTCTGTGGAGCCGCATCGAAGGACGAGGAGGAGCCGGGTGATCGAACTCGAGGACGTGCCGCTGCTGCGCGACCCGATCATGATCGCCGCGTTCGAGGGGTGGAACGACGCGGGCGAGACTGCCTCCGCGACCGTCAGCCACCTGATCGGGACGTGGGACGCGGTGCCTGTCGCCCAGCTGGACCCGGAGATCTACTACGACTTCCAGGTCAACCGGCCACGCATCACCAGCGACACCGGACGCCGCGAGATCGTCTGGCCGACCACGCGCATCTTCCTGGCGCAGGACACGCCGCTGGACCGTGACGTCATCCTGGTGCAGGGCATCGAACCGTCGATGAAGTGGCGCAGCTTCACCGAGGAGCTCATGAGCTTCGCCGCCGAGTGCGGGGTCGGCATGATCATCACCCTCGGTGGGCTGCTCGCCGACGTCCCGCACACCCGCCCGATCCCGGTCACCGTCACCTCCGAGCACGAGGAGACGCGGCAGCGGTATGACGTGGAGGGCAACCGCTACGAGGGTCCGACGGGCATCGTCGGTGTCTTCACCGACGCCGCACACCACGCCGGCGTCCCGACCCTGTCCTGCTGGGCTGCGGTGCCGCACTACGCCGGTGCCAGCCCGTCCCCGAAGGCGACGCTGGCGCTGCTGACCCGGCTCGAGGAGCTGTTCGACGCGCTGATCGGGCACGCCGACCTGCAGGAGCAGGCACGGGCCTGGGAGCACGGCGTCGACGAGCTGGCCGCCTCCGACGACGAGGTCGCCGAATACGTCCACTCCCTGGAGCAGACCCAGGACACCACCGAGCTGCCGGAAGCCAGCGGTGATGCCATCGCGCGGGAGTTCGAGAAATACCTGCGCCGCCGCGAGACCGACGACTAACGCGCGACCGTCGGCACTTCGGGACGCCGCGACGCCACGTGACGCCCCCGCGGCGCCCGCCCCTAGGCCCGTATGCCGAGCAGCGCGTCCAGCGCGTCGATCACCCGCGGGCTCGGCGCACCGGTCTCGGCCCCCGCCGCCCATTCGTCCACCAGCTCCAGCGCCTCGGCGCTGTGCAGGTCGTTCGCGAGCGCCGCGCGGATGGCGTCGATCAGCTGGTCGGCGTCCTGGTCACCGCGGCACTGCAATGCGCGCGTCCACCGATCCAGGCGCTTCACCGCGTTGTCGAGCAGGCCGTCGGTGTACTCCCAGGGTGTGCGGTAGTGCTGGGCCAGCAGCACCAGCCGGATCGCCATCGGGTCGACACCAGCCCTGCGCAGCTGCGAGACGCGCACCAGGTTGCCCTTGGACTTGCTCATCTTCTCGCCGTCGTACGCCACCATCGCCTGGTGCGCGTAGGCGTGCGCGAACGGTGGATCGTCGGTCAGCGCGACCGCCTGCACGGCCGACATCTCGTGGTGCGGGAAGATCAGGTCGGTGCCGCCGCCCTGCAGGTCGAAGCCCATGCCGAGGTGGTCCAGCGCGATCGTCGTGCACTCCACGTGCCAGCCGGGGCGACCGCGGTGCAGGCTCCCGCCGTCCCACGCGGGCTCACCCGAGCGTTCCACCCGCCACAGCAACGGATCCAGTCGGTCGCGTTTCCCCGCGCGGTCGGGGTCTCCCCCGCGCTCGGCGAAGACCGCGAGCATCTGCTCCCGCGTCCAGCCACTCTCCGAGCCGAAGGTCGGCTGCGTGGACAGGTCGAGGTAGACGTCCTGCGCACCCGCCTCGACCGCGTCCGGGGTCGGGACCGTGTAGGTCACGCCCTTGGCAGCCAGGCCCTCGATGGTCGCGACGTGCCGTTGCATGGTCTCGACCACGCTGACGTAGTGGTCCGGCGGCAGCACACGCAGCGCTTCCATGTCGGTGTGGAAGAGCTCGATCTCCTGGCCGGCCAGGTCCCGCCAGTCCACCCCGTCACGAGCCGCTCTCTCCAGCAACGGGTCGTCGATGTCGGTGACGTTCTGCACGTAACGCACCACGTGGCCGGCGTCCCACAGCACCCGTGCCGCGAGGTCGAAGGTCACATAGGTGGCCGCATGCCCCAGATGGGTGGCGTCATACGGGGTGATGCCGCAGACGTACATGGTGGCCGTCGCACCGGCGCGAATGTCCTCGACGGAGTCCGATCGGTGCTGCCAGAGGGACAGCCGGCGGCCTTTACCTTGTAAACGTGGCAGATTCGGTGAGGCCCACGGAGCGATGGTCACGCCTTCCAGGATAAGCGGACCGCCCCATCGCCCGATCTCCCGGGCCGGACCGCCGCCACGGCTGCGTCGTCACCACAGCGGCCAGGGCAGCGGATGCCGGTCGTCCGGCGGTGCCGGCATGCGGCGGGTGTCCAGCAGGTCTTCGATGCGTTCGCCGAGCGCCGCTACTTCCTCGGTCTGTATGACGCGCCGCAGCTTCTCGCCGAGCACGCCGTCCACCGCGGCGGCCAGCTCGGTCAGGCGGGTGCATTCCGCGTCGGTGAGTTCCTCACCCGCGAAACCCCACAGGACGGTGCGCAGCTTCTCCTCCGCGTGCAGCGTCAGGCCGTGGTCCACGGCATACAAGTGACCCTCGTCGATGATGAGCGCCGAACCCTTGCGGTCGGCGTTGTTGAGCACCACGTCCAGCAGCGCGACCTCGCGCAGCTGTTCCTGCGCGCCGTGCGAGACGACCAGCGGCCGGTCGTCGTCGTCGCGGACGCCGAGCACCGGCAGATAGTTGTCCGGCACCGCGGTGATCGGGTCGATGCGCAGCAGCCCGTTGTCGGAAACCGGCTCCAGCGGGCCCACCCACTGTTGCACCGAGCCGGCTCCGAAGGGGCCGTCCACACGCAGTGCCGTGACCGGCACACAGCCCCAGCCACCGGCCGTTGCGATCAGGTAGGCAGCGAACTCGCGACCGGCGAGTGAGCCCTCGGGGAAGTCCCACAGCGGCCGCTCCCCGCGGATCGGCTTGTAAACAGCGCAGATCCGTACATCGTCCGCATCGATCCAGACACGCAGCACCAGGTTGGACGCCTCGACGAGCCGACCCTCCACCTCCAGCGGGCCGTCGCTGAGCAGCCGCTGCAGGCGCTCAGCGTCGATAGCCGTTGGCACGGGGGCAGATGTGGCCGTCCGGGTCGAGCGGGCCACCGCAGAAGGGACACGACGGACGACCGTCGGCGACGGCCGCCAGCCCACGGCGGGCGAATTCACGGGCCTGCGCGGCGTCCAGCAGCACGCGCACCAGTTGCGCGTCCGGGTCGGGAACCTCCCGCAGCTCCTCGCCGTCCTCGGTCGGCTCCAGCTCCACCTGCCGGTCGTGCGCCTCGATGATCAGCACCTTCTGCTCCGGCTCCCAGGCCAGACTGAGCGTGCTGACCCGGAACTCGTCCTCGATCGGCGGGGTCAACGGCTCGTTGTCCTCCTCGGCCACCGGCAGGTCCTCGTCGATCGCCAACTCGTCGAGCAGGTCGTTGACCCGCTCGGCGAGCACCGCGACCTGCTCCTTCTCCAAGGAGACCGAGACCACCCGCCGGCCCTGAACCGCCTGCAGGAAGAAGGTGCGTGCACCGGGCGGGCCGACGGTGCCGGCGACGAACCGGTCCGGGTGGTTGAACTCTTGAGTCGGCATATCGCTGAGCCTAAACCGATGTGCCGGTGCCGGTCTCGCCACCGGGTGTCGCGTCACCGGACGGATCGGGCTTGACCTGCAGGTCGCCGAGTTCTCCCGTTGCGTCGTTGATCCGGAGGACGAAGGGGCGTCGTGCGGTGTAGCGGACCGCGCTGACCGAGGCGGGGCCCACGACGATGCGCTGGAACTGGTCCAGGTGGTTGCCCAGAGCGTCCGCCAGGACGGCCTTGATGACGTCGCCGTGCGAGACCGCCACCCAGATCGCACCGGCACCGTGTTCGGCCTCCACCTGCGCGTCGATCTCGCGCACCACGGCGATGGCCCGTGCGGACATCTGCGCCAACGACTCGTGCGTGTAGTCGGGCGACGGCGGGAACACTGCGGCCGACGGCTGGTCCTGCACGGTGCGCCACAGATCGTCCTTGGCCAGTTCGCTGATCTTGCGGCCGGTCCAGGCCCCGTAGTGGCACTCGCCGAGTCGGTCGTCGGTCTCGACGGGTATGCCGAGCGAGCCGCCGGTGACCGCCGCCGCCGTCTCCTGGCAGCGCTGCAACGGACTGCTGACGATCCGCGCGACCGGCAACTGTTCCAGGCGTTTTCGCGCATCCCGCACCTGCCGCTCACCGGTTTCGTCGAGGCCGACGTCGGGGGTCCAACCGGCGAGCACACCGGAGGTGTTGGACGTGGTGCGGCCGTGCCGCAGCAGCAGAACCGTGGCCATCGGGTCAGCGCAGCCCTTCGGTGTCCATGATGTCGGCCAGCGTGTGCAGGGACGCGATCCGTTCCGGGAGGTTGTCACCGGCCGGTGACACGTTGAGGGTCGTCACGCCGGCCTCGGCATACGCGTGCAGTCTCTGGGCGATGTGCTCGCGCGGCCCGATGAGGGCCGTGCGGTCGATGAAGTCGCGCGGCACGGCGGCAGCCGCGTCGCGGTGCTTGCGGTCCAGGTAGAGGTCCTGCACCTGCTGTGCGGCGTCCTCGAACCCCATGCGTCGCGCGAGCGCGTTGTAGAAGTTCTTCTTCCGCGAACCCATGCCGCCGATGTAGAGCGCCGCGTTGTCGCGCAGCCGGTCGGCGCCGGTGTCGAGGTCGTCTGCGATGCTCAGCCCTGCGGAGGCAGCGATGTCGAAACCGTCGAGGGAGCCGTCCGCGTGTCCCGCCCTCGCACGCCCGGCACGCAGTTGCCGCAGTTGCTCGGGAAGGTGCTCGGGGCTGACGAAGATACCCAGCCAGCCGTCGGCGATCTCGCCGGTCAGCTCCATGTTCCTGGGCCCGATCGCGGCCAGGTAGATCGGCACCTGCGGTCGCTCGGGCAGCAGGAGCAGCCGCAGCGCCTTCCCAGGACCGTCCGGCAGCGGCAACTCGAAGTGTTTGCCGTGGTATTCGACGTTCTTGCGGCCGAACGCGAGCCGGATGATGTCGACATACTCACGGGTGCGACCGAGCGGATCGTCGAAGCGGACGCCGTGCCATCCCTCGCTGACCTGCGGGCCGGAGACCCCCAGACCGAGCCGGAACCGGCCACCGGTGATCTTGTCGAGGGTGGCCGCGGTCATGGCGGCCATCGCGGGCGTGCGCGCGGGGATCTGGAACACCGCACTCCCCCACTCCAGGTTGTTGGTGAAGGCGCTGAGGTATGCCGCCAGCGATGGCACGTCCGAGCCGTAGGCCTCCGCGAGCCAGGCGATCCGGTATCCGGTCTGGTCCGCTGCCTTGCACAACTCTTTCATCGCGGCGAGGTCGTCGGTGCCCGCGGTGCCCCAGTAGCCAAGGTTGATGCCAAGATCCATACGCCCGACGCTACCCCGGTCACGTGGTCGGACAGGTGCTGCCCACTACGGTTGTCCCGTGCGATCGGTGAATGTGGGCAGGTCCGGGCTGCGGGTGAGCGAACTCACGCTGGGCACGATGAGCTGGGGGGACACCGTCGACGAGATGGTCGCCGGCGAGATCCTGCAGGATTTCCGGGACGCCGGCGGGTCGACGATCGATACGGCATACGGGTATGCCGACGGGGCCGCGGAGGAGATCATCGGCCGGCTGATCAAGCACAGTGACCGGGACGAGCTGGTGCTCGTGGGCAAGGCGGGTATCTCACGCACGACCGGGTCGCGGGTCGTCGACACCTCGCGTGGCACGCTCCTGAACCAACTCGATGCCTCCTTGCACCGGCTGGGGACCGATCACCTGGACCTGTGGTTGGTGCACACCTGGGCGGACGACGTGCCGCTCGCGGAGACGATGTCCGCGCTGGAGCACGCCGTCACCACCGGCCGGGCCCGGTATGTGGGGGTCTCCAACTACAACGGCTGGCAGCTGGTGGCCGCCAGCGCTGTGCTGCGTGAGGCACGGATCCCGTTGGTCGCCAACGAGATCGAGTACTCGTTGGTGGAGCGCTCGGCGGACGTCGAGTTGCTCCCGGCGGCGGGCCACGTCGGGGCGGGGCTGTTGGCCTGGGCGCCACTCGGTGGTGGTGTGCTGACCGGGAAGTACCGACGCGGGGTGCCTGCCGACTCACGCGCGGCGTCGGGACGGCACACCGGCTGGGCGGCCCGGCGACTGGGCGGTGCCTCGGACTCGATCGTGGATGCCGTGGCGACCGCAGCCGACGGTCTCGGGGTGAGTCCCGCACAGGTTGCGCTCGGCTGGGCGCGCACCCGTCCCGGGATCAGCTCACTGATCGTGGGGGTCCGCAACAGGACCCAGTTGCGGACGGTCGTCGGCGGCGCGGACACGACCTTGCCGCCGGCGATCGCGCAGGCGCTCGACGACGTGTCAGCGCGCTCGAACTAGGACTTGTCGGAGTCCTCGAAGTCGAGGTCGTCGGTGTCGTCACCGGACAGCCCGATGTACCGCTCGTCGTCGTCCTCGTCGTGCAGATCCTCCGCGAGGCCCTCTGCGTCCTCGTCCTCGAGGTCCTCGTCCTCGTCGGGCTCTTCGTCGTCGTCCCCGGTGTACACCTCGAGCGGGGTGACCTCGCCGTAGGTGTCCATCAGGGCGTCGTCGTAGTCCTCGAAGGCGTCGGCGAGGTCGCGGTAGGCGGCGACCACCGACGGGTCGTTTTCACCGCGCCGCGACGCGGCGGCCTCCAAGTGTCGTTCCAACGCACTCACCAAGGTGGACAATGCGGCACGCGGGTCTGCGGTCATGGGTCGACCGTACCGGTTCGGAGGCGATTCGTAATAGAGCAACGCCCCCGCCGGAGCGACGAACGGGACCATCTTCGGGTGATAATGGCGGCAATGACCGAGTACGAGTTCCGAGTGCTGAACTTCCCGCGCAACACGAGCCGCTCGGATGTGCGGCAGGTGCTGGCCGACCACGCCGAATACGGCCACTGGGAGCTGGCGCGCACCCGTCTCTACCTCGGTGGCGCACGCCGGGTCTGGTTGCGGCGCCGCATCATCCGCGTCCGCCGCACCGCCTAGTCTCCAAGACCCCACATCTCGACGGCAACGGGGGATTGCATCAATCTGGTTGCGGAACCGGTGTGCGGTCGGCGGATTGCACCTGGATCTCGTTGGAGGCGAGTCCTTTCCGAGTCGTGCGCAGGATGGAGATGACGTTGCGGACGTGGGAGGGTGACGCGTCTCGCCACGCGACCCAGGTGCGCACGCCAAGCGGGTCTCCGGACACGTCCACGTCTGCAAGTGGAGTCCAGACCCAGTTGGGCAGACGGTGATTTGCGGACTCCGCGGTCAGCACCACGCCGTCCGCTTCGGATGCGAGCGCGACCAGCGCCACGTTCTCGGTGAATGCACGAGGAATCCATCCGACGGCAATGTGCCGTGCCCGAGCCGTATGTCGAATCAGCGTGTCATCAGTGTCCGTGCCGGTCGCGACATGGGTCAGCAGTCGCAGACCCGTGAGATCCTCGAGCCTGAGAGCGCCGTCGCCCAACCGCTCGGTGCCGGGAGGGGTCGCCACACCGTAGACCTGCCAGAACAACGCGGCGGTAGGCGATTCCGGCGGCGCGGTGTGCAGCAGGGCGATGTCCAGCTCAGCGCGTTGCAAGAGACGCCGCTGGATGTGAGTTCCTTCTTCAACGAGCTCAAGACGCAACCGAGGCAGCTCGTTCGCGACTCGCCTGATCACCGCAGAGAACCACGCACGCGGAATCCCACTCGGCAAGCCCAGAGTGATGACTTGTGGTCGGTCTGCGACGGCTTTGACCTGGGCCGGTAGCCGGTCGGCCTCGTCCAGCAGGTCGCGCGCCCGCTCGTACAGTGCTCGTCCGGCCTCGGTGGCGACGACCCCGGTCGCACTTCGTTCCAGGAGGTCGATGCCGAACTGTCGACGCAACCGGGCCAGTTGCCGACTCATCGTCGGCTGGCTGACTTGGAGAGCAGCGGCCGCTCTGGAGATCGAACCGAGCTCGACGGAACGACAAAAGTATTCGAGATGGCGAAGCTCGAGCTCAGGCATGGAGCCAATATGCCTCAAAGGCATAACAAGGGGCAATGTTTGTCATTGACGAATAGATCTCCTGGCTCGGACCATTGGAGCAACACCCCGCGCCACCGCGATGGGAATGGCAGATGGGAGAGGCCGAATGGTCGGTCAGCACACATTGGACGTCGTGAACGTTTCCAAACAGTTCGGTGGGCTGCACGCGTTGCGCGACGTCAATCTTCACGTCGACCGAGGCGAGGTTCTCGGACTCGTCGGGGACAACGGAGCGGGCAAGTCGACACTGATGAAAATCATCTCCGGCGTCCAACCACCGACTGACGGATATGTCGCTGTCGACGGAGACATGAAGCAGTTCGCAAGCCCGATAGATGCAACCGATGCCGGAATCAGCACGGTCTATCAAGACCTGGCGTTGGCGATGGAGCAGGACGTCGTGGCGAACTTCTTTCTCGGGAAGGAGCTGCTCAGCCACAACTGGTTCGGCCGACGGATGGGCTGGCTGGACCGGCGAACGATGCGGGCACGCACCACCGAGCAACTCAAGCGACTACGCACCCGGATCCCACGCGTCGATGCGCGCTGCAAAGACCTTTCGGGTGGGCAACGTCAGGCTCTGGCGATCGCCCGTGCTGCCGCATGGTGTCAACACGTCCTGCTGTTGGATGAACCGACCAGCGCCCTGGGTGTCGAACAGCAGGCACAGGTGCTCGATCTGATCCGACGAGTGCGTGACGAAGGCGTCGCGGTCATCCTCGTCAGCCACCAAATGAGAGACGTGCTTGCTGTCTGCGATCGGGTCAGTGTTCTGCGTCTCGGCGGTGTCGTGACGTCACAGCATGTCAGTGATCTGTCGGTCGAGGAACTGATCGCCTACATCACCGGCGCCAAGACCGGTCCTGCGGCAGAACAGGCCCGCGGAGATGAGGGAAAATCATGAGCAGCTCGACCACACCACCCACTACGGACAGCTCACTCGTCCGGAGCGGTTGGTTCGAGACGCGTAAGGCTGCGTTACTCCGGGACGGCTGGATCTTCGTGGTCCTGATCGGCCTCGTGGTGTTCTTCTCCCTCACCTCGTCGAACTTCCTGAGCCAGGCGAACTGGCTGAACACCTCCTCGACAGCGACCGAGGTGATGTTGCTCGCCTTGGGCGAGACGTTCGTCATCATCACGGCGGGTATCGACTTGTCAGTGGGTGCCGTACTCGGTCTTGCCGGAATGACCGGCGGCTGGGTCATGTCACACATGCTGCAGAACAACACTGGGTCAACTGCGGTGGTGGTCGGCATCGGGTTCGCTGCCACGATCGCCGTCGGCGTCATCGGCGGGCTGATCAACGGCTGGTTGGTGGCCTACGCACGAATCCCGTCATTCGTGGTGACATTGGGAACCCTCGGCATTGCCAGTGGTCTGGCAAATCTCTACAGCAACGGGCAGGAGATTTCTCAGCTTCCCGCCTGGGTCGGAACCTTCGGAAATACAAATATCGGTGGTTGGGTCCCCGTACCCGTGCTGATCACGGCAATCCTTTGTGTGATCACCGTGATCATGCTTGCCAAGACCCGCTTCGGCGCCTTCACCTACACGATCGGCGACAGCGAGGATGCCGCAGCTCGTGCCGGCATTCCGTTCAAGCGGCATCTGGTCAAGGTCTACGCGCTCGCGGGAATCCTTGCCGGCATTGACGCCGTCCTCGTGATGACACGGGTTGCTGCCGCGTCCCCAGCATCGGGTGCAACCGACAACCTGAACGCCATTGCGGCGGTCGTGATCGGCGGCGCCAGCCTGTTCGGAGGCCGTGGAACGATCCTCGGATCCATCATCGGGACCTTGATCATCTCGGTGCTTCTGACCGGTCTGATCGTGATCAACGTTGCGCCCTTCTGGCAGGAGGTCGCGGTCGGCGTCGTCTTGATCCTTGCCGTCTTCATTGACCAATACAGCGAGCGGCTGCGATCCCGACAATGACGACATCGTCCGGTCCCACCCCTCGGCGCACCGTGCGCCGGGTCGAAGAAAGTCAGCAGAAAGGCAAGCCATGAGTTTGAAGACGACGCGGACACTGTCCGCACTGGCAGTCGCGGCGATGCTCTCAGCATCGGTTGCTGCATGCAGTAGCGGATCGAGTGGAGGGTCCTCCGCCGCTGGATCATCTGGAGGTTCAGCCGGGAAGTCGGCGGGAGGCACAGTGGCGTTCATCCCCGGAGCGACTGGGGTGGGCTTCTACAACTCGCTGTCCGCCGGAGCCAAGAGCGAGGCCGAGAAGCTCGGCTACAGCTACACATACCAAGGGGCCGCGACCTTCTCGCCGACCGCACAGACACCGGTCGTGCGAGCAGTGTGCGCCAAGAAGCCGAAGATCCTGCTCATTGCGCCCACGGACCCGGTGGCATTGCGTCCGGCGATCCAGAGCTGTATGGACGAAGGCGTCAAAGTCGTCACTGTTGACACAAGCCTGACGAACACCCAGGGCCTGATCAGCCAGGTCAGCTCGAACAACATTCAAGGCGGGGCTGCAGCGGCCGACCTGGTCGGTGCGAAGCTCGGCGGAAAAGGCCAGGTCGCCATTCTGAGCCTTGATCCGACGACGACGACGCAGGCGCAGCGCGTCAAGGGATTCAAGGACGAACTCGCCAAGAAGTACCCCGGTATCAGCGTCGTGGCCTCGGAATACACCGGACAGCCGGTGACCGTCTCCGAGACCGATGCGCGCGCGATCCTCACGGCCCATCAGGATGTCAAAGCATTCTTCGGTGCGGCTGAACCCAATGCTCTCGGCGTTGCGCAGGTACTCACCTCCATGGGAAAGACCTCCTCGATCCTGAATGTTGGTTACGACGCGGATCCCACCGAGGTCACGAAGCTGAAATCGGGTGCCATTGCGGCGCTCATCATCCAGCAGCCGGCTCTTGAGGGGTCGAGCGCAGTCAAATTCGCGAACGACGACTTGACCGGTAAGACATCCTCGATCAAGAAATCATTGCTTCTGCCGAATATCGTTGTGACGACGGCCAAGGCGAGCGATCCCGCATCGACGAAGTACTACTACAGTGGCAGCTGACCGCGTACCCCGACTCGATGCGCCGGCTTCACGGACTTATGCGCTCGGCTTGATAGGCGCTGACATCTCCGGATCGCTGTCACCGTCGTTGCATGAAGCGGAGGCCCGCGCGCAAGGTTTCGGGCTCACCTACCGCATCTTGGATTTGCACCAGATGGGTATTTCGGTCGCACAGCTCCCGGAGTTGCTCGCCTGGCTCCAGCGGCTCGGCTTCGATGGGGTCAACGTCACGCACCCGTGCAAGCAGGCCATCATTCCGCTGCTGGACGAGACGGGCCAGGATGCCATCGACATCCACGCCGTCAATACGGTCGTGTTTCAGGACGGCCGGGCCATCGGCCACAACACGGACGCCAGCGGATTCATCCGAGCGCTCCGCGAGCACATCCAGGACGCCGAACTGGGCAGGATCGTCCTGCTCGGTGCTGGCGGGGCGGGCTCCGCCATCGCTCATGCGCTGTTGAGCGCTGGGGCGCAGCACCTCACTGTGGTGGATGTCAACGCGGCACGGCGTATCGACCTGAGTCGCCAGCTGCAAGCGAGGTTCGGCGCCGATCGGGTGGAGGAGTCCGATGATCCGAGCGGGGCGCTGCGTGGCGCCAGCGGTCTCGTGCACGCCACTCCGACCGGGATGAAGGAGCATCCCGGACTGCCGCTGCCTGCGCGCTGCGTACGGCCCGACCTCTGGGTTGCCGACATCGTCTACTTTCCCATCGAAACGGAGCTCATCCGGTTGGCCCGCTCCCGGGGCTGCCAGGTCATGGACGGCGGCGGAATGGCCGTATATCAGGCGGTCGCTGCGTTCGAGTACTTCACCGGTCGTGTCGCAGACGCCCAGCGGATGTCCCGCCATTTCGAATCGATGACCCTCGGTAGCCGACAGTCGGACTGATCACCCCAAACGGAATAGGAGTAACCCCCGTGCGTCGATCGATTGCCACGGTATCGCTCAGCGGATCCCTGGAGGAGAAGCTCGCCGCGGTGTCGGCGGCGAAACTCGACGGGATCGAGCTCTACGACCCGGACCTGGTCGCATCGTCCATGACACCGGGCGAGATCGCGAGCCGATGTGCGGATCTCGGCCTCAGGATCGAAATACTCCAGCC
>Ga0164242_10006604_pt1 | contig 12756 bp, 14 predicted proteins | sample OricomgcompostMG_FD_108783 | JGI IMG/M metagenome (GOLD analysis project Ga0164242, IMG submission 108783) | Miracle-Growth compost microbial communities from Emeryville, California, USA - Original compost - Miracle growth compost (MG) ... | reverse complement strand
GGGGGGGGGGGGGTTCAGGAATCGGTAAGTTGATGGAGCTCGAGAAAGTACTGCAAATCATACCTCACCAGTTATTCCTTGTTCACGCAGCTCCGACGCACAGAAATGCACTTAGCTAATTTTCTGCCCAGTTGGATGTTGACCGGGCGCTCGACAAATTTGTAGTGGTGGACTTTGTGAGACTGTTCGGGCTCTCCCATACCATTCTGAGGTGCCTGTACGAAGTTACCGGCACTCGATGTGGATTGGGGTTGCTCGGCTTTGTCTGGCTGCGGGTTGGTTTGTCTAGACATCGAAACGTCTTCGACGTCACCTACCTAGATACCTATCAATGAGGATAGAGACAGAATTAGCATCAGCACAACGGGAGGTGACAACCCAACAAGAGGCGCAACAAGGGCCAAGGGTCAAGGCGAGGATAGAAAATAGAGATAGCACCCAACCTCAGAGGAAAACGAATTATAGTCATAAACAGGATATATGTTTCAAATAGATGACCTTCTCATCACGGGGTGGTAGGTGGGGTTAAAAGGAGCAGAGACTTACCAGCTAATGTAATAGAACGCATTGTCCTTTATTTCATTGTGTTGAGGGCGTCACTCGATAAATCCAGTCGGCAGGATGAAGTGCTGCGAAACGGTGAGCTTCATTGGGCTATAGCATAAGGGGAAGGATACGCATCACTCAAGCCTCAGATGCAAAAGTTCACGACGCCACATATATGTCTGTAGTAAGCATTTCGGATATCATGCAATCATCATGGGATGGTATGAGGGTGTGCGGAGGAGCAGAACGGGGGATAACTTACCCATGGATGGGAACCGCACCAAGCCCCTATTGGGTGGTAGTTAGCCTTCACTGCAGCCGCGAGGAATAACCAAGCATGGTAAACAATTCTGGATGGGTAAGAAATTGGGTGGAGTGGTACTTATCTTGGTGGTTTAAAAACGGAGGCTACCTACCCGACCAAGAAGAACGGATTGCTCCCGTAAACGCGGTCAGAAGGAAGAAGGCCATACCTGGATTGGAGTGTTGTTGACCTCGGAGGTATGTCATGGGGACAATGATTTCCTCTGAAGTAAGCTGTATTAATACGCGAAGCGAAGATTTTCTTTCCTAGATATTAGGGAAGCAAGCCCCAGGCCACTGTTTGGAAAATAGCAGTGCCAGGGTTTGATGTGGGGAGAAGAAAGCACAACTTCCTGGGGGTAGAGAGGCAGGTATAAATATTCTGGCCTTGTGTTCAGCGCACCTCGGTGATGGGCCACGATTTCAAGGGCAACGAATCCCTAAGCGTCAAAGGGAGTTACGCGATTAGGGGGTGTGGACGATAGATACACGTGGAGGCACGCCAGCCCGAGCAAAGATAGTTCCGGTATACCAACTCGATATGGCTAGACAAAGACACAGCTATTATGAGGAGCGCCCAAGGGGCGTGGGGAGGATGAAACTTTAGTCCCCTTGGTGTACAGGACTAGGAGGTAGCGTTGCTCCAGGAATATTTTTATTAAGTCACTGTCTCCGCAGTGAACTTGCTTTGTTTCACTTTGCTAGAGGCTGGGTCGACTGCTCTGATGTTTCTTACCAAACTCAATACCCAGCAGTGGTATAATACAGCCGCTGGGAAAGCTAGCAGACAGTTCTGGGTCAAATGACTCATGCCGGACTGCCATTCCTCAAGCTTTATGTCCACCTCCTCAGCCTAGGTAGGTACCCCATCTTATCAACCGGGATGATTTGGGTGCGTTGGATGGGATGTGTTGCCTTGAGCTCACCCAGGCCCGAGTAAACCGGGGTGATCAGCCAGGTGAGCATGGTAAACCCCCAACCGCCGCTTACACATGGAGCCATCAATTTGCAGCACCTCGGTGACACCAGCTGCGGCGGACAAGTGCCGTTTCCTCGCGCCGAAAATCCTCCCGGGGGTGCAGCACTTGTCCACCACCGACGTCTATGGCCCAGGAATTGCGGCACTCATTCCGCTTAGAGGGGGCGGTAACCAGACATACGACAGCCATGCTACATCTGGTGCGGAACTGGCGTTGCGGGCGCGTACCCGTAATTCACATTCAGATGCTTCCTACTGGCAATTGCCCGACGTCCATGCCCTAAGCCCACCGTGGTCTCACCTTGTCCTCCCTCCTAACATCCGAGGGTTCATGGCCACCATTGCAATGATGACGGGGATCACTGGCCGCATGTCTTTTCTTGCGCTCGCTGACGCGGCCATGTGTTTCCTCCTTCGCAGAACAGCATTGCCTGCTGATAAGAACATCACTGCGATCCCACCCGCCATCCGCATCATCGAGGCACAGCCCGATTCCCAGGACGAAGAAAGCCTCTGGCACGCACCAGCCCTCTCCTTTGCCGCTCACAAAATCAACAATAACAACAACAAAGACAACTCGCTCTCTGGGGACCGGAATGAAGAAGGAGTACCTCAGATCTCATTCTGGCTTCTCTTGAAGCATCTGCCTACGCCTCTACGCCGTCGTATCCTCTGCACAACTGGCACTCTTCACAGCTCTGCTGCTGCGCCATACCTGTCGGCCCAGATTTGCAGCAACCAACGATGTGGCCACGTCAAACCCGAAGCTTGCGAGGCATTCCGGACGCTCGCCAGCGTAGGGACTACAAACCTGTTCAACCGATTCCTGCTCCGAGAGAAGGCTTCGTATGTGCAAGGCAGGATGCATATGGACACGAGCAATGTGGCACATTATGCGATCGTGATTGGCTAAAAGACATGCACGATCTGGAAGTTTGAGCCCGCCGAAACTTGCCCGCTAGTGAACAAGCACTCCATCCCTAAGACTTTGTCACAGCTATCGAACCGTACGAAGTCCGGACAAGAAGGAGGTAGAGGCCTCGCCGATGGAACCGAGGATATACGGGCCGGATGCAGCAGCAGCAGGGTTGGGCCTAAGAAAGAAATAGGAGAGCCCTATGGCAAGATGGGTGAGATTGGGACCAGCCGCGCACCTTCATCTGTACCAGCATCGTGCGTTCCAATTGTAAGGTCTGCCTCCTCTCAGCCTGTTCTGTCCGAGGAAACCCGGCATGTCGGCATCGGGCCTGATAACGGCGATTATGCCAAGGCCAAGAAGAACGACCAGCAGGCCACCGCCGGAGTATATAACCGAAACTGGGGCCAGCACTGGAAGGGGTGTACCATTTCCCGCCTCTTCAAGGGCAGCACGGGAATGTGTGATGACATGGAGGATTTGGGCGACATCATCAACTGGATTCACGAGTGGGGCATGGGTGATTATGCACGACACGTTGTCTGTGATGTAGAGGACTTTCACACCTCACAGATGTGAGATGTCGGAGTTATCAGATACGGTTGGGGCTAGATACCTATAACTAGGCTATTCTCAGCACTATTACAGACCTCCGGCCACCTACTTCAATTTTCAAACGGAGCAAAAGGTACGAAAGAGAGTGAAGGTAGATCAATAATGGCAGGCAAACAGTCAAGAACCTGCCCAGGTATTTATAAGTATGGAACTTACCGCGAGCTTGCGCAGCATCACAACACCAGTGCGAATTAATACAGCCTCAAGCTCTGTAGCCGCCATGGGATTCTAGTTTAGATATCGAATGGCCAGAGCTGCTTGGCCATTTCTTTGTCCATGTTTTCGTCAACAGTTCTCAAAGTGGTCAAGGACATCTTCGAAGGATTCAGGAGAGGCGCACAAGTCAGGAGTATCGCCAGCGCTAAAAAAGAATTGGGATCGAGAGATGCAGCCTGCCAATCGATAAGCGCCGTGATTTTAGTCGGGTCAGCCAGGTCAACAAAAATATTTCGCTTATGAAGATCGGGGTGGAAGAGACCCGGCACTGAAACATTCTGTATCTGTTGGGTCTGTCCTAGAGCTTTGAGGACCTGCCGAGTATGGTCTATGAGCTCTATGTGGTCTCCCGCTGTTCCGCAGTAGGGGAGAGTCGGGGTTGGGTTTTCTGGGGGTATGCGAGCGATGCCGGCGTCAAGAAGGCCTTGCGTAAAACCCTCAAAAGATGTCCCTGCCAAGGGTTAACCAATGTCGGCCCAATGCCAGGAAGCGCCCGCCTAAAACTTGCATGGTCCGCGATTTGGTGGTGCCCTGTCGTAGAACTGCTGCTGTCCAGGGAGGCAAGGCCAATACCGATTGTCACAATGCGGCCCGATGCAGAAATTGCTCGTCAACTCAACGTGTCGCGAATCAAGAATGGGCGGATCAGCAAAATAGATGCTGCCGTAGGCCGGAAATTGAAGGTTGTGCATTTGTTTGACCAACAAAGACAAGCCCTTAACGCACGAAACGTGCTGGTAACTGTTCATCTTGGGCCAGAGACTGGAAAGCTGTACACCCTGTGCATGTTCCATGATGATGTACTCAGTCCCGACTGGGTTGTTAGGGTCGTCGCTCCAATCCAACACCTTGGGGACAGGCACCGATGTATTCTCTCGGACTGTCGGCAGAATCAACTCTTAAGTCTTCATCATACAGACAAAAGGACCTACTGTATGCTAGGGTGGCTACTTCAGGGTTTGTCACCAGACGTGCCGGGCCCGCGACAGAGAAGGGAATCCGCGCAACAACCGTGGCCCCATTGTCGAAATGGAAAATGAAGGCACGGTTGAAATTACCCTCCACCTTGTCACATCGCAAGACTTCCTTCGCGCCTGGACAGGACTGTAGGACTTTTTGACGAAGCAGCGAGAAATCGAACTCAACCCTTCGAGCTTGACGTTGCGCCACATCGTCGCGCATCCAGCAGCCGCTCGTATATTCGTACGGATCAAACTCATCAACCGATGGGCTTTGGATTGTTGCTGATGAGAAGGGAGCTTGCCTTTGGCGCTTCAGCTTCGTGGATCTCGCCGCTCCAGGCCTACTAAGTAGTGGCAAAACCCTCGACATAACCCTACAACGATAGGACAGCCCCGTTCTCCGGAAGGTAGAACATATTACTCTGCCTAATACGACCCAGAGCGACGGAAATGTGAAGGATGTGGGAAGCCAGATGCAGAGGTGGGTGGGTATCAGATGAGGTGAAGAACCGTGGATCCAGATGGTTTGTTTCACGGCAGGTGGCAGTGGATTCAGAAAGAACCACTTCAGGTGCCAAGCAACAACTATGTTGACTACCTCGTTGAGTATTGCGCCTTCAGCACTTAACTAGGTGCTTACTTATATACTCCGCAGCGCCGTCTTTTCAACCTCCGCGGTTTCTATTTCTATTGTCGCCCAGGTGCATGTTTGGTGTACATGCAATACGCGTTGACTGTAGAGCAGTCCAGGAACCATTTTACCATCACAACCGGAGTTGCCTCAACTGCTTACCTTCGTTTCATTGATATCCTAACTTTGGCTGGTGTTGCGTTCAGTTACCTTGACCCACATCTTTGACTGGAAGAACATGTTATGGTTCGTCGACTCCCACGGATGCAACGGGTTGACGAGCTGGAAGTCAAAGTATCGGAGCAACTGTAGGGTCAGTGCATGTCAGTCAGCTAGCTAGCCAAAACGGACGCCATGTTCGCAGACTCAAGACCCTTCGCTGCGTCTTCATTTCGGACACGAGCAAACCAAAACTGCACAACCAAAGGAGAACATAACGCCGTACCTCAACATACACCTTGTTCAACTCCATAAACGCAACGGGTCTGCCGGCGCACATCCACCGACCGTACCCGAAGACAAGGTCGACGGTGCTCTTCATTTGCGCCAACCGCGCCGCGTCGGCATCTAACCACCGCTCCGGCCGAAACAGTTCAGCGTCGTTGCCGTAGATTTCCGGGAGCCGCTGCAGCGCGAGCGTGTTATGCGCAATGCGCGTACCTGGTGGGATGAACATCCCGTCGAAAGTATCCCCCTCCGGCGGAGCCTGCTTCATCACAAGCCCGGAGAAAGGGATTTGCATTCGTATGCCTTCGTAGATGACGGCCTATTGTGAGCGTGGACTGGTTAGTTTAAACTCCGCGTATACGGTTGCATAGATTATCACGCCTAGGGAGAGAAATACGAGCGGCAGATCTAGCGTGGAAAGAGAATTCGGGCGCGGGCTGGCGGCTAAGGGGGACAGATGGAGCTTCCTTACCTGCAAGTATTTCATCTCTCGCCCCTCCTCCGCCTTGATCGGCATAGAAGCCCTACCTGCGGCAATCGTGTCGTCGATCTCTCTCTGAAGCCTGTTGTAGGCGTGCGGTGTGGTCATTAGATACAGCATCGTGGCTCTAATAGCCGTGGCCGTTGTATCCGAACCAGCAATAATCTGGAACATGACCTCAGTCTCGCATTGCCGCTGTGACACGCCATTGCGTACAAAGGCGCCCAGCATGTCCCTTTTAGGTTCTCTGTCGGGCCCAAACCTCTGACCCACGACTTTCTCCGCCACCCTGTCAGATTTCAGTCAGTTTTCGTCCGGTGCCGTTCAACTTTCTGAGGTAATTGCCCCCTGGGATGGAAGGAAAAGAAGGAAAGTGACGCACGCCAACATCCTCCCGATTCCCTTACTATCCGTCTTTTTTGGGCCAATTTGCTTCATGACCCAGGGCATATCAAATATCTTCGTTAGAAACGGAATCTCCGCCAACACCACCAATGCGGGAATCTGCTCCTCCGCGGCGGCCATGTACCCGCACACGTCACTATCCGTAGCTAGATACCCAAACTCTTTCCCGTACGCAACCTTCGTCACGGCGTCCATGGTGAAGTACTGCACTGCAGTCGCCAGGTCCAAGGGCCGGAATTCGGCCTCGGTCGAGATGTACTTGTCCCGAATGTACTGCGTAAAGTTATTCAGTTGCTCATCCAGGTCCGCCTCCAGCGAGGGGTTCTCCTTGCCGCCGTACGCAGACGCCATCTTGGCCTTGAGGCGGTCGTGAGCGTGCGAGTCCGTCATACTGAATAGGCTTTCGTCGTACGGATCCATACGCATCGCCGTATACCAGCTAGAGCGGCCGTAGGCACTTCGCGCAGACGACATGCGGCGTATGAGCTCCGGTGACGATGTTATTAGGTCGTTGGGGCCGATACGGGCCAGTGATCCGTACTTCTCATTGACGGCAGAATATAGTTGGGATTGCTTCCCTGTGAGGGCGATGCGGAACATCCAGGCGTAAGAGAACCGCGCCGTTAGGGGGCCGGGGATGTGGCGCAGGCGGTACCATGCTCTAGCATAGGAGAATACGAGACAGAAAAAAAGAAAGCCGATCAAAATTGGGAGGGTGATAACACCCTTGGTGAGAGAGGCGAGCTCAGGAATCATTGTGTGGATAGTTAAATAGTTGTTATGAGAGCTGTGTGGTAAATGGAAAGGAAAATGAAAAGAAGAAAGAGCTCGTCCCAGTTAAATAGTTGCAAGGTGATATGCAAGGAAAATAAGGACGGATAGGCAAGGAATATGCTGTGACAACCGTGTGGCACCGTCGGGGTGTTGCATTGCATAGATAGGTGTTAGTTTAACTGCAAGATACAGAGTTGTGTGTTCTTAAACGGCAACAACGGTGACTCATTTTTCGTCGTTTCCTCGCTTTCTGTACTTCACGGGTGTGATGTTACTAAATGATACGGCAAACTACAGATGTAGGCATCTGTAGATGTGGCTCTGTACCGGTCCCCTCTCTGCCAGAACAATGCCCTGTCGCCATTGGCTCGGGTGTACACCCTTTACGGATGAGCCGGTAAGTACGATGAATAAGCGCCCTGGTCAATCCATTGCATAACTCGCACGGAGACCATGGATCGTCAAGAATGCCACCCAGTGAGGTTTTCCGTGATTTCCCCATCAGTTCCGTTACTGGGGTCACATGGAAGAGGATGCAGCTGCAACTTGGCTTTGCTGAGAAGATATTGAGTCAGCCCGCACCGGCAGCTGTAGCCATAACGCGAGGTAGTAGTTCGGAATCCGGCTTGTCGGAGGCATATGAAATAGAATTTTAGTGGCAAATACATGGTATTATGATATTATGCTGAAATAGGGTTCCTGATCTTAGACTGGTCAAATTGTGAGGGGGCCTGCAAGTCGTAACATCCTAGGCTCTCAAGTATGGGAGGATGAGCGCCACTCCCCATCGGATCAATTCACGGGTTTCTCTTCGATTTACGAACCTCCTCTTTAGATACCCCCCCCCCGGGGGGGGGGGTCTGTCAAGGCCCTTTTGGCCTGCCTAATACGGCTTTTATTGTTGTTGTTATTGTGGTGGTGGTTATGGGCAGAGTTCGCCCACAACTAGCTTTCTCGCATTAGTAGTAGGTCTCCCATGCTTGTATTAATACCAATATCAAAAGATGTAGGTTGCGGACTCGGCAAACTTCCCTCAACCCCCGAACCCATAACGAAATCCGTTGTGGTTTTCACTCCAACGGGCTGGGAGATGGGCGAAACAATAATGTTGCAGTGCATACGCTTAAAATCTACACTGGAGCTGTAGAGATGGGCAGGTTAGTGGGATACCTAATAATATGGATATCGACTGGCGGCTTAACCCTATATCTCCGCCCAACCGGCAGCGCTTGGGAGTTCCTAGCCCCGGTTGTGTATGCCAAGCTCTCCCGGGTAAGCATCAACTACAGGGTAGGCAGCAACTTCCAGGTAGGCTATCTCGCAGGTAGGCTATCTCCTAGGTAGGTAGGTAGGTAGGTGGGTATCAATTCCGTGTGTGATTCCTTCCCATCGGCTGATCCGCTTGTCGACGCCTGGCATGGAGACTTTCTCGTTCAAGCCAAGGTTAGCGGCATGAGGAGGAGAATCGAGGAGGCGGCCACCTCAACTAAGAGACTTGATTTGCGGTAGAACGTCAATCGGTGTCTATGACCCCAAAGAGATGGGGCGATGTTGGAGACCCCTCCTTGTATTATTTCTTCGTGTATTTTATCGACACTAAGCGTCAAGACGATAGATCTCCAATGTTGTCTGATGAGCGATTGAACACGAATGATTAGTTAACGGGGACGGACTATCTCAAGAACACAATCTGGCCTCCAGCTGGGAAGGGCAGAAAATACGTTACCCAGTCACCCTCGGAATCTCGCCAGTGTGCCATGTCCACCCCGGATCTCAACATCACCCCGCCCAAATCCGTTAGCTTCAAGTCAATCGACGTCTTTCAACGGCGTCGCCGTCTCGATAGTGTCCACACAAGCAAGGACCTTCCTCGCTCAACAAGCCCAGGTGATTATCCCCAAGCAACCCCCAAGTCGAGAACCGATGTAACAGAATCAGGTTTCGAGGCGGCAGCTTACGACACTGCCGTCGCCGGAATATCTCCTGTCCACTAATATCCATCCAACGTCATTTTAGCTTGGCCACGGCTCAGCAAACCAGAGACGATATGGTGGACAAGGTGGGCAGGTATGACGTCGTTGGTGTGCGGCCGGGAAACCGTTGGAATTAACCGGGGCCGGCCATTATCTACAACGCCACGCGCGGCGTGCATCCTTACGTCTATATCAAGGAGCAGGGACGCCAGCATCGAGCAACGATTGTTTCGATTCTTCCTATCCTACAAACCTCAAGATCCGCACAACATCCCAAGCTAGCCCATACCTAAACACACAACCAATACCACCACCAAGAACAACCCAAACAAAAGCCACAATGACCGACTCCAAGAACAATGACAACTCAGGCGTAACCGGCGCCGCCAAGACCGTGACATCTACGCTAGGCAACACCGTCGGCGGCCTGACAAACACCGTCGGAGGCGTTGTGGGCGCCGTGGGCCGAGGCCTCGGCGAGACCGTTACCGGCGCCACGGGCAGCGCCGGTCGTCCAGTGGGCGACGGCATCGCCAACGTCGGTGCCGGTGTCGAGGGGGGAGCCGCATCGGTGGCGAAGGGCGTCAAGGACGCCGGGGAGTGGAAGACAACGTGAGTGGATTAGGGATATAGGCTGCCGGTGCCACCCCGGGGTGAGACGTATGGATGGGGATAAAAGATGAGATGGAGGATGGGTCGAGAGTTGGGTCGGTTGGCCTCGATGGACGGGTGGCTGTAAATTGATGGGAGGGTATATGTTCGCCGTGATCTCGCACTCCAACACCCGATAAGTAACAACGTTGTACTTTAATACAGTTTGCCTTCGGTTTAATCATACGCAAATGTCATCCGCTGCGTTAACATGATCAACATCAAGTCATTGTGCAGAGATGGGGGGGAGGGGGGTTCCTCGGAGCAGATCTCGTAATCCAACTCGGTTGCCAAAACTTGCCAACAAAGGAGTATAGAACGGCGCGTACAGATGCTTGCTTCGAGGTAACTTGGCATTGAACTCACTACAGATACTTAAATTACGATTACGACGAGGACACGCTAGTTGGCAGAAAAGACGGATACGATTTAAGTCACGTAAGGCGGGAAGGGAGGCAATGGCGGGAATTATCCTGAAGGAAGCGGAAGAGCAAATCACGAAGCAAATGGGCGCTAGGACATGAGAAGCCAGAGACTCCAATTTTTGACCTATCATGATGAAGTGCGGAAAACCCGAAGCTCCTGAACTCTCAAGCGACGATGACTTGCTCGAACTATTAAGTTCGCCGTGACCTATTGATAGGATGTTCCAACGCAAGAAAAAGGAAAGGGGCACATAAGGGATAGTAAGAGGATCTGCGCTGAGAATCGGCCGAGGCAAAACTCTTAGGAGAGTCCGGCCACCGACCGAGCCCAGCGACAAGTCCGGAACTGGGGGATGAATGAATGAATCGAAGTGAACTATGGTGCAATGAAACAAAAACGAAAGGGCCGAGGATCTGTGGCAGGTGGTAGCGGCATGGAAGCTACGCTATCCGCCGTTAAAACTGCGACCTTTCCGAAAGAGTGCCGAAAGTTGCGGCATCGTTTCTGGCCAATGAAAATTATCGTTCCAGGTGCTGTCAATCGAGAGAAAAGGAAGACGCCTCTAGACCCGGGGGCGCCAATCGACGCAGATGCCGTGGATTTGATGGCGCAGTCGCGGTGCAAAAAGAATTGTTGTGCAAAGACGGATAAAACGAACGCCCAGCAATGCCACTCCGGGCTCGTGGAAGGTCGACGATTGCGAAAGCTGCGGAAAAACAAGCAGAGCAAGGAAGCAGTTCAGACGTGCGACGACGGTAGCTTTTCCACCCCCTTGACGCCTACACCCCAACGCCGTGCGATGAAGGATGAACTGTCGTCGGACGGGCATGACTGTAGTAATGCGTTAGTACCAGTTGACTTGTTCAAATTGGTTAACTCGGGAAAGGGGCTGGGAGTAATTACTTAAAGACCACTAGGTGGTGGACCTTGAGGAGGGTTTCCAGGGAATTGGTGAGGGCCGCCGTAGGGACCGCCTGGACCGCCGCCATGAGGTGGCATACCGCTCATGTAGTGAGGTGGGGGCGGAGCAGGTCGATACGGGGTGCCAACACCCGAGTTGTTCTGAGAGCGTCCCCAAGAAAGACGGACGCGAGAGTTGCCAATGGGATAGCCCTGCATCTGGTTGATGGCCATCTCTGCAGCGTGCCGGTGCACGAACTGAACAAAACCACAGCCTTTGCCAGGGGGGATCTTAACGTAGGTGATCTCGCCGAAACCCTGGAAGAAGGATCGGAGCTCGTCCTCGGTCACATATCCCGAGAGACCGCCAACGAAAACGGTGGTATTGTTGGGATCGGTAAACTGGTTCATTGGCTGCATAGGGTTGAAGGCCCCCTGGTACTGCTGGTACTGGGGCATGCCCCAGCCACCACCCATGGGATTAGCGGGCTGGCCAACCTGAGCCGCCATCTGAGCCGGACCGCCCTGGCCTTGGCCGTACTGGTGCGAGCTGGGAAGAGGGGTTAGTGAATATGTCTAAGACAGGACGAGTGAAGGGTGGACAAACCGAGTCTTAGGGGTCGCAGTCGAAATTCGCATGGGACGGTTGCCGCAATAAACGCCCTGCATCTCAACGAGAGCTCGTTGCTGATCGGCCTCATCACCAAAGCGGACGAAGCCGTAGCCACGGGACTGGCCAGACATGGCATCCGTCATGATCTTGGCGGACTTGCAAGACGGGAAGCGGCTCTGGAAAAGGGAGACCAGAACGAATTCGTTGACCTCGGGGCCGAGGTCGCCGACAAAAATGCTGTACTCCGGTCCGCGATCATCACTGTGAGCGCTATTAGGTTAGGTACGGAGCGAATATGGGATGAGGGAGCTTACCGGCGATCAACCAAGCCACCACCCGACGCCCAGTTCAGCTTGAACACTCGGGACGAGTTGGGCACTGGAGTGCCAGTCAAGCTCAGAGCCTTCTGAGCAGCATCGGGAGCAGAAAACTCCACGAAGCAGTATCCGGCATTGCTAAAGGAGATTAAATCGTTAGCATTAGCCTGACGCTGGGAGGTGAGTTCTACATACCCGGAGTTGCGGTCACGGATGACTTTGACCTGGACAGTCTCGCCGAGGACAGTCTGGAAGACGTTCTTGATGAAGGTCTCGTCCATCCATCCTTCCATTTCTCCCATCCTACACAGATTAGGAGATCAGCTATACAGTCTTTGAAGGGATGTCTGGACGTAGGAGAACGGGGAAGTACATACCATAGGGTCTTGGCAGCCTCGCTGGAGGATGGGATAGGACCGCCCTGAGAATAGGCTGGGTCGTTCGAGCCATTCATTCCGGCGTTGGCGGCAGGTCCTGGGGCACCGGGAGCCTGGAAATCAGCCATGTTGACTGCAAGAGAGTTAGCTTTCAGCTTCAACGGCGGATACCGGGACTAGGCACGAGGTTCGAGGCGAATGTTTTCCGAATGGAAGCCGGGAGG
>Ga0164242_10006603_pt1 | contig 12758 bp, 12 predicted proteins | sample OricomgcompostMG_FD_108783 | JGI IMG/M metagenome (GOLD analysis project Ga0164242, IMG submission 108783) | Miracle-Growth compost microbial communities from Emeryville, California, USA - Original compost - Miracle growth compost (MG) ... | reverse complement strand
CTCGGCGAACCAGCCGGCCATGCGCTCCTGGAACTCACCGGCCAGGTCCAGGTGGTGTCCCAGCGTGAAGCCCTCGAGGCGCAGCCCGCGGGTGATCAGGTTGGCCATGTTGTCCGGCCCGGGAGTGCGTTCGGTGGCGTTGTACCCGGAGATGGCGCCGCACAGGGCGGCCCGGCCGCCGTCGTTGAACGCGGAGAGCGCCGCCTCGAGGTGATCTCCGCCCACGTTGTCGAAGAACACGTCGATCCCGTCCGGCGCCGCGTCCTTCAGCTGCTTCCGCACGGGGCCGTCCTTGTAGTTGAACGCGGCATCGAAGCCGTAGCGCGTGCGCAGGCGCTCCACCTTCTCCTCGCTGCCGGCCGAACCGATCACTCGGGCGGCACCGAGCTTGCGGGCGATCTGCCCCACCGCGGTCCCGACGGCGCCGGCCGCACCGGAGACGAAGACGGTCTCGCCGGGCTGCAACTGGGCGATCCGGGTGAGGCCCACGTAGGCGGTCATGCCCGTCATCCCGAGGATGTGCAGGCGCGTGGAGAGCGGGACCCCGGGGATCTCCTGGACCCGCTGGAAGCTCGCCGCCTGGTCCTGCACCACATCGGACCAGCCGTGCTGGTGCAGCACTACGGCTCCCTCGGGGAGCTCGGGCGCGGCGGAGGCCACCACGCGGCCCACGGCGCCACCGGTGATCGTCTCACCGAGTTGGTAGGGAGCCACGTAGCTGCGGGTGTCGTTCATGCGCCCGCGCATGTACGGGTCGACGGAGAGGAACTCGTTGCGCACCCGGACCTGACCGGGCGCGAGCTCGGGGAGCTCCTCGGTAGCGGTGCGGAAGTTCTCCTGCGTGGGCCAGCCGCTGGGGCGGGAGGCGAGTCGGATGGAGGTGGAGGTGGTCATGAGGACCTTCCGATCGGTGGGTTCAGGTATGGGGGAGTGCTGCGTCCGGCTCAGCTCACCAGGGCCCCGATGACGAGGGTGATGACGCTGAGCAGCGGGGCGATGCCCTGCTTCAGCGCGGCACCCGTCTTGTCGGGGCTGGAGAGCAACAGGACCAGGGCGGCGGCCGCCATGGAGCCGACGCCCGCGAGCAGCAGGGCCAGGCCGGCGCCGGTGGTGCCGGTGCTGAAGAGGACCAGGCCGATCACGGTGATGACAGCCAGGAACAGGTTGTAGAAGCCCTGGTTGAAGGCGAGGGGCTTGGTGACCTCCGCCTCCTGAGCCGTGGTGCCGAAGGTGGCGCGCGTGCGCGGGGCCGTCCAGAGCAGCGACTCCATCACGAAGATGTAGACGTGCAGTGCGGCGGCGATCCCGGCGAGGACGAGTCCGGCGATGGTCATGGTGTCTCCTGGGGTGGGCGGGAGTCAGCAACTGTAACGGTCGGTTCAGTATATACTGGACCGGACGTTACAGACAGGGGTGATCATGGCCAGGACGCCGGCGTTCGACCGCGAGACGGTGACCCGTGCCGCCCGCCAGGTGTTCTGGGCCCAGGGGTACGACGCGGCCAGCGTCCCGGCGCTGGAGAGGGCCACGGGACTGAGTCGCTCCAGCCTCTACAACAGCTTCGGCTCCAAACGCGGACTGTTCGACGCGGCCGTGCGCAGCTACCTCGACGACGTGATCGGACCGCGGCTGCGCCCGCTGCGCGCGCGGGATGTGGCTCCGGAAGCGCTGGAGCAGTACCTGGACGGGCTGGCCGGCTCCTTCGCCGACCCCGCCTCCGTGGCCGCCGAGAACGGCTGCCTGCTCATCAACGCCGCCGCCGCGCCGATCGGCCACGACCCGCAGGTGGCCGCCGCGATCGAGGGGTATCGCGCCGAACTGCAGGAGGCGGTCGGCGCCGGGCTGCGAGCCGCCGGCGTCCCGGACGAGGCGGACGGGGCGGACGGCGCGGCGGCGACGGCCATCACCGGCCTCATCGTCGCAGCCTTCGCGCTGGTGCGGATCGCGCCGGCGCAGGCCGTCGCGCTGCTCGAGGCGGCGAAGGGCCTCATCCGGCCCGTCGGCTGACGACGGGGCCGCGGTCGATGACGTCGAGTGACCTGCGTCATGGCGCCTACTCGCAATGCATGTAAGTATGTCAGGACAAAGTTGATCCCGTGAGGGGATCCCGTCCAGGCACACAGGAGCTCGCCATGCCTCTCGTCCGTATCGATGTCACCGTCGGCCGCACCGCGCAGCAGCTGCGCGAGCTCGCAGACGCCATCCACACCGCCATCGTCGCCGAATACGGCATCCCCGAGCGCGACCGCTTCCAGATCCTCACCGAGCACCCCGCCGGACAGATCATCGCCGAGGACGCCGGGCTCGGCTTCACCCGCACGGACCCCGTCATGATCCAGGTCTTCACGCAGCGGGGGCGCAGCACCGAGGCCAAGCAGTCCCTCTACGCCGCGATCGCCGAGCGGCTGGCCGCCGTGGGCGTGGCGGGGGAGGACATCTTCCTCGGCTACGTGGAGAACGGACCGGAGGACTGGACCTTCGGCTTCGGGCGCGCGCAGTACCTGACCGGCGAACTCGGCGTCCCCGCCGTCTGAAGCGACGCGCGGCACCCGGCCCAGCGACGTCGGGCAGCGGGGTGCCGCGGACGCCCCCGGCACCGCTCCCGGGTGCCTGGCGGCGAAAGCGTCCCCTGTGGAGTCCGGACCGAGCCGTCCCACCCACGTCCTAGACTGGGCGGGTGGCCGGACTGATCAAGCGTGAGGACATCGACGAGGTCCGTTCGCGCACCGACATCAAGGCCGTGATCGAGGGCTACGTGTCCCTCAAGCCCGCCGGGATCGGCTCCTACAAGGGCCTGTGTCCCTTCCACGACGAGCGCAGCCCGTCCTTCCACGTGCGCCCGCAGGTCGGCACGTATCACTGCTTCGGCTGCGGCGAGTCCGGCGACGTCATCGCATTCCTGATGAAGATGAACCACACCTCCTTCTCGGAGACCGTGGAGCAACTGGCCGGGCGCGTGGGGCTGGAGCTGCACTACGAGGACGGCGGGTCCGGCCCGGACCGCGAGAGCGTGGGGCGGCGGCAGCGCCTGCTGGACGCCCATAAGGTCGCCGAGGAGTTCTTCCGCAACCAGCTGAACACGGACGCGGCGGCGGCCGGGCAGCAGATGCTCGCCGAGCGCGGCTTCAGCCCGGCGGATGCTGCCCGCTTCGGCGTGGGCTTCGCGCCGCGCGGCTGGGACAACCTGCTGCGGCACCTGCGCAACAAGGGCTTCACGGATGAGGAGCTCAAGCTCACCGGCATGATGTCGGAGGGGCAGCGGGGCATCTACGACCGCTTCAGGGGCCGACTGATCTGGCCCATCCGCGACCTCACCGGCGCCACGATCGGCTTCGGGGCGCGCAAGCTCTACGAGGACGATCCGGGGCCCAAGTACCTCAACACGCCCGAGACCGCGCTCTACAAGAAGTCGCAGGTGCTCTACGGGATCGACCTGGCCAAGCGTGCCATCTCGCGCTCCAAGCAGATCGTGGTGGTGGAGGGCTACACGGACGTCATGGCCTGCCAGCTGGCCGGCATCGAAACCGCCGTGGCCACGTGTGGAACGGCCTTCGGCTCCGAGCACGTCAAGGTGGCGCGGCGACTGCTCTCGGATTCCGGGCACGGGGGAGAGGTCATCTTCACCTTCGACGGCGATGCGGCCGGGCAGAAGGCTGCGCTGCGCGCGTTCGACGAGGACCAGCGCTTCGTGGCCCAGACCTACGTGTGCGTGGAGCCGAACGGCATGGACCCGTGCGAGCTGCGCCAGGCCCGCGGCGACGAGGCCATCGCGGAACTGATCGCCTCCAAGCGCCCGCTCTTCGAGTTCGCCATCCGTGCCGGGCTCAAGCAGCATGACCTGAACACGGTGGAGGGCCGCGTCATAGCGCTGCGCGAGGCCGCTCCCGTGGTCGCCGCGATCAAGGACCCGGCCATGCGCCCCGCCTACGCGCGGGAGCTGGCCGGCTGGCTCGGCATGGATCCCAATGACGTGGACCGCGCCGTGCGGCGTGCGGTCAGCGGCGGGCGGCATGCCGCCGGTGGTTCCGGTCGGCACACGGGGCCCGACGCCGCCGGGCCGGGGCCGGCGCACGGCTCCGGTGCCGGCGAGCAGGCTTCCGCCACCGGCCCGGTGTGGGAGCGTCCTGACACGCGTGATCCGGTGGTGCGCATGGAGCGCCAGGCATTGGAGGTGGTGCTGCAGCACCCGCAGACCCTGGGGCCCGAGGCGTGGCAGGCGGTGTACTCGGCCCACTTCTCGGCGCCCGCGCACGCTGCGGTGAAGGACGCGATCGTCAACGCGGCCGCCGCGCAGACGCCGCTGAGCCGCTGGGTGGAGACCATCCGCTCCGAGGTCCCCGAGCCGCTGGCCGCGTTCGTGGCGGAGCTGGCCGTGGTCCCGCTGCCCGTGGACAACGAGGACACGCTGCAGCGCTACTGCAACGGGATCATGAACCGGCTCTTCGACCTGCAGATCAACCACGCCAAGGCGGAGCTGCTCGGCCAGCTGCAGCGCCTCGGTGCCGACGCCCCGCCGGAGGAGTCGCAGCGTCTGAACCGCGAGCTCATGGAGCTGGAGGTGCGCCGCAGGGCGCTGCGCGCTGAGACCTGAGCCACCCGTTTTGGAGCCGGGCCGCGGGCCGCATAGACTGGCGCGGTAGCGATCCCCCGTAGCTCAATTGGCAGAGCATTCGACTGTTAATCGAAGGGTTACTGGTTCGAGTCCAGTCGGGGGAGCCAAGACACGAGGGCCGCATCCGCCAGGGTGCGGCCCTCGTTGCATGCGGGGCGCCGGCAGTCGTGCACCTTCCGCCACTTCCTCCACCTTCCGCCGGATCGGCGCCTTCCGGCGGAAGTTGCATGTTCCGGCGGAAGTTGCGCGGAAGGGCCCTGCCCGACGCCGGGCGGTCGCCTTCCGCCGGCACCGTGGCCGAGCGCGCGGGGCCCCACGCGAGAGGGGTGGTCGTGCGCGGAACCCGGCCACGCGGCGTCGGGCACGGGACGCGCCAACAGCCCACCGGGGCGCCCGTGGAACCCCGATTTCCGAGGAGGCCCGCAGCCCTGCTAGGCTTGTCGCCGTTGCGATCCCCCGTAGCTCAATTGGCAGAGCATTCGACTGTTAATCGAAGGGTTACTGGTTCGAGTCCAGTCGGGGGAGCCAAGAACCAGGAGCCCCGGTGAGAACCGGGGCTCCTGGCGTATCCGGCAGATCCCGGCAGGAGGCCACCGTGCGGCTCATCATCGACGCCCGCTACACCCGCACCACGCACCATGACGGGATCTCGCGCTTCACGGCCTCCCTCATCGAGGCGCTCTCCCGCCACCACGACGTGCGCATGCTCATCAGCGACCCGGCGCAGCTGCCCATGCTGCCCGCCGTCCCGTACGCGCAGGTCACCTCGCCCACCTCGCCGCTCGAGCCGCTCGTGGCGCTGCGCGTGAACCGTCTGGACCCGGACGTCGTGTTCTCGCCGATGCAGACCATGGGCTCCTGGGGCCGCCGCTACGCGCTCGTGCTGACGCTGCATGATCTCATCTACTACGAGCACCCCACCCCGCCCGGCTTCCTGCCTGCCCCGGTCCGCGTGCTGTGGCGACTCTTCCACCGCGCGTACTGGCCGCAGCGCGCCCTGTTGAACCGCGCCGACGTGGTCGCCACGGTCTCGCGGACCACGCGGGAGCTCATGCGCAGCCACCGGCTCACGCGCCGGCCCGTGGAGATCATCCCCAACGCCGCCGAGCCGGGCGGCGCGCCCCGTGACCCGGAGGCCGCCCCGGCGAAGGAACTGCTCTACATGGGCTCCTTCATGGAGTACAAGAACGTGGAGACCCTCCTGGCGGCCATGGCGCACCTGCCCGGCTACCGCCTGCACCTGCTCTCCGGCATCCGTCCGGAGCGGCGCCGCGAGCTCGAGGCCCTCGTCCCGACCGGCGCCGACGTCCTGTTCCACGACGGGGTGAGCGAGGAGGACTACCAGCGCCTGCTGCGCACCGTCACCGCCTCCGTCACGCTCTCCCGTGCGGAGGGCTTCGGGATCCCGCTCGTGGAGGCCATGCAGGCCGGCACGCCCGTGATCGCCGCCGAGCTGCCGATCTTCCGCGAGGTGGGGGAGGACGCCGTGACGTACGTGGACCCGGATGACCCGCGCGCCGTCGCGGACGCCGTCCTGGCCCTGCAGGACCCGGCCCGCTTCCGCGCCGCCGGGCGCGCGGGACTGGAGCGTGCCGCCGTGTTCAGCTGGGAGAGCTCCGCCGAGCGGCTGTGGCAGGTGGCACACCAGGCCATGGCGCAGGCCGCATCGCGCGGCGCCACCGTCCAGGATCGGGCCTGGGGGCACACAGGACGGTGATAGTTTGGGACGGATGTGGTCACTCGCCACGTCCCAGACGAGGAGGCTCAATCGATGTCACAGACCGACGCAGGGTCGGCCCAGCAGCCGAAGAACCTGCGTGAGACCGTCTCGGTGCTCACGCGCCTGGCTCCGAAGCAGATCAACGACGAGATCTCGCTGACCGTCCGTCAGCTGCAGACCAAGGGCGTGTCCCTCGGCGTCTCCGTGGCGCTCGTGGTGGTGGGCCTTGTCCTGCTCGGCCTCATGGTCATCGCCCTCGTCGTCGCGGCTGTGGCCGGCCTGGCCACCGTCATGCCGCTGTGGCTCTCCGGCCTCCTCGTGGCCGCGTTCTTCCTGATCCTCGCCGCCATCCTGGCCGGCGTGGGCGCCCTGCGCGCCAAGAACCAGGTCCCCGAGCTCATCCACGTCCCGCAGACCGCCCTGAAGCGGGTGCGTCACGACCTGGGCGTGCTGCAGTCCGGCACCTCCTTCGACCCGGCCACGCTGAACTCGCCGAAGCCGAAGAAGGAGAAGAAGGACTCCAAGCCCGAGGAGACCTCGGACCCGTCGGTGCCCAAGCCCCCCAAGCCCACCGAGGCGGAGCTGCGTCGTCGCCTGGAGCGCCGCCGCGAGCATCTCGCGCAGCTGCGCGACACCCTCGGTGCGCAGACGGACGTCAAGGCCCGCGTCGGCTCCCTCGTGGAGCGCGCCTCCACGCTGGGCGGCAAGGCGCGCGACGGCGTGGACCGCGCCCAGGTGGGCCTGTCCGACGCCGTGGCGGACCGTGAGCGCCTGCGCGCCACCGCCGAGCGTGTCGGCCCGTGGGTCGTCGTCGCCTCCGCGGCCGGTGCCGTGGCCCTCTTCCTCCGCCGCCTCTTCCGCAAGGCGAAGTGACCCCGGCGCCTGCCGGAACCACCGCGCACCACCGGGACTCGGACGCGTGAGAATCATCGGAGCAGGCACCAGGGACGACATCGTCTACGTGGAGCGGCACACCTTCTGGACGGTCCCGAACCTCATCACCGTCTGTCGCTTCCTGCTGGTGCCCGCCTTCGTGGCGCTCGTGGCCACGGAGCACCCCATCTGGGCGTTCTGGGTGCTGGCCGTCCTCTTCTCCACGGACTGGGTGGACGGGTACGTCGCCCGTCGCTTCAACCAGATCTCCTCCGTGGGGAAGTGGCTGGATCCCCTCGCGGACCGGCTGGCCCTGATCATCGTCGCGGCGACGTACGTCCTCTTCCACATCGCCCCCGCCTGGTTCGTGTGGGCCATCCTGGTCCCGGACCTGGCGCTGGCCGTGAACGCCGCGCTCCTCTTCCACGGTTCCCCGGAGCTGCCGGTGAGCACGCTCGGCAAGATCCGCACCGCGGTGCTGATGATCGCCGCGCCCGTGCTGCTGCTGGCCCAGGCGCACTTCTCGTGGGCGCGGCAGCTGGACGCGGTGTGCACCGTCCTGCTCGCCCTGGGCAGCGTGCTGCACATCGCGGCCTCGGTCCTCTACCTGATCCAGGCGCAGCGCAAGGCAGCCGCACAGCGTGAGGCCCGGCGCCGGCGGGCGGCCTGATGGTCTGGGTCGCCGTCCTCTGCGCGCTCACGTCCTCGGCCTTCCTGGCCCTGGGCACGCAGCGGCAGTCCTCCGCCGTGCAGGCGGACTCCGGCGGGCTCGGCGTCTCCTCCCGCGGCATGGCGCGGCTGCTGGTGAACCCGCGCTGGCTGCTGGGCATGGGCCTCATGATCCTCGGCATGTGCCTGAACGTGGTCGCCCTGGCCCTGGCACCCCTGACCGTGGTGCAGCCCCTCGGCGCCGTGGCCCTCGTGATGACCACCGTGATCAACTCCCGGGATCAGGGCATCACCATCAACCGCGCCACGTGGATCTCCATCCTCGTGTGCATGCTCGGCTCCGTCTCCTTCGTCCTGCTGGCCGTCAACGCCACGCAGGAGTCCCGCGTCACCGTGGGGGAGCAGTGGGAGGTCATGGGGCTGCTGGCCATCGTGGTGCTCTTCTTCGGCTCCATCGCCCTGGCCAGGCGGCACCGCTCCGGCGGGCCGTTCTTCTACATCGTCGGCACCGGCTTCCTCTTCGGCTTCACCGCAGTGCTGGTGCGCACCATCGCCGTGACGGTGACGCACTGGGACAGTCAGGCCCCGTTCCTCACGCAGGTCCCGTGGGGACCGCTCGTGGCGGTCGCCGTCGCCGGGCTGCTGGGGCAGTACTTCAACCAGAACGCCTACGCCTCGGGCCCGCCGGAGCTGGTGATCGCCGGGCTGACCGTGATCGATCCCATGGTCGGGGTGGCCGTGGGCATCCTGGTCCTGGGTGAGCTTGCACCCGGTCTGCACCCGGTGGTCGGTTTGTCCATGGGAGCGGCTGCCGTCGTTGCTATCGTGGGGGTCATCGCCCTCTCTCGCCACCATCCCGACGTGCTCGCCCGCAACAAGGAGCGCACCAAGGAGCGCGGCAAGACGGCGAACTGATCCGGGCCGCTGGCGTCCCGGCCTGCTGAACCATCACGCACGGCCCGCACCGGACCGGCGCCACGAAGGAGTTGTCCCGCCCCGTGCCTGAGCCCACGACCCCGGCCCAGTCAGATCCCTCCCGCCCTTTGCGGGTGCTCATCGCGTGCGACACCTACCCGCCGGACGTCAACGGCGCCTCCGTGTTCTGCTTCCGGCTGGCCACGGCGCTCTCCGCGCGCGGGCACGAGGTGCACATCGCCGCGGCCCGCACGGACAACGGCCCCTCCTTCGTGGAGCACCGCCCCGAGGCCACCGTGCACCGCGTGAAGTCCCACAAGGCCCCCACGCACGAGACCTACCGGCTGTGCCTCCCGCGCACCGCCACGAAGGTCCTGGGTGAGGTCATGGACGAGATCAAGCCGGACGTGGTGCACATCCAGTGCCACTACATGATCGGCAAGGCCGCCCAGGAGCAGGCCACCAAGCGCGGGATCCGGCTCATCGCCACCAACCACTTCATGCCGGAGAACCTGGAGCCGTTCCTGCCGTTCCCGCAGTGGTTCCTGAACATCGTCTCCCGCAACTCCTGGCGGGACATGGGCAAGATCATGTCCCACGCCGCCGTGGTCACCACGCCCACGCCGCTCGCCGCCCAGGAGATGCGCCTGCGCGCAGGCCTGAAGAAGGTGCTGCCCCTGTCCAATGGCATCAACTCGGCCAACTACGAGCCGCGCCCCGGGGAGGAACTGCGTAAGCCGGAGCACCAGGTGGTGCTCTTCGCCGGACGCCTGGCCGTGGAGAAGAACATCGACGTCCTCCTGCGGGCCTTCGCCCGCCTGAGCGGCGAACACGCCCCGCACCTGCACATCGTGGGGGAGGGCGAGCAGCACGCCAAGCTCGAGGCCCTGGCCGAGGAGCTGGGGGTCTGCGACCGCGTGCACTTCCTCGGCTTCGTGGACGACGAGACGCTGCGCCGCGAGTACCTGCTGGCCGACGTCTTCTGTCAGCCGGGCACGGCCGAGCTGCAGTCCCTCGTGACGCTGGAGGCGCTCTCCGCGTCCAAGCCCGTGGTGCTCGCCAACGCGCTCGCACTGCCGCACCTCGTGGACACCGGCGTGAACGGGTACCTCTTCACCCCAGGTGACGACGCGGAGCTGGCCGAGAAGCTGCAGCACATCCTCGACCTGCCCGCAGCCGAGCGGGCAGCCATGGGGGGTGCCGGCCACGCGATGGCCCTGAAACACGCCGAGGCCCAGACCATGGACACGTTCGAGGACCTCTACCGGGGCGCCTCGGCGGAGAAGTACCTGGACGCCTGAGCGCGTCGCGGCCTACGTCGCGTGCCAGAGCGCGGTGTAGTAGTCCAGCCGTCCCGGGTCGGGGTCGATCCCGTACGCGTCGAGGAGGCTCGCCTCCCAGCCCGGCCCGTAGTTCAGGCCGAGGCTGAACACGGCCGCGGCCAGGTCGCCCCAGACATCGCCCACGCCGAGGCGCCCGAGATCCACGTGGGCGCGCGGCTCGCCCGCCTCGTCCAGCAGCGTGTTGGGCGCGCACGCGTCGCCGTGACACACCACGAGCCGCGCCGGCTCCGGGGCGTCCCACAGCTGCTCGGGGACGTCCCGGCCCGCCTCTCGAGCGGCGTGGATCCGCGTCGGCACGTCCCAGCGGTACGGGCACGCGGCCGGGGTGAGCGCGTCGTGGAAGCGCCGCAGTCCCACTCCGAGGGCGCGCACGGCGGTGCCCGGTTCCGCGAGCCAGCGCTGCTCGACGGCGCTCGCGTACGGGAGCGCCGTCGTCACCAGCCAGTGCGCACTCCCGGAGCGCACCGTGGGCGTGGCGCCGGGTGAGACGCGCGCGGGCGGCGCCCACGCGGCGTCGTGCACCGGCTCGCTGCCGTGCCCGACGACGTGCGGCACCCGGGTGCCCCCGGTGCCGAGGTGCGCGGCGGCCCAGGCGGTGCGCTCGGCCTCCGGCGCGGTCGGCTCCGGACCGTACTTGATGTAGAGCGCGTCCTCGGCGCCGGTGGCGCGGTACGTGACGCCGCCGAGCTGGTTGACCCAGACGGGCGTGATCTCGCGGTCCGCCGCCAGCGCACGCACGCGGGCGGGGACGGGCACGTCGACCGGCGGGACGCTCACGCGGCGCCGAGCGGTATCAACGGCACGCTCAGTCCACCTGGCTCACGCACTGGACCATGCCGATGCCGCCCCGGCTGACCAATGTCTCGCCGTGCGCCCGGATCCGGCAGCCGACCTCGGCGCTGGGGTCCTGGCTGCGGACGATCACGGTGAAGGTGCTGCCGTCCTCGTCGGCCTCGGCCGCGCGGTACTCGCGGCGGCCGGTGAACGTGGTGCTGCTGAGCTGCTCGCGATCGCGCAGGTAGGTGACCCGGGCGGGACCCTCCTGGGACTCGCTGATGAGCGTCGCCTGCGTGGTGCTCTGGGCGGACTCGTGGCCGAAGCTGAAGAACAGGGAGGCCCACAGCATGATCGCGGAACCGGCCATCAACACCGCGACCCCGCCCGTGACCACGCCGGTGATGGCGAGCCCACGGCTGGGCAGGCGGCGGACCAGCGCGACGATGCCGAGCACCAGGCCGACCGCGCCGGGGAGGAAGCCGATGGTCCCGATGAAGGGGATCCACGCGAGCGCCACGCCGATGATGCCGAGGACCATGGCCGCGATCGTCAGCCCGTGATTGCGGACCGGCGGCGGGCCGAACTGACGGAACGGGGGACCGCCGTGCTGCGGGCCACCGGCGTAGGGCTGCCCCTGTCCGTACTGCTGCACAGGTCCGTACTGCTGTTCGTAGTGGAACGGCGGCGCGCCGTAGGGCGGATGGCCCTGGGGCTGCTGACCGTACGGCGGCTGCTGCTGGTACGGATCCTGGCCGTTCGGGCCCGGCTGCTGCGTCATGGTGCACCTCTCGTGGCGGGGTGGGCACTGACCTTCACGCTAGCGCACGCAGTCACGGGGCAACGGGGCCAGGATGCGCAACGGCCCCGGGACGTCAGGTCCCGGGGCCGTTTCTGTAGGGCGGGTGGGGCTTGAACCCACGACCCAAGGATTATGAGTCCTCTGCTCTGACCGACTGAGCTACCGCCCCTCCACGCGTCGTTCCCACCGGGGTGGGCGCGGCACGCCCGTTCATCGTACCGGGGGCTGTCGGCAGGGTGCGGATCACCGGCGGGGCTCGGCGGCCGTTGCGCCGCGATCGATGCCGAGGCCGACGCTGCAGCCCCGCTATGCAGACATCGACATCGAGGTGCTGCCCACGGAGAGATCGGAGCCGTTGTCGAGCGCCTCCCCGATCCCGTGGAGCATCGCCAGCACCAGCGCCGTCATGGCGATGGAGACCACGATGCCCACGGCACCCGTGATGATGCCGCCGAGCGCCATCCCTCGCCCCAGCCGCCGCCGCAGCGCGATGCTGCCGCAGATGATCGCGGCGATCCCCGCCAGGACCGCGAGGACGTTGACGAACGGGGCGAACGCGACCACGGCTGCGCAGATGCCGAGCACCAGGGACGTGACGGCCAGCGCCTGGCTCGGTCGCGGAGCGGTCGGCAGCGGCCCGCCGCCGAAGGACGGCTGCCCGAGCGGCGCCTGACCGTGCGGCGCCTGACCGGCGGGCGCGGGCGCGCCCGGCCGTCCGTACGGCTGCGGGAGGTGCGGTTCCTGCTGCGGGTGCGTCATCGGTGTCCTTCGCCGGCTGCTGCGGCCGCCGCGGGGACGGCCGGGAGGTGATGCCTCGAGCGTAACCACCTCCAGTGACCGAACCGGTCGTCGTGTCGAGCCCCGTTCGTCCCCGCGCCGTGCCAGGCTGGGGCCACCGTCCCCCTCCACGAACAGGCGCCGATGACCACGTCCCAGCCGTCCACACCCTTCGGTGGCCGCCAGGTCCACCTCGAGCACGCCGGATACAGCGCGGACATCGCCACGCTCGGCGCCGCACTGCGCACCCTGCGCTACGGCAACGATGCGCCG
>Ga0164242_10006602_pt1 | contig 12758 bp, 15 predicted proteins | sample OricomgcompostMG_FD_108783 | JGI IMG/M metagenome (GOLD analysis project Ga0164242, IMG submission 108783) | Miracle-Growth compost microbial communities from Emeryville, California, USA - Original compost - Miracle growth compost (MG) ... | reverse complement strand
GGCCGCCAGGCGCGCCACTCGCTCTTTCCAGCAGGTGTATTCCCATGAAGATCAGCGGCGTGGACATTCGTCCCGGCAACATCATCGAATATGAAGGCGGCATCTGGCGCGCGGTGAAAATCCAGCACACGCAGCCAGGTAAGGGCGGCGCCTATATGCAGGTCGAGATGAAGAACCTGATCGACGGCCGCAAGACCAACGTCCGCTTCCGTTCGGCCGAAACAGTAGAGCGCGTCCGCCTCGACACCAAGGATTTCCAGTTCCTGTTTCGCGATGGCGACATGCTGACCTTCATGGACAAGGATACTTACGAGCAGATCACGTTGCCGACGGACCTGCTCGGCGACGCCGCGGCGTTTTTGCAGGACGGCATGGACGTGGTGATGGAGCTCCATGACGAGAAGCCAATCAGCGTGCAGCTGCCAGACCAGATCGAGGCGACGATCGTCGAGGCCGATGCGGTGGTGAAAGGCCAGACTGCCTCGTCGAGCTATAAGCCGGCGATCCTCGACAACGGCGTGCGCATCATGGTGCCGCCGCACATCAGCGCGGGGACGAAGATCGTGGTCGACGTCTACGAACAAACTTACGTTCGGCGCGCGGATTGAGGCGATGCGGGGAACATCGGTTTTCGGTCCGTTCGCCCTGGGCGAAGTCGACGGGCACATTCCGCCAAGCCGTTCGGCCAACCCCGCCGGGTGGTCCCGATCTGGCGGCCGCAACGCCCGGGCAATTCTTCTCGCCGCGAGCCTGCTCGCGGCAGTTCCCGCTGGCGCTGCCACGACGCCGGCCAAGCCGGCACGGGCTGAGCTCAGCAACGCGCAGAAGACGTTGAGCCTCATCGTTTCGGCGCTCAACTCGAACGATGTTCCCGCGGGCTTGAAGGACGGCCTGTTTGGCTGTTTGTACGAAAACCCGCTGAAAAAGATTTCGGCGGCGGCGGCACAGGTTTGGACCGATAACAAGAAGCTCGATCCGCAAAATGCCACGGCACAGCTCCTGGTCGTCGCCGAGGTTTGCGGTTTACCGCTGCCCAAGGTCGCCGGCGGGAGCAAGCCGGCTAAAGGACGCTGAACGATGGTCGCGCATTCCGGCCTCATCACAGTCATGGAGCGTGCCGCGCGCAAGGCGGCGCCACGCCTGAGACGTGACTTCAACGAGGTCCAGCACCTCCAGGTCAGCCGCAAGGGCCCGGCCGATTTCGTGTCAATGGCCGACCAGCGCGCCGAGCAGACTTTGTTCGAGGAATTGTCGCGCGCGCGGCCCGACTGGGGATTCATCATGGAGGAGCGCGGCGAAATCGGCGGCGCGCCGGGCAAGGGCCGCTTTGTCGTCGATCCGCTCGACGGAACCTCCAACTTCCTCCATGGCATTCCGCATTTCTCGGTGTCGATTGCGGCCGAAGAGCAGCGGCCCGACGGCCGGTGGGAGCCGATGGCGGCGCTTGTCTACCAGCCGCTGACTGACGAGAGCTTCTGGGCCGAGAAGGGCAGGGGCGCCTGGTTGCAGGACCAGCGCCTGCGCGTTTCCTCGCGGCGCGATCTCGCCGACGCGCTTATCGCCACGGGGATCCCGTTTCTGGGTCATGGTAATTTTGCAGAATGGAGCCGCATCTTCGGCGCCATCGCGCCCGAGGTGGCGGGCATCCGCCGGTTCGGTTCGGCCGCGCTCGACCTTGCCTGGGTCGCCGCGGGGCGGTTCGACGGCTATTGGGAGTCGGACCTGAACCGCTGGGACGTGGCGGCGGGAATGTTGCTGGTAAAGGAAGCGGGCGGCTTCGTTTCCGATTATCGTGGCGGCGATCGCCCGATCGAGCGCAACGAGTTCCTGGCGGCGAACGACGGACTGCATTCCAAGCTTCACAAGCTGGTGGCAGGCGCATTGCGCTGATCTCCTCCCCCGCGGCAAAGGCTATCCTGCCAGCTACAGCGGCGATTGCTTCTACACGGAAACACTTGGCATTTGCCGGGATGATGATCGAGGCGACTGGTCACGTCGCGAGATGTCGATGAGGGTCTGAAAAAGACTACGATCAAGACGTGTCTTATTGCGATTCATTCTCACTCCTCCGACCCTTGCCCCCCTCGGGCCATCGTCCTAGAAGCCCGGCCAATCCCATTCGCACCTGCGAGAAAGCCTTTGCCAGACCTGTCGCAATATCTGCCGATTCTCTTGTTTCTCGGCGTCGCGCTCCTATTGTCGAGTGCGTTCGTGGTGCTGCCGATGTTGGCAGCCCGGGCAACCGGCTCGCATCAGCCGAATCCGGACAAGCTCTCCGAATATGAGTGCGGCTTTCCGGCGTTCGAGGATCCGCGCAGCCAGTTTGACGTGCGCTTCTACCTCGTCGCGATCCTGTTCATCGTGTTCGATCTGGAAGCTGCATTTATTTACCCGTGGGCGGTGTCGGTGTTTCACCTCGGCTGGACCGCATGGATCGCGATGATGGTGTTCATCATCGAACTTGCGCTGGGCCTGGCCTACGCCTGGAAGAAGGGAGCGTTGGATTGGGAATGAGACCGCATTCCGGCCCTGTCGAGCTCGATCGGTCGACCGGTACGTCGATCGTGCCGCCCGACGAGACGTTCTTCAACGATCTCAACGGCGAGCTCACCGACAAGGGATTTCTCGTCACCTCGGCGGAAGACCTCTTCAAATGGGCGCGTACCGGCTCGCTGTGGTGGATGACGTTTGGCCTCGCCTGCTGCGCGGTCGAGATGATCCACGTCAACATGCCTCGCTATGATCTGGAACGGTTCGGCGCGGCGCCGCGCGCCAGCCCGCGCCAGTCCGACGTGATGATCGTCGCTGGCACGCTGTGCAACAAGATGGCGCCGGCGTTGCGCAAGGTCTACGACCAGATGTCGAACCCGAAGTACGTTATCTCGATGGGTAGCTGTGCCAACGGTGGCGGCTATTACCATTACAGCTATTCGGTGGTGCGCGGCTGCGACCGTATCGTGCCGATTGATATCTATGTTCCCGGCTGCCCACCGACTGCCGAGGCATTGCTTTACGGGATCATGCAGCTGCAGCGAAAGATCCGCCGTAGCGGGACGATCGAGCGATGAGGGCGCCGGCTCCCGCTTATGCTGCCGATCTGAATGGCGAGACGATCGAGGCTGCGACCAAGGCGCTAGGTCCCGTGCTGCTGCGGTCGCAGGATCGCGTTGGCGAGGTCGCGCTCTATGTCGCGCGCGAGCAGCTCGTGCGGGCGATGACGGCGCTGCGCAACACGCCGGGACTCGAATACCAGCAGCTGATGGAGATCGCCGGGGTCGACTATCCCGACCGCGAGGAGCGGTTCGAGTGCGTCTACATGCTGCTCAGCCTCACGCGCAATCATCGCATCCAGGTGCGTGTCACTACCGATGAAGTAAAGCCGGTTCCATCGGTGACGGGCATCTGGCCGGTCGCAGGGTGGCTCGAGCGCGAGGTGTACGACATGTACGGCGTGCTGTTCGAGGGTAATCCGGACCTGCGCCGCATCCTGACCGACTACGGCTTCCGCGGCTATCCGCAGCGCAAGGACTTTCCGCTGACCGGCTATGTCGAGCTGCGCTATTCGGAAGAGGCCAAGCGCGTCGTGTATGAGCCGGTGCAGCTGGCGCAGGATTTTCGAACATTCGACTTCATGAGCCCATGGGAGGGTGCCGAATACATCCTGCCGGGTGACGAGAAGGCCAAGCTGCCCGAGGCTAAAGGCGCGCCATCGCCGGTGACCGCTGACGAGATCCAGAAAGCGGACGCGGCCAAGTCTCCCGAGGCCAAAGCGAAGCAGCCTAAAACCACCGAGAGCCCGGCGCAGACCGGCGCGGGCAAGGCCGACCCTGACAACAAGCCCGAGGAAAAGCCCAGGGATCCGGACGTGGTGCCGACTCCGGGCAAGGGGCAGAACCAATGACCGACGAAACCATCGTTCATCATCCGGCGCCCCCGTTCAATTCGGATGGCGATCCTTATGTCGAGCAGTTGCTCGGCGAGGAGGGCGCGGCCGACCCGACCACGGGCGACGTCACGATCCAGAACTACACGATCAACTTCGGACCGCAGCATCCCGCAGCGCACGGCGTGCTGCGGCTCGTCATGGAGCTTGACGGCGAGATCATCGACCGCATCGATCCTCATGTCGGCCTGCTCCACCGCGGCACTGAGAAGCTGATCGAATACAAGACCTATCAGCAGGCGCTCCCGTACATGGATCGCCTTGATTACGTTTCGCCGCTCTCCATGGAGCACAGCTTCGTGCTAGCGGTCGAGAAGCTGCTCGATCTCGAAGTGCCGTTGCGGGCGCAGTACCTCCGCGTGCTGTTCGCCGAATTGACTCGCATTTCGAACCACATGCTCAACCTCGGCAGCCACATCATGGACGTCGGTGCCATGACGCCGAACCTGTGGCTGTTCGAAATCCGCGAGGATTGCCTCAACTTCTTCGAGCGCGTGTCGGGCGCGCGGATGCACTCGAATTACTATCGCGTCGGCGGGGTCCACCAGGACGCCCCGCTCAAGCTGCTCGCCGACATCGGCGACTGGGTCGACACGCGGCTGCCGCGATTGTTCGAGGACGCGATCAGCCTCGTCGCAGACAACCGCATCTTCAAGCAACGCAACGTCGATATCGCCACCGTCAGCCGCGAGGACGCGATCCGCTGGGGCTTCTCGGGCCCGATGATCCGCGCGGCGGGCATTCCCTGGGATTTGCGCAAGTCGCAGCCCTATGACGTCTATGACCGGATGGATTTCGATGTGCCGGTCGGGACGCGCGGGGATTGCTACGACCGCTTCATGGTCCGCGTCGAGGAAGTCCGCCAGTCAGCACGGATCATCAAGCAGTGTCTCGCCGAGATGCCCGAGGGCCCCATCGCGAGCCTGGACCGCAAGGTCGTACCCCCCAAGCGCGGTGAAATGAAGCATTCGATGGAAGCGTTGATCCATCACTTCAAGCTTTATACCGAGGGCTATCACGTTCCTGCCGGCGAGGTGTACGTCGCGACCGAGAGCCCGAAGGGCGAATTTGGCATCTACATGGTGTCAGACGGCTCGAACAAGCCCTATCGCTGCAAGATCCGGCCGACCGCGTTCAGTCACTTGCAGGCGATGGATTTCATGTCGCGCGGCCATATGCTCGCCGACACCACCGCGATCCTTGGCGCGATCGACATCGTGTTCGGGGAATGTGACCGGTGAGCTGTGTTCGGTCAGTCGTGGTCGCGAGCGCCGAAGCGCCGCGACAGTCCAGCCCCGCTACCGGCCTGGATTGCACCATTATGCTCGCAATGATGATTGGCGTGACGTCCGGTCAGGAAGAAAACAATGGCTGAATCCCCGCAACTTCCTCCCGAGGACGAGGTACGCGCGCGCTGGGGCGATTTCGCCTGGACCGACGCCAACGCTGCCAAGGCCGAGGAAATCATTGGCCGCTACCCGGCTGGTCGCCAGGCCTCGGCCGTGCTGCCGTTGCTCGATCTCGCCCAGCGTCAAGTTGGCGCCGAGACCAAGACGCAAGGTTGGCTGCCCGTGCCGGTGATTGAGTTTGTCGCCAAAGAACTCGACATGCCGTACATACGCGTATTCGAGGTCGCGACCTTCTACACAATGTTCAACCTCGTTCCGGTCGGACGCTGGCATGTGCAGGTTTGCGGCACGACGCCGTGCATGCTGCGTGGTTCGGACGATGTGCTCGCGGCGTGCAAGAACCACGGGCTCGCCAAGGGTAAGACGACGCCCGACGGGTTGTTCACGTTGAGCGAGGTGGAATGCCTGGGCGCTTGCGCCAATGCGCCGATGGTCCAGATCAATGACGATAATTACGAAGACCTCGATTACGACAAGATGACCGCGATCCTCGAAGCACTGGCGCGCGGCGAGACGCCGAAGCCGGGGCCCCAGGTCGATCGTCAGACGAGCAGCCCCGAAGGCGGCCCGACGACGCTCAAGGAAATGGTTTTTGAGAACCATGATTACCGAAACGAATGGGCATGAGCGCGCTCGTCGCCATCGTTCTGGGCATCATCGTCCTGATCATTTTCCTGAAGCTCGCGCTCGGGATCCTGGCGATCGTGCTCGGCCTCGCGGCCGCAGTGATGATCTATTTCGTCGCCGAGAAACTGTTGGGAAAGGGGCGATGACTTCGTCCTTTTTCCGTCACCATCAATCTGTTTCAGAGGCCGTCGCGCGGCAAGCGATGGTGTCGAACGTGGAGACTTTGATGCTGAAACAAGCTCAGCATGACGGCACGGGTGCGGGGAGCGTTTGCCATGCTCGCTGACAAGGACCGCATCTTCACCAACGTTTACGGCTTCCAGTCGTGGCACATCGACGCCGCGATGGCGCGCGGCGATTGGGATAATACCAAGGGGCTGATGGCGATCGGCCAGGACGCGATCATCGACGCGGTGAAGGCGTCTGGGCTGCGCGGGCGCGGCGGTGCGGGTTTCCCAACCGGCACCAAATGGTCGTTCATGCCCAAGGAGCCCAAGCCCGACCGGCCAAACTTCCTGGTGATCAACGCCGACGAATCCGAGCCCGGTTCGTGCAAGGACCGTGAGATCATCCGCCACGATCCGCAGAAGCTGATCGAAGGTGCGCTAATCGCCGGTTATGCGATGCGCGCGCGCGCCGCCTATATTTACATTCGCGGCGAATTCATCCGCGAGGCGGAGAACCTCTTCACCGCGGTCGCCGAGGCGTACGACAAAGGCTTACTCGGCAAGAACGCCGCGGGATCGGGCTACGATTTCGACGTTTTCGTCCATCGCGGCGCGGGGGCCTATATCTGCGGCGAAGAAACCGCGATGCTCGAAAGCCTGGAGGGCAAGAAGGGCCAGCCTCGCCTGAAGCCGCCGTTTCCGGCGGGCGCCGGGCTCTACGGCTGCCCGACCACGGTCAACAATGTCGAGTCGATCGCAGTAGTGCCGACCATCCTGCGCCGCGGCGCGGATTGGTTTGCGAGCTTCGGCAACGAGAACAACAAGGGCACCAAGCTCTTCCAGATCTCGGGGCATGTAAACAAGCCCTGCGTCGTCGAAGAGGCGATGAGCATCCCGTTCCGCCAGCTGATCGAGGAACATGCGGGCGGCATCCGCGGCGGCTGGGATAATCTGCTCGCGGTGATTCCCGGCGGTTCCTCGGTGCCCCTGGTACCGGCCGAGCAGATCATGGATTGCCCGATGGACTTCGACGGGCTCAAGGCGCTCGGCTCCGGCCTTGGCACCGCGGCGGTGATCGTGATGGACAAGTCGACAGACATCGTCCGCGCGATCAGCCGTATTTCCTATTTCTATCGTCACGAAAGCTGCGGGCAGTGCACGCCGTGCCGCGAGGGCACCGGCTGGATGTGGCGCGTGATGGAACGCATGCGCACAGGCGACGCCGACATTTCGGAGATCGACACGCTCTACCAGGTAACCAAGCAGGTCGAGGGCCATTCGATCTGCGCGCTGGGGGACGCGGCGGCATGGCCGATCCAGGGCCTTATCCGCCATTTCCGGCCGGAGATGGAACGGCGCATCAAGAATAATCGCGGTGCGGAACCGATGATGGAGGCGGCGGAGTAATGCCGAAGGTCAAAGTCGACGGCGTTGAGATCGAGGTGCCGCAGGGGGCGACCGTCCTGCAGGCGTGCGAACTTGCCGGCAAGGAAATCCCGCGCTTTTGCTATCACGAGCGGCTGTCGATCGCCGGCAATTGCCGCATGTGCTTGGTTGAGGTGAAGCCCGGGCCGCCCAAGCCGCAAGCGTCTTGCGCGCTGCCAGCTGCGGACAATCAGGAGATTTTCACCACCACGCCGATGGTCAAGCATGCCCGCGAGGGCATGATGGAATTCCTGCTGATCAACCACCCGCTCGATTGCCCGATCTGCGATCAAGGCGGCGAGTGCGACCTGCAGGACCAGGCGATGGCCTATGGCCGCGGTCACTCGCGGTTTCAGGAAAACAAGCGCGCAGTCACCGAAAAGTACATGGGGCCGATCGTCAAGACGATCATGACCCGCTGCATCCAGTGCACGCGTTGCGTCCGCTTTGCCGAGGAGGTTGCCGGGGTCGAGGAGATCGGCGCGATCGGACGCGGCGAGGACATGCAGATCACCTCGTACCTAGAGCGTGCGGTGACCAGCGAGCTTTCGGGCAATGTCGTCGATCTGTGCCCGGTCGGTGCGCTGACCTCGAAACCCTATGCGTTCGAGGCGCGACCCTGGGAGCTCAAGAAGACGCTGGCCGTCGACGTGATGGACGCGGTCGGCACCAACATCCGGCTTGATAGCCGCGGGCGACAGGTGCTGCGCGCGCTGCCGCGGATCAACGAGGACGTCAACGAGGAGTGGGCGTCCGACAAGACCCGCCACGCGGTCGACGGGCTAGTGCGGCGGCGGCTCGACAAACCCTATGTCCGGCGTGGCGGCAAGCTCGTGCCGGCGACGTGGGAAGAGGCGTTCGAGGCAATCGCAGCGGTCAAGGCTGGCGATAGCGTCGGCGCAATCGCGGGCGATCTCGTCGATTGCGAGACGATGTATGCCGCCAAGGCGCTGGTGAAGGCGATGGGCGGCACGCTGCTCGAGGGCCGGCAGACCGGCATGGATTACGATACGTCGAGCCTCGCCGCGGTCAATTTCAACACGACGATCGCTGGCACCGAAGATGCAGACGCGATCCTGCTGGTTGGCACCAATTTGCGCTGGGAAGCACCACTGGTGAACACGCGCATCCGCAAGGCAATCAAGAAGGGCGCCAAGGTGTTCGCGATCGGCCCCGAGATCGATCTCACTTATCACGTCGAATGGCTGGGCAACGACCTGTCGGTGCTCGGCAAGCTTCCCAAGGCTGCGGCGGACGCCTTCAAGAACGCGCAAAAGCCGATGGTGATCGTCGGTGGCGCAGCCCTCAAGGGCGGGCATGGCGCGGCCCTGAAACTTGCCAAGACGCTCAAACTGGTTCGGGACGGCTGGAACGGGTTCAACGTGCTGCACTTCTCGGCGGCGCGGATGGGCTCGCTGATGCTCGGCTATGCGCAAAAGGGCGGGATCGCCGATGTCGTCGCGGCCAAGCCCAAGCTGGTATTCTTCCTCGGTGCGGACGAGGTGGATTTCGGCAAGTTCGACAATAGCTTCAAGGTTTATGTCGGGCATCACGGCGACGAGGGCACGCATCATGCCGATGTGATCCTGCCGGGCGCGAGCTATGCCGAGAAGTCGGGCACCTGGGTCAATCTCGAAGGCCGCGTGCAGCGTGGCGAACGTGCCGTGTTCCCGCCGGGTGACGCGCGCGAGGACTGGACGATCTTCCGAGCGCTTTCCGAGAAGTTGGGTCAGACCCTGCCGTTCGATACGCTCGAGGAACTACGAGCCGACATGGGACGCGATGTCCCGGCGCTCGCCACCGAGGGCCTTGCGACGTTCGAATGGAGCCCGCCGGCGCTTGATGGAACCGCGGCGGGCACCATCGACGCTTACCCGATCAAGGATTTCTACCTCACCAACGCCATTTGCCGCGCCAGCCCGACGATGCAGCGCTGCTCGGCGGAGCTCATCTACGGCGAGGAATTCGCGGAGGCGGCAGAATGATGGCTGGGCCTGTTGCCGACGCCGTTCGCTTCGAGCGTAGTCGAGAGGCGGCAATGACGCGCACCGCCAAGGTGTCTCGTCTTGGCTCGACACGAGCGCTCGGGGGAGTTGTTTCGGAATGACCGCGCTATTTACACACTGGGGCCTTGAATATGGCTGGGCCTGGTTCATCGCCACGATCATCGGCATTCTGGTGATCGCGCTGCCGCTGATGCTGGCGGTGGCGATGATCATCTATGTCGATCGCAAGATCTGGGCGGCAATGGCGCTTCGGCGCGGGCCTAACGTGGTCGGGCCGCTGGGCCTGCTGCAGAGCTTCGCGGATGGCCTGAAGGTCTTCCTCCAGGAAACCATCATCCCTGCCGCTGCCAATCGCGGGCTGTTCCTGGCGGCGCCGATCATTACCTTCACTGTCGCGCTGATCGTCTGGGCGGTGGTGCCGTTCCAGGCAGGCGTGGTGCTCTCAAATATCAATGTCGGGCTGCTTTACGTCCTCGCGGCGTCTTCGATCGGCGTCTACGGCGTGATCATCTCGGGTTGGTCGTCCAATTCGAAATATCCCTTCTATTCGGCGCTTCGTGCCGCCGCGCAGATGGTGAGCTATGAGGTTGCGATCGGGTTCGTGCTGATCTCGGTGGTGCTTTGGTCGGGGACGTTCAATTTGAGCGGCATCGTCGAAGCGCAGAAGTCGATCTACCCGTTCCTTCCGGTCAACGGCTTCGGGTTCAACATCCTGCTGTTCCCGATGGCGGTGGTATTCTTCATCTCCGCGCTCGCCGAAACGGCGCGCACGCCGTTTGACTTGACCGAGGCCGAGAGCGAGCTCGTCGCGGGCTACCAGACCGAATATTCCTCGATGAGCTTCGCTTTGTTCTGGCTCGGTGAATACGCCAACGTCATCCTGATGTGCGCGTTAAACGCCATCCTGTTCTGGGGTGGCTATCTGCCGCCTTTCGATTGGGCGCCGCTCTACCTCGTGCCGGGGATCATCTGGCTGCTCGCCAAGATGGCGTTTTTCTTCTTCGTGTTCTCGTGGGTGAAAGCCACCGTGCCGCGTTATCGCTACGATCAGCTGATGCGACTGGGCTGGAAGATATTCCTGCCGCTGTCGCTGATCTGGGTCTTCCTCGTCTCCGGGTTCCTGATGCTGACCCGCGTTGGAGTTCCGTCATGAGCCTCGCTCAAACCCTAAAGGCTTTCACCCTGTGGGAGTTCATCGGTGCGCACTGGAAGACGCTCCGATACTTCTTCAAGGCCAAGGCGACGATCAATTACCCGTTCGAGAAGAACCCGATCAGCCCGCGCTTTCGCGGTGAACACGCGCTGCGCCGCTATCCCAATGGCGAGGAGCGGTGCATCGCGTGCAAGCTGTGCGAGGCGATTTGCCCGGCGCAGGCGATCACGATCGAGGCTGAGCCACGCGACGACGGTAGCAGGCGTACAACGCGCTACGACATCGACATGACCAAGTGCATCTATTGCGGACTTTGCGCCGAAGCATGCCCTGTCGATGCCGTGGTTGAAGGGCCGAACTTCGAATTTTCGACCGAAACGCGCGAGGAGCTGATCTACGACAAGGCCAAGCTGCTCGACAACGGTGACCGATGGGAACGCGCGATCGCCGCGAACCTTGCCGCCGATGCGCCATATCGTTAAGCGCGCCGAGGACTTAGGGGCTTCGATGACTCACTTCTCTCCCGCCATGCCAGCGAAGGCCGGCATTTCTTGCCGCAAGGACGCGCTGCAATTGCCAAAAGCCCCGGCTTCGGCTGGGGTGACGGAGGTGTTGCGTTGATCCAAGCAATCGCCTTTTACCTGTTCGCGATCGTCATGATCGTGTCTGCGGGCATGACGATCTCCGCGCGCAACCCGGTGCATTCGGTGCTGTGGCTGATCCTCGCCTTTTTCAACGCGGCTGGGCTGATGGTGCTCGCGGGCGCCGAGTTCATCGCGATGCTGCTGGTCATCGTCTATGTCGGCGCGGTCGCAGTGTTGTTCCTGTTCGTGGTGATGATGCTCGACATCGACTTTTCGGAGCTTCGCGCCGGGTTCGTCCGGTACCTGCCGGTTGGACTGGCGGTGGCGATCGCGCTCGCCGCGGAGCTGGTCATTGGAGTCGGCGCCTGGAAAGTAGGCGGGATCAGCCTCGGCAAACGCATTGCGCCGATCGCCGAAAAGACCCCCAATATCCAGGCAATCGGCAGCCTACTCTACACGCGCTATCTGTTCGTGTTCGAGATCGCTGGCCTGGTGCTCCTGGTGGCAATGATCGGCGCGATCGTGCTGACCCACCGCAGGCGGGGCGGCGTGCGCCCGCAGATCATCGCGCGGCAGAACGCGCGTCGGCCGTGGGAAGCAATCCGCAACGTCAAACCGACCGTCGGGCAGGGGGTGGAGCTGTGATCGCGCTTCCAACGCGTGGTCATTCCAGCGAAGGCCTGGATCTTGGGGGGCAAGAGCCCGCGCTTAAACTGCGAGACGCCAGCCTGCGCTGGAATGACGGATTTGATCGGAGGGCGCAGGCATGATCGGCCTTACGCATTACATCGTCGTCGCAGCAATCCTGTTCGTGATGGGAGTGCTCGGCATCTTTCTCAACCGAAAGAACATCATCGTCATCCTGATGGCAATCGAGCTGATCCTGCTTAGCGTGAACCTCAATTTCGTCGCCTTCTCGGCGGCGCTGCAGGATCTCGTCGGGCAGGTGTTTGCGATGTTCGTGCTGACGGTCGCGGCCGGCGAGGCGGCGGTCGGGCTCGCGATCCTGGTGATCTATTTCCGTGGCCGCGGCACGATTGCGGTCGACGACGTCAACCGGATGAAGGGGTGATGGTGAACCATTCCGTCATGCCAGCGAACGCTGGCATCTTTCGGCGCATGCCTGCGCCTCAGGTGCTTGAGACCCTCGGCTTCGTCGGGGCGACAAGCGAGGGTGCGTGCTCGTGACTTCGATTCTGTTCATCGTCTTCCTGCCGTTACTTGCGGCAGCAATTGCCGGGCTCGGCAACCGCATGATCGGCAACGTCGCGGCGAAGAGCGTCACCACGGCGGCGCTGTTCGTCTCGTGCGCGCTCGCCTGGCCGATCTTTATCGAATACCTTGCCGGCACCGCTGGGCCGAGCGTCACCCCGGTTCTCGACTGGATCAACGTCGGCGGACTGCACGTTGAATGGGCCCTGCGCGTCGACTCGCTCACCGCGGT
>Ga0164242_10006601_pt1 | contig 12758 bp, 11 predicted proteins | sample OricomgcompostMG_FD_108783 | JGI IMG/M metagenome (GOLD analysis project Ga0164242, IMG submission 108783) | Miracle-Growth compost microbial communities from Emeryville, California, USA - Original compost - Miracle growth compost (MG) ... | reverse complement strand
TTGCTCAAAAATCGGCCCGACGTCTCCCTTTACTTGCACCAAAAAGCCTTGCCTTCGGTCTGGCAGGAGCTTAGATAGCTATAATGTATTTCAATGACTTGATTATACGGAGTACAGGTACCAGCTATTACAGTTTAACTCCATGCATCACCCCCATATCTAAATCTAAGAGGATAACTTCACCCGACGACTTGGTCAGACAGGAGTTGGTTCCCGTTACGTCAACAGCACGGCGTGTACTCCGCGAGTGAAAGGGCTCATGGTGGCAAAATGCCTTCCGTCTTCCCGGGATCGAACTCTCGGCGGGCCTCGACATAATACGCTTGCTCGATCCGAGTGTCTGCCAGCGCCATAGTCCTCTTCAACCATGATACAGGGTGTGACTTTTACTAGTCCACCCCTCCCTTGGCTTCTCGGGATGGTCATGTTCAGGATGCGTGTCTTACCTCCCCAGCCGGCTAGGAAGGTTTTGACTACCTTTCTTAGCACCGCTCTAGAACTGCTTTTGTCCTTGGCTAGGTCGGGAGGAGGAGGTGTCCCCCACCGGAGTAGCCGGCCGTATGGAACCATACGAGACTGGCGAAAACTTAATCTGTGGATTGGCCACAATCCGGTTCTGCAAAAAAAAGAATGAATTCTGGAATCGAAAACGCTAATATTGGTTGTCGAGGGCCCCTCCCGATGGGAAGGAATGGACATGTCTCACTCTGCCCTTCGAGACCTACATAGATCCCTTAGACACCGAACGTCAAAGGGCCAGCTGGGGTTGATTTGCCTTCGACCCTTTTTGTTGTCGACATACTTATAGACGCCGGCTCTTCCCTCCTTCGACGATTTGCCCAGACATCCGGGGAAAGCCATTCCTCCGTCAAACCCTCCAGCCGCACTCATCCTACTCGATCAAACCGAACCAGATACGCTTAGAGGAGGTTGCCTAGACATGGAGACTTGCTCAACCAAGAGGCACCGGAGGTCATGCATTCATATATGCGTCTTGTCCGCAATATCCGTGATGGGAGGCATCTCTCGGTGGTGGCAACCCAACAAGGAGTTCATAAAGGATGCGGACGAAATGCCTCGGCTGCTAGAGGAAAGATACGTCCACGTACCGGTCCACGCCGGGTCCTCCTTCATGAAGACGACGACGACGAGGGAGGTATTGCGAGCGAACGAGATCTTATGACCCCGCCACCGATGGTCTGGGAGTAGAAACTTGCGCGACGGGTGGAAGGAGGCGTGTCTCCACGCATGAGCCCTTGATGCCGCGAGCAGCTCGAGGGAGACGCGACGGGAGTGGCTAGACGAATGGGAAAGGGGTCGACTCCGATGGTTAAACTTTGCCCCGTTAGACCGAAACGCTGGGTTTAGGAGAGCCGGGTGTCATCCTGTGTCGTCAATTGCAAGTGGATAAGTGTGAGAGACGATCCATCTACGCACGCGGTATATAGACGGATGCGGGAGTTATGATGTTCCACGAGGTCTGCGAGGTCACTCAGGTCTTTCTTTACAGGCGTTGAAGGGAAGGTTATAACATTGCGAATACCTCTTCCCCGTCGGGTTAGCAAACTAGAGGACATGCATGGGCTGGAATAGCTGGTCCAGTTGGTAATAAGCGCTTGCTTGGGACTTGGAGCAAAAGCGTGGAAATAATAAATGAAGTCAACACCCCTAATGCGGCCCTGGGACTCTGTGGGTGCCAAGCAATGTCAGGGACGAAATTGGATTACACAACGAAGAGGTTGCCCCGTTTCGGCATCTGTCTTTTCCTCGCGGTCTTTTTCTCCATCATCAAGATCGGGCGCCATTAGAGCGATGACTGTCTCCCGAGTACGTCATATGTTGTTGCCATGCAGTGTCTTTTGGTGGACATGCCGGGCAGGGAAAAAGCTCACCGCAGGTCAAGCGAGGACATTGATAAGCCCGTTGATTCACCCGATTCCAACGGCCCTGTTTCCCGAACCTAGCGATCCTCAGCCCGGGTGGCTTTCGGCTACTCTAACGACAAAGAAACGCCGCAACCTGTTGACCTTCGGATCGCCATCTGGCGCCGGCCTGGATATCGACTGATGGACAGATCAACGATGATTGACAGCGCGGGGTGCTGACAATCCTGACCATGCCTGTTGCAGAAAACTAGTGACACCAGCGTACCTAAATTGGAAAACAAGTGGGCGCGGCTGAGTTTCTTCTGCTACCCCAAAGTCAGTCAGCTTTCTGGCGCCTGCAGTGGTTAAAGTGCCGAGACATTCTGCTGCGGGTCATCCAATAAGCCACAAATACGGATCCGTAGGCGCCCTAGGTCTTCTCAGGGAAGGCGTGGGTTTGAAAAGTCCCCATCGAGATCCCAATAATGTCAGCTTCTCCGACTTCTTGTGATTTGCATCCTCGGCATGTTTTCCGCCACGGCCACCCGCTTATCCCTCAGTCGGAAGCCTGGAAGGGACGGAATGCCGGCGGGAGGATGATGATGGTGATGATGCAGCAAAGGCAGGCCCCCACCTCCTAGACGCACTTACCCATTTCTTCCAGATTGCATCCTTCTTTTTTCACTCATTCTCAAGGATGATTGTTATCGCTCGAGGTCGCGCGAGCTGTTGGCAGCCTACCTGCCGCTCGTGGTGGTGTGGCCAACTGGCAAATGCCATCGCCCCCGTGGGTTAAGGGACCGGTTTAAGAGACCGCAGAGAGGCCCAGGAGGCACGTTACAGAATGTTGCATGCCCCCTTGCAGATTATCACATCACCAGATCGTGTGCAGTGAAGTGGCTTCGGGCGTTGGGCGTCTTGTGTGTCAGCCGATTACCCCGTGCCGTAGTGCTGCTCCGTACCGTTCGGGCCAGCCATCCATGCACTTGTCCAACCTTGCCGAGTCCGTTGGAACGGTGGCTGAGGGCGCTGGGATTATCACCAACTTTGGGGGGGCGGCCACCGCTCCCAGGCCCCAGCTTGCATCTAGATGACTGTCGTTGGTTTTGTGCTCGACTCACGACAGATCTACCCCTGCAGGCCTGGCGGTTCGTTCCCGGCCCCCGCAGTGCCGCCGAAGCTGAGTGCAAAATAATCGGCCAACGTCGGATTTCCAACCGATTTCCAAGACTCGAGGCCCTCGAGACACAATGTTGACGGGAGGTCTCCAAGGCGGCGGCTCTAACATCATGTCATTCACTCGGCCAGGGCCAATCACTCCTCCAACTGGGCAATGCATATAGCCATCAGCAGGGATCGCGGCCATGACAACCTGTTTCCGAGCTCTCGTGTCACGGCATTAGCCTTCTTCGATGATGGCGTGCCCCGAGCTTCCCATAGGGCGATCTGCTCTGCATGTCGCCGCCAATTCTGCTGTTATACCACGGGGGAAACAAAACGCGGATGTCCGCCGTCGGTTTCCTAGCTGAAGCATTCCCTGCAACCGCAGACACATGCTTTCCCCCTTCTTCCCCACTACCTGTTGCTTTGCTGATGGTCGGAACATTTCCGTCGGCGTCGGCGTGAATAATCTGGAGTTGTTCTGAATACCTTACTTACTTTTGGCTTCTAGTGCTTGAGGTTCCAAACATAACTCTTGATTTTTTTGCCCACTCTATTTCCTAATATAGGCCCATAAGATGACGCGCCGGACGGCACGATTCCCACCTGCATACCACCCTCCAGCAAGCGAGAAGCGCGGAAAATAGCACCGGCCCTGCGGCTGACCAATCGCGACAGGATACGACTCTCGGAGAAATGGGCAATGGGGATGGTAAAAAGCCCAGGATAGATCGACCTAGCCGCAGCCCGCCTCTTACCCCCAGTCCAACCGCCGACCCCCCTCTTCGTCGGTCTCTTTTCCCTTTCGCCGCCGCTCGCAAACATGCAGGGCTGTTTGCACAGCGCCACACTTGATGCGTGCTACCTTGACCTTGGCGGTACTTTCCACGTAGGCTTATGTCTCTCTCATGGGCTGTTTTTGCAACCTCCCATCTTCCCCCCCCCTGCCTCCCTTACTGGCCAACAATGGGGGCGGGGAGCGCCGGGGGGGGGGCCTAGTTGTACGGCGTACAGAGTCCAGTGACGTTCTGTTGATATCAATATTGGGGAGTATAGAGTACCCGTCCCTGCTCCCACGTTTCTTTTTAACCCGGTCCCTTCTTGACCACTTACATGGTCTTGGCGTTGACCGTTCCTTTGCCTCTGCCTAATCGTCAACGTTATTCGTATTGTAACTGAAGACTATATTGCTGTCGAGTTGCTCGGGTCCATACGTATCCTTGGATATGCTATGTGATACCTAATCTCTTTCTCTCCCGTCCCATTCTCCCTCGCTTCTCGTGGGAGCTGCCCGCCCAGTATGCTGTCGAGGTCCAACTTCAGTATCCGGAGGCTCATCTCACCCCGGCGGACCCGAGATGTCGGAGAGGAGGAAGGCTCGTACTTCCTGGACCATGACGAGGGGAGGGGCTTGAAGGGCACGCCTAAACACCAAAAGTCCTGGTCATGGATGCCGCCGAAGCAGCTGGCCAAGAAGTTCCCCAAGCCCATCATCATCGTGAGGGCATCCGAGGACATCCACCGCATACGCAATTTACCTCCACTGCCGGACACGCCATATTCTTCCAAGAGCTCTTTGTGTAGCTGCGAGTACCATAATGCCGGCCAGGCCTCGCCTCCACGACCTGGGAGTCGAAGTCCTGCGCTTTGTTCAATCTCGTCAAAGACCGACCTTGAAAGGAGACCCCGCCTATCTGCCAAAACTCTGCATGAAGATGGACGAGTATCACCCCAATCACTTTGGACCGTCGGAGACGAGAAACATATCTCAATGCCGATGGCCGCAGAACCAAACCTCAACCCGCCCGAGGAGACTATTTTACTTCACCATGGCGCTGAACTAGGACTCGGACCGCCAGCACCAAGACCTGGGAGTGCCAAAGTCCAGCAAAAGGGCCCGGAGGAATGCTTAGACAACGTTCAGAATCTAATCCGAGAGACGGAAGAAGCCTTTGGGCTGGTTGGGATCTCCGTCTCCCAGCCAAGGCCGGGCCCCAGTCCCTTCAAGTCGGATAGGAAACCTGACCCGGAGCAGCTCATACGACCATTAGCACTTCAACCAAGCAGCTCTAGGAATCTCCGAAGGATAAATACTTCGAATTTGAGGTCTCCCACCAGATCCGGATCGATATCGAAGCCGAAAAGGGAAAGATCTCAGAACTCACGGAGGAGACCACCAAAGCGGATTCCTAAATGGACGGACAACGCCAAGGAGCTGTTTAACATCCGCCTCTTCAACCGTATCGAGGCCGACGAAATGCTGCCGCCAAGCCGACTGGAGGAGATACGATTGAGCAGGTCGTCGCAGCTCCGTCCGAAGAAGTCGACAGAAACCATGAGGACATTTGAGACGGACGGGAGCGAAACCCCGAGCGAGCCTTTCCATCTCCAGGATTTGCCCTCCCGTATAGGAGCTGCGGGTGTCAGCCTTTCCGTCCCGTCTCCAATTGAGGAAGTCAGGACGCCACGCCTTTTTGACCTTATCTCTGAGGTTGTGCCAAAGGACTTACCATCCGAGACAAAGGATATCCCAGTAAATGAAGAAGACGCTCGAGTACAAAATCCCCAACCGATTCCTGAAGATGTAGTAGCAAGCAAGGAATCCCCGGTTCCAGCACCACCGCCAAAGAACCCGCTTCGTTTCCTCGCTCGAATGCAGCTCCCACCCTTGCCGGCCATCCCCGAGGTAATGATCTCAACCCCAGAAAACAACCTCTTCTCACCTTCATCCGATCCATCGGCGGCCACTAAGAGCGATGCCTTCGTGTTTCTCCCCTGCCGTCCATACACCCTTACCATGCCAACCTTCCGGCACGGCACAATCCGCCTAGCTAAGGCAGATCTCGCCATCGCGTACAGCTCGACTAAGCTGGCCGCCGTCGCCGTAGACGAGACTCTTGACTGGACGGCCTTCCAGATGGCGATTCTAGGCGGGGCGGGCGATTTCTTCGGCGAATCTACCGACTATAGCCGCCGGTCCGACGCCGAGGCGGACGAGGTCGACGACCTCTGCGACTGGTTTGATTCCTTCGGCTTCGAAGGCCACGGTCGACTGATTAGCACCGAGCGACCGATATCAACGCCGAGCCCGACGATCTCTACTCCCGTGACGTCGAGGGCATCCGACCAGAGCCTACCTATCCCAGTCGAGCATGAACACCCCGACGGGTTCTGGAACCAGGGCACGTTCGACGCCGGCCGGTTCTACAACGCGCAGAGCTTCGGGGTTAGGCGCTGGGCCGTGGAAGGGCACCCGAAACGCTACGAGAAGTCGCTCAGCACGGCCGGCTCGAGGGCGGGGCGTAGGACGAGTATGGATAGCGTCCTGAGCCTGCCGCAGAGTCCTATGCCGGACTTGGGAGGCGGTCACGAGGGTTCGGAGGCGGCGGTTGAGGTCGTGCCTATGGGGTATAACCTCGGTCATGACCTGGGTGATTTCCTGAAGTGGGAGACTGAGCATGTGTGTGCCCCGGGATTCTACGGATCCGAGGAATCTGGTAACGATATATGAACTCTGGTTGGGCGTTGTTGGGGTAATCTATTATCATGGTCTTTATAATAGCGTGGGGGATCTTTGCATTATGGGATGGCGTTTGGATAATGGGTATATCACGGCTCAGGCATGTTGTTTTTGGATATAAGCGGGCGTTTTGGTCTGGATAACTTCATCCAAGTTGGCCATTTCGGGGGCCAGAACTGTCATTACCATGAGTCGAGAAGATCTCGAGCTCGCTAGCGATGAAATCGACCTGGAAATGTTGTAGAAGTTGTCGAGTCTCCTCAAAGCATGCATTGATGTGAATCTACCTACTCCTGGCTCTGGTGCCTCAACCGCTGCTTGTATTTCTGGATTCAATACAACCGTTTCCTGCCGGATGTTTATTCCCAAGGAAGTCCGGCGTACCACAGACGGATGCCACATATATTTGTAGGTAGGTTTAGTCCAAACGCACGGGAAGCAGAAAGAGCACTTTTTCCGCCTAGCATTGCCCTCATTCAACATCAACCTTGCCACACTCAGCAAACCACTCAACAACCTCAAAAACACACGCCTGTACTCTCCACTGCAAACCTTGGTATATTACAGCATTTCAAGCTGCTGGCAACCTATTTTGCAGTTATCTACTAAATCGCGTGCTCACGTGATAGACTGCATGGTTACCAACATCAACATCAATACCCACCACAAATTGCTCTTCATGAATAGATTCTCTAGTAACATTCCCTTTGTCTAGCCACGTTCTCTCATAGTATGTTGTTAACTTATCCTCGTCTGAAGTCTCCCGTTGGATTGGACCTGCTATGGGACCTACCAAGCTAACACCATTACCAGCTCTGGGAACGCTCGCATTATTCAGCTATCTTTCACAAACAAGATATCCCATCCCTTTGGTTATATCTAGTATCGGGTCACACCGCTGCATAATTATACCAGTGAAATAGGAGTAACCTCATATTGTGGTTTCTTCCTATCATAGTATCATCACCACCGCACCAACTACCCTAGGCCTTCCCCAACCCAGGTAGCCCACCATGATGCGCAGAAACCCCACCGTCCTCTCCATCACCGCCGAGGACATCGCCGACTACGAGGATCGCCGCACCGCCGAACTCCGCGACCTCGATGCCACCACCCAGACCAGAGCAACCACCAACCCCCGCCGTCCCGCAACCCACCACCACCACCACCACCAGGGCGCCTGGGCCTACGACGACAGCATCTCCTCCTCTTCCTCTCCAGCATACGACCAGGAGGACGAAGACGAAGACGACGAAGACGACCAGCACGCCCCTCGCAACCGCGAGCAGATGGACATCGACCCCGACGACCCGCCTCTCCGTCCCCACGCCGCCCTCGCCGAAGAGCCCAGCAGCCCCACCGGCGCCTACGCCGCTTCCCGCCAGGCCCGCGGCGGCGGCAGGGCCCGCACCACCGCCGCGCACCACCACCACCAGGCGCAGGCGCAGGCGCGGGCTGCCCGGCAGCTGCAGGAGAACGCCGGCCCGCCGCTCGCCAGAGCCTCTGGGCGCGCCGCCGGCGAAGGACCTCTGGCTATGGCGGCGGCGACTGCGACTGCGACTGCGACTGCACAGCAGCAGCAGGCGCCGAGACTAGGTAATCCTGGCCGCGCGGCTGGTGCGCCGTCGCAGGGGGCGGCGGTTGTTACGCCTGAGACGCGTGCTGCGCGTACGCGGGATGAGCGTATTGGTGTTGCGCCTGAGAGGAGGCGGCGGTGAGACCCGGGGGGGGTTCATGTTTGTTTGTTTGTTACTTATTCCCTGGTGTCCGGGCATAGGATAGGTCTCTATTTTTTGTTCTGGATTTGTGTTGGCTCGCAGGATAAGGTTCTGCCAAGTGGAGGCGTCGGTTGGATATTGAGGGATGGCTACGCGGATGACAAGCTGGGCGGGCAATGTGTGGAAGGAGATGTCCTTTTTTTTGGCAAGGAGGCGCTCGGAGTATCTGATTTTCTCACCTGCTCTTCATGTCAAGAATACCCTTAGATGACTAGGTCTCTGACTGCAGGAATGTTGGGGGGCTGGTGCCCGAATCATCTTCACAGCGTCTGGCCTCAGACCCAAACTCAAGCCAGGACATCTCCGTGATCAAGAATGAGTCCTCGTGCATGGTAGGAGGGTATATTTAGTCAACTATTTTCGTGACAATGCCCTTCCGGAGCTGCCATCCCTCTCCTTCTAGTTTGGGTGCGTGCCTTAACCCACTCCCTAGACGCAGAATGTGCGTAGCCTTACTAGGCGTCTTCAGAATACAGTCTTGGGTGTAAAATTACAGCATAATTGGATATGTGATAACCTCCTCTCTTCATTCGTAACGCCGTGCTAAAATGCAAGGGGCAACGGCAAGAGTAGAGCCCTCGCAAAGGAGGAGCTAACTCGTTTTGCATCCCTATTTCCTAATCTAAAGCATTTTTCTCCTCCGGCACCTCTCGTTAATTATCGCGCAAGGGGAAACGAACATATTATGAACTCGGGCCCTTAAGCGAGGGTAGCTTGATTTTGATAATCGTCTTCGGCTTGGCAGCCACGGGAGATGCTTCCGCAGCCGCACTTGACGACCGCGCGGGAGTTGGTGTTGCCGCCGCCGCTTGAGCGTGACCATGCGCCGGTCCCGGCGTCAGGTGTGGCGCGGCGGATGGCAGGGGTTTTCGCGGCTTCGAGTTGCCAGAGCTAGCACCGGCGGCCTGGATGCTGGAGCCGGATGCAGGGGCGCCCGGCGACCCAGCGGTAGGACGGCGGGGCGTAGGGTTGGGGAGGGGCTTTCGGGACGGTGTTGCGACGATTGTCGATGCGTTCCTCTCCATCTCGATCCTCGCTCGGGTGTCCAAGCGAAGTCTGTCCCACTTCGTAAACTTGACCGTCACAACCTTCCGGCGACCATTGGTAGGCGCATCCGTCTTGGCCAGTTTCTTGGGCCGGTCGGTGCTTTCCCCGTCGTCGCTCTTCCGCTTCTTAGGCGCCTTTGGTCGCTTCTCCTCCGCCGACTTGAGCCCGTTGAGTTGTTGTTGTTGTTGGCTGGCGCCAGGCTGGGACGGCGCGGGCGATATCGCCGGAGTCGCGGAGCGCTTAAGCACTGGCGAGACCGCTATCGAGTCGGAGGCGGGCTTTGGCACCGCGACACTGATGGAGGCCTGTCGGCCGAGTGGCGGGAGGATAACGGGACCACTGCCCGAGGCGGCACTGAACGAGGGTTTGCTCTGCAGCTTGATCTTCTTTGGTTCGGCGGCCTTGACTTCCACCGACGGCAGTGCGGGTGTTTCAAACACGATCGGGTTGCGGGGAGCTGTGCGGTAGTGGGAGGTGAAATGGACGATGCACTTCTTCTTGCTTGACTTTTCTGCCGTTCCGTTGACCTTTGGCGAAGGAGATCTTTCAACTTTCCAGACCCTTGGGTACTTGAAGGTGATGAGAAGTGCATCTTCCGGCTCAAACATCGCCTGGCAAAGTTCCAGTATCTGGCGCTTCTCCTCTAGACCCAGCGTTGCCGACTCGAATGCCTTCCATATCCCTATCTGGAGCTCCAGGTTACCCTTAACTTCCTGTTTCAGACCGGCGAGCGCGGCGTTGATATCCTCTCTTCGGGCCTGCTTCGCTTTCCTGGCATCCGTAATAGCCTCGCCCTGCTCGATGATGAGGCCGCCGTCCTCCATCTCCACCTCTGGAAGAGCAGCCGGCTTCTCGGCCGCCTTGTTCTCGGCGAAGGCGATGGACGCAATTCCCCGGCAGAAGAGTTTGAACAGCCTGTCTCGCACAAACGGCGAGCTATCGGTGCTCATGACCGAAAGCAGAAGCTTTAGGATGGGCGGCTTCGAGATCATTCCGAGCTCAACGAGGCATTCGAATGCCTTGATGCGGACAAGATCAATGTTATCGTCCGGGAGATACTGCAAGAAGTCGAGAGGGGCAATGGGAATGACTCTGGCCTTCATCAGCCTCATCTTGCAATCCAGCGCGGTCGTAGTCCAGAGATTCTGGTAGGAAGAAGTCCACTCGTCCATTCTACGGTAGCGGTCGATCTCCTCGATCGTCCTCTCGATGAACTGCTTGAACTCCATGTCATCATCATCAAAAGCCTTCAGGGTAAATATGAGCTCGCGGTCTTCCTCGTGCTTCTCATTGATCAAGGATGTTGTTAGTGCTTTGAGAAGATTGGCAACGTAGAACTGGTCTGAGTACTCGTTTTCGGAGTTGTCGTTGAAGAGTAGCAAGTCGAGAAGGAAGCTTCGCGCCGACTTGGGACACCTTCCCTTGTCCCCCCTGATTCTGGCAATGGCTCCGGGTATCGCGGATTGGACCGCGTATTGTGCCTTGTCGGCGAAGTCGTTCGGGGCGGGAGGCCAGGTCTCGTTCCCCGAGTTCCCGAGAACGCGGTAGCAAAAGAAGTGGCGGAAGGCTAGGATGAGGTGGGCCATTCCAATGTAGTTCTGCTCCGCAACGGCTTGCTTTGGAAGGTCTGCAACGGCCTGTGTCCTGATGCCGTGGTAGTACCGGCGGTCATAGAGTGTCCTTGTCTCGATACTGGATGCCACGGGGTGCCTCTGGCCCCTGGTCCAGAACAGCATGGCATCTTGGTGTGCAACAACGTCCCTATCCTGTTGCAGTTGCGCAAGATACATGTAGCCTGGCATATCGGTGGCGATATCGCAGCACCATTCGAAATTGCAGTCGAACCGTATCCACTCGTAGGATTCCTGGTCCATGGCGTTCTGCACGTCGGCCTCCCAATCTTTGAGCCCCCAATTGCCCATGTCGGCCGGGCTCGAGAGAACGTCACCCAACATGTTGAAGTATACGACGTCGTCGTCCTGCACCTCGGCCTTCCCCTCGGCATTAGCGGCGGCGGCATTGGCTGGGTCCTTTTGGCGTCCCTTGCGCTTCATGCGCTTGTACTTGGTATTGTAAGGAATCGACCACGTCGTCCCGTTCTTGTCGTCCTCCCGGATATCGAGGTAGTGCTCATACGGCGTACCGTCAGCCTCGTGAATGCGAACCGTGAAGGGGCCGGTGAAGAGCTTCTGGATCTCCCCGGCATATACGTGGTGGATCTCCTCTTGGTATTCCCTCCAGAAATCGTCCTTCTCTAGAAGTCGGGTCCGGTTAAATGCAGGGTGGGCTTGCACCTGCGTGGCGACGATGTCTACATTGAGGTTCTTCTTGTTGAACTTCTGCTTGATCAAGATCCTCGGGCATCCCGAACCGAAAATCCATTGTTCCCAGAAGGTCTCAGGCCTGTACATACTCTTCTTTTCGCAGGCTTTGAAGAAATCATCTGCCGACACCGACGTCGTCTTCGCTTCCGTGTTGGAGATGTTGGCAGCGGAGACCATTTGGGACACTACCCGGGCAACTCCTATTGACCCTGGGTATTTGGACATCCTCTGGTCTAAGATGTAGAGAACGAGGGGCGCCTTCAATGCTAGGAAGTCGCTCTCAAAGTCTCCAAGATATAAGTGCTCGCCGAGGTCATGAAGGGAAGGCCGGCCAACGTCAGCCTCAACCAGCCTGTCGGACATGGTCTTGAGGTGAAACTTGTACCAATTGGTGCCGCAGAGGGTCCTCATGAAGAGATCCGTCATGTACCACTGGATTCCGACGACAAGCCACCTATCCGACCGTTTGTTGGGAACGATATGGACACCAAGATACTGGCTGGCTAGCGAGTGGACCAGCTTTCGGGTGACATCGATTTCCGTGTCGATGATATCGTATGGATAGAGGAGACGGGAGCTGAACAGAGATAGCGACGTCGTCTCTACCGTGTCAGATATGAGGTCTTCGACGAAGCAGACCTTGAAGCTGTCGAATGGGTATTTACCAAACTCCAGGGCAAAGTAGTCGGCCGCAGCCACGATGGGGGCGCACGTGTTGCGAACTTCGTCGGATCGCCCTGGCAAGCAGTAGCCATGAATCTTGGCGGCATTGGCGCCGAGCTTCTCGTCCGACTCCTCGGTTCGAAACTCGGACCACAGTGCAACATGCTCAAATGGACCGACGGCGAAGCCGACATGATGAGCGGACGTGTGGTTGCACTCGAATCTCATGATCTTCTTCCGGTCGTCGTCCGGGTCGATCTGCTCCCCCGTAAGGTTTCCGGAGCAGACCACTGTCATCTCCAGCAGCTTATCCTCCTCGATTAGGACGGACTGTGGCTGCTGGGGCGCCGTCTCTCCGTGCTTTCTCTTCCGGTTGCCATTGCCATTGGCGAGGACGCCG
>Ga0164242_10006600_pt1 | contig 12760 bp, 13 predicted proteins | sample OricomgcompostMG_FD_108783 | JGI IMG/M metagenome (GOLD analysis project Ga0164242, IMG submission 108783) | Miracle-Growth compost microbial communities from Emeryville, California, USA - Original compost - Miracle growth compost (MG) ... | reverse complement strand
TGCCGCGTGCCGCCACCGCGCAACCGGCGGAGAGCTTCTGCACGTCACTGGAATAATTCGGCAACGTTGCGGGTGCGACCACCTGCAACGGTGCGAAGCACGAGCCGTCGCTCAGGTTCACGAATGACAGGCCCGCCTTGGAATCACGGCGGGTGCGTACCCAGCCGCGCACTTCGACGATCTCGTTCGTCGGTGTGCCGCCGGCGAGTGCCTGTTTGACGCTCAAGGTCGCCATCGCTTGAAACTCCGTCCTGCAGGTGCCATTACGGGAACAGTGAACGCGCGATAATAACGCAGCACGCGCCATAAACCGGGACCGCCATGGCCATTGAACTCACCCCCTCCGCCGCCGCGCGCATGCGCGATTTCCTCGACAAGCATCCGTCCGCGCCGGGCGTGCGCTTCGGCATCAAGCGCACCGGCTGTTCGGGTTTCGGCTACACCGTCGATCTTGCCGGCGAGGTGACGGGCGCGGACAAGGTCTTCGAGGTGGACGGCATCAATCTGGTGGTGGATGCCAAGGCGCTGCCCTTCGTGGATGGCACGCGCATCGACTACGCGCGAGAGGGCCTGAACGCCGCGTTCGTGTTCCACAACCCCAACGCGACCGGCGCATGCGGGTGCGGGGAAAGCTTTACCGTGGACAAGCAGGGGATGGGGGTCGTATAGCGGACGCGGTTCAGGGTCTTCGCAGTGCAGGCTCCAAGGGAGTTTTGGACCCGCCATTCGTCACGCCCGCGAACGCGGAATTCAGCTTCGTTCACGCGACGTGTCGGAGCAAAAGGCGTCGGGTTCCGGATATCGCTTCGCGACGGCGTTCGCAGGATTGCAGGCGCGCGCGAGTTTCCGGAATGACGGGCAATTCAGGCCCTCGCGCCGAGCGCTCGGCGCACGTCCCGCATCCCCGCGTTTTCCCTTGCGCCGCAACGGCGTTTCCCGTACCATTTCCGCTCTTCGGTCGGCGGTTTGGCTGGCCGAGGTCCCTCGCCTCACCGCCGAATCGTTCGGGTCGGGAGGCTGCCCCGCCACGGCACCGAGCCCTGGCGACACCCGTGAGGAAACCACAATGCGTCATTATGAAGTCGTGTTCCTGGTCCATCCGGACCAGAGCGAGCAGGTGCCCGGCATGATCGAGCGCTACAAGGCGCTGGTCGAAGCCGAGGGCGGCAAGGTCCATCGTCTCGAGGATTGGGGCCGTCGTCCGCTTGCCTACCCGATCCAGCATCTCGCCAAGGCCCACTATGTTCTGATGAACATCGAGGGCGGGCCCAAGGCCGTCGCCGAGCTGAAGGCCGGCTTCCGTTTCAACGATGCCGTCCTGCGCCACATGATCGTGGCATGGCACCAGGCTGAAACCGAGCCGTCGTTGATCATGAAGGCGGGCAAGGACGACAAGCCGTCCCGCCGCCGCGAAGATGACAACGACAACGACGATCGCGACGACCGCGAAGCCGCCTGATCCCGAATACCGGAGACACGAACATGTCCAAGTTTTTCCGTCGTCGCAAGTTCTGCCGCTTCAGTGCCGAAGGCGTCGAGCACATCGATTACAAGGATCTCGCCACCCTGAAGCAGTACATCACCGAAACCGGCAAGATCGTTCCCAGCCGCATCACCGGGACCAAGGCGCGTTACCAGCGCCAGTTGTCCACGGCGGTGCAGCGGGCGCGCTTCCTGGCGTTGCTGCCCTACAGCGACAACCATTTCGTGTAAGCAAACACACTCGTCATCCCGGACGCCGCGTGGCGGCGGTCACGGACCCAGCGGCTTCCAGATGTGCAAGAGTCACTGGGTTCCCGTCTTCGCGGGAATGCGATGACCAACAATTCGGACACCCGTCCACAGGCTGCGTCCTGCATGGGGCGCTAACGAATCGGAGAGTTTCATGGAAATCATCCTGCTGGAAAAAGTGAAGAACCTCGGTGCCCTCGGCGAAAAGGTCAAGGTGAAGCCGGGTTACGGCCGCAATTACCTGGTCCCGCAGGGCAAGGCCGTTCCGGCCACCAAGGCCAACCTCGAGTCCTTCGAGGCCAAGCGTGCCGAATACCAGGCCAAGGCCGACAAGCTGCTGGCCGATGCGCAGGCGCGCGCCGCCGCGTTCGAGAATGCCGAAACCACCATCAATGCCAACGCCAGCCCCGAGGGCAAGCTGTTCGGTTCGATCGGCCCGCGCGACATCGCCGAAGCGTTCACCGCGCAGGGCCTGGCGCTGGAAAAGAGCGAAGTGATCATGCCGGAAGGCGCGATCCACAACACCGGCGATTACGACGTCGAAGTGTCGCTGCACGCCGACGTGAAGGCGCCGGTGAAGGTGCACGTCATCGCGGGCGCCTGATCGCACGCGAAAATCGCAACACGCGAATGGGCGCCGTCGGGCGCCCATTTTGTTTGGCGGGCGAACGGGCAAGGCCTGGCCGGCCTCGATGCGACAATACTCGTGCGATTCGAATCCGGACGGTTCATGCGACGCACCCTCGAAGAATGGCTGGCGTACCAGCAGCAGATCCACGCGCGCGGCATCGACATGGGCCTCGATCGCGTGCGCGAAGTGTGGAAGCGCATGGGCGCGCCGCGACTTGCGCCGACGGTGATCACGGTCGCCGGTACCAACGGCAAGGGATCGACAGTCGCATTCCTGGAGGCGATGCTGGGCGCGGGCGGCATGCGGGTGGGCGCGTATACCTCGCCACACATCCTGCGCTACAACGAGCGCGTGCGTGCGGGGGGTGGCGAAACCGGGGATGCCGCACTGATAGACGCGTTCGAACGCGTCGAAGCCGCGCGCGGCGACACCACGCTCACGTACTTCGAATTCGGCACCCTGGCTGCCTTCCTGATTTTCGCGCAATCGAACCTCGATGTTGTGCTGCTGGAAGTCGGATTGGGCGGGCGGCTGGATGCGGTGAACGTCGTCGACGCCGACTGCGCGGTAGTGGTCACCGTCGACCTGGACCACATGGAATACCTGGGGCCGGATCGCGAAGCCATCGGGCGCGAAAAAGCGGGCATCTTCCGCACCGGCAAGCCCGCGATCATCGGCGAAACCGATCCCCCCGCGTCGGTGCTGGAATATGCACGCGCGATCGGCGCGCGCGCGGAAGTGCTGGGGCGCGACTTTGGCTGGGAACCGCAAATCGATGCACTGGCGTGGTGGCATCGCGATCCCCGGCAAACGCGCCACGTCGCGCCCGCGGGCAGTTCATCCGACATTGTCCTGCACGGCGAACTCGCGCTGGAGGGCGCCTTCCAGTACCGCAATGCGGCAACCGCGATCGCGGCGCTGCAGGCGCTGGGCGACCACGTCCGCTGGGACGCACGGGCGCTGGTGAAACCCGGCGTCGATGCAAGTGCGCCATTGCTTGCCGGGCGGCTGCAGCATCTGGCGGAGCATCCCGACCTGGTCATCGACGTCGGCCACAATCCGCAGGCTGCGCGCGAACTCGCGCGCTGGCTGGATCGTCATCCGGTCGCGGGTGCCACGCGCGCCGTGTTCGGTGCGCTCGCCGACAAGGACATCGAAGGCGTGGCGGCTGCCCTGGGCGCACGGATCGATCACTGGTACCTGGCGGATCTGCTCGGCGAATCGCCACGCGGCGAGACCATCGCGCGGCTGCTGAAACGCGTGCGCGCGGTGCTGCCCGAAGCCGCATGCAGCGAACACCCGGACATCCCCGCCGCGTTGGCGGCCGCGCGTGCGCAAGCCTCCCCCGCCGATCGCATCATCGCGTTCGGAAGCTTCCACGTGGTTGCCCCGGTGCTGAAGGCGTGCCGCGTATAATTCCCTCCGCCCGTGATTTGGGCGTTCGAAATGGCGCACCGGTGGTGCGCGACTCGACGCCGGCGCCTTGCAAGGTGATATTGCCGATATGGATTCAGGCTTGAAAAAACGTCTGCTTGGCGCGGTGGTGTTGATCGCGCTGGCGGTGATCTTCGTGCCCATGCTGCTGCCCGGCCATTCCAATTCGGGATCGCAGCCGGTCAGCATGAAGATTCCGCCGGAGCCGGACAGTGAATTGCAGACGCGGGTCCTGCAGGTCGGACCGGATGCGGCCAGCGCCGGCTCCAGCGCCAGGGTGACCCTCGTCGATCCCGATCACGTCGCCACGCTCGATCTCAGCGGCCGCACGGCGCAGCCGGCGCCGCCAGGCACCGCGGGTCTTCCGATGGCCGCGACCAACGAGTCGGTGGCTTCGGCGCCACCCGCTTCCATACCGAAGTCCTCGCCCGGTTCCAGCGCGCCGGCCCGGACTGCAGCCAGCACCGGGGCTGCGTCCCAAGGGGACAAGGCACCCCCCGTGGCCGCGGGCAAGGCCGAGCCGCTTCCCGGCGGCGCCGGCGTGGCCGCCGCCGCGATCTACACGGTGAATCTGGGCGTCTACGCCAATCATGCGAGCGCCGACAAACTCGTCGCCAAAGCCAAGCAGAGCGGGTTCACCGCGCTTGCCATGCCGGAAACCTGGCGAGGCAAATCCGTGATGCGCGTGCGCGTGGGGCCCTTCCCGACCCGCGCCGAGGCCGAAGCCGCGCGCCTGAAACTGAAAAGCATCGAGCATGTTTCGATGACAGTCGAATCCGGCACCGTCGACCAGGCCGGCGACGCGCCGTCGTCCGCGATCGCCGCCGCCGAGGCCGGAGCGTGGGCGGTACAGCTTGCCGCGTTCAGCGACGAGACTTCCGCCATCAAGCTGCGCGACCGACTGCGCGGGCAGGGGTTCGACGGCTACGTCGACAGCGTGAAAACCTCCAGGGGCAAGCTGTGGCGCGTGCGTGCCGGTCCTTTCGCCTCCCGCAACGTGGCGGAAAGCACGCGGGGGCAGATTGCCGACAAGCTGAAGATCAGCGGGAACATCGTGGCGGAATAAGTGCGATCGCCCGCTGCATCACGCGACGCATCGATGGATGGAGGTGTTTCCCGTCCGCGAACATTGAATGCCCGGCCTGATTGATCACGTGGGTTTGTGCGATCGTCGCCCATCGCTGCACGACCCGACGGATTGATGGGTGGAGGTTTCCCGCCCACGGACACCAGGACGGCCTTCCGTGGCCTGACTTTTTACAACAGCGATTGCGGGTGGGGGATCTCGCTTGATTGCGCGAAGACCATGAACGTCGCCGACATTGCCATTCTTGCGGTCCTTGCGCTCTCGACCCTGTTCGGGTTGATGCGTGGCTTCGTCAGCGAGGTGCTGTCACTGGTCTGCTGGATTGCCGCGTTCTGGGTCGCGTGGGCGTTCGGCGATCAAGTTGCGCAACTGTATGGCGGCTGGCTGGACGATCCCGCCGCGCGCATGGTTGCCGGCTACGTCACCTGTTTCGCCGGCGTGTTGGTGGTGGGTGCGCTGGCCGGCTGGGTGTTGCGGACGCTGGTGAAGATCGGTGGCCTCGGCGCTGGCGATCGCCTTCTCGGGATGCTGTTCGGACTGGCGCGCGGGTTGCTGCTGGTTATCTTCGCGATATTGATCCTCGGCTTCACCACCGCGCCGCGCGATGCCGCCTGGTGGCGGGAATCCACGTTGCTGCCGGCATTCTCGAATGGCGCCGGCTGGTTCGCCGGGCGGCTTCCGCCGGAAGTGAGTCGTTACGTCGAAATCGGCAGGCAGTCCTTGCCCGCGCTGTCGGGCGTCCCCATATCGGCGATGCAGCGTGCGGCGCGGCCATTGACCGATCCGGGCGTGGGCGTGTCGGCCGCCATGCCCGCCTCGGGCGCGTCCAGTCGTGCGCTCCGACACGGCCCGAAGCACGGTGATGTGGGACAATAAGCATGCGGTTCATGTTTGGAGCGTCGGTCACGGTGTGCTGCATGGACCGGTGGCCGGCGAGCCGCCCTTGGCCCCTGAATCAGGGGCGATCGAATCCGCGCTTGGGTGCCGGTTCGATGGGATCGCGACAGCGTGACCCCGCGGTACGAAGCGCAACGTCAAGGCTCTTCGAGGCATAGTTTCCAATGTGCGGAATCATCGGCATCGTCGGCAAGACCGAAGTCGCTACCGCGTTGTATGACGCGTTGACCGTGTTGCAGCACCGCGGCCAGGACGCCGCCGGCATCGCCACCTATGACGGACACAAGCTGCACATGCGGCGCGGACCGGGGCTCGTGCGCGACGTGTTCGGCGCGCGCGACATGCAGGAACTGAAGGGCCATGCCGGCATCGGCCATTGCCGCTATCCGACCGCGGGGGCCGAGGATTCCGAAGAGGCGCAGCCGTTCTACGTGAACTCCCCGTACGGCATCGCGTTCGCGCACAACGGCAACCTGATCAACACCGAGCAGTTGCGGCGCGAGATGTTCGAGAACGACCGTCGCCACATCAATACCGATTCCGATTCCGAAATCCTGCTGAACATCCTGGCGCACGAGTTGCAGATCCAGGAGCGCCATGCGCTGACGGCGGACGAACTGTTCAAGGCCGTCGCGGCCGTGCACGCGCGTGCCAAGGGTGGTTATGCCTGCGTCGCGATGATCCTCGGGTACGGCTTGTTGGCGTTCCGCGATCCCCACGGCATCCGCCCGCTGGTGCTGGGGGAGCGCGACACGCCGGAGGGCAAGGAATACGCGCTCGCCTCCGAGTCCGTGGCCTTCGACATCCTGGGTTTCAAGCGCGTGCGCGACGTGGCGCCGGGCGAGGCGGTGTTCATCAGCCTCGACGGCAAGCTTTCCACGCGGCGCTGCGCGGAAGGCGCGGTGCACGCGCCGTGCATTTTCGAATACGTCTACCTCGCGCGGCCCGATTCGATGATCGAGGACGTGTCGGTGTACAAGGCGCGCCTGCGGATGGGCGAGAAGCTCGCCGCGAAGATCCTGCGCGAACGCCCCGACCACGACATCGACGCGGTCATCCCGATTCCCGACACCTCGCGCACCGCCGGTTCCACGCTGGCTGCCGAACTCGGCGTGCCGTTCCGCGAGGGCTTCGTCAAGAACCGCTACATCGGCCGGACCTTCATCATGCCGGGTCAGGGCCAGCGCGTGCGTTCGGTGCGCCGCAAACTCAACCCGATTCCGCTCGAGTTCCGCAACAAGAACGTGTTGCTGGTCGACGATTCGATCGTGCGCGGCACCACCTCGCGCCAGATCGTGCAGATGGCGCGCGAAGCGGGCGCGAAGAAGGTGTATTTCGCCTCGGCCGCACCGCCGGTGCGCTATCCCAACGTGTACGGCATCGACATGCCGGCGCCGGCGGAACTGGTCGCGCATGGCCGCAGCGTCGAGGAAATCCGCGAAACCATCGGCGCCGACTGGCTGGTGTACCAGGATCTCGACGACCTCATCGATTCCGTCGCCGAAGGCAATGACAACCTGAAGCATTTCGACGATTCGTGCTTCTCCGGCCGCTACGTCACCGGCGTGGACACCGAGTACCTGCGCCAGTTGGAGTTCATGCGTTCGGACGAGGCCAAGGCCCAGCGGCGCAGTGCCTGATTCGAGCCCCATTCCCCGGGAGCAGGCAGGGCGGGAGGAGCGAAGCGACAAAATCGTCTGGAACGAATCTGGACCACCGCAGACGGGCTTCGAGCACAGGCGAGAGGTGAGCATCGGGGATGATGCGAACAATGGGGAGTCTTCCATGCCACGCCGCCTGATCGTGTTGTTCGACGGCACCTGGAGCAAGGTGCAGACCCGCACCAACGTCGAGCACTTGTGGAAGCTGATCGCCCCTGGGGACGCGGGGGGCAACGAACAGGTCTGCAAATACATCGCGGGTGTCGGCGTGAAACCCGGCATCGAGCACCTGCTGGGCGGCGCGTTCGGCCTCGGCCTTTCCGGCAACGTCAAGGAAGGTTTCCAGTGGCTCTCGCAGACGTGGCGCGAAGGTGACGAAATCTGGCTGCTGGGTTTCAGTCGCGGCGCCTACACCGCGCGCAGCCTCGCTGGCCTGATCCGCAAATGCGGCTTGCTGAAACCCGACGAGCAAGGCGGAGTCGATTCCGCCGACGTCGATGCGGCCTACGATCTGTATCGCAACGGACTGCACCCGGACGATCCCGCGATGCAGGCGTTTCGCGCCGCCCATTCGCACGTGGTCATGATCCGCTTCATCGGCGTGTGGGATACCGTCGGCGCGCTCGGTATCCCGGGCGTCGCGTCATGGTTTCCGTTTTCGCGCAGCCGCTATGCGTTCCACGACACGGACCTCAGCAAGATCGTGCAGTATGCATACCAGGCGCTGGCGCTGGACGAGCACCGCGCGGACTTCAAACCCACCAAGTGGACGCGGCCCGAAGCGACGCGCAAATCCGGCGAATCGGCGTCCGCCTGGAAGCCGCAGCAGATCGAAGTCGAACAACGCTGGTTCGTGGGCGCGCACTCCGACGTCGGTGGCGGTGAACAGAGCGATGGGGCGGGGCACAAGCCGGACACGCTGCCGGAAATCACACTGGCATGGATGCAGGCCAAGGCGAAAGGTGCCGGGCTCGCCTTCACCGAAGATTTCGTGCCCGCCGCCGGCGCCGAACTCGGCGTGCCCAACGATTCCTACGGCGGGTTCATGGGCGGGATCTACAAGGTGTTCAAGCGGCCGTTCCAGCGCGTGGTCGGGGGCGGCATCAACGAAACCATCGACCCGTCGGTATGGCTGAAGTGGTACGCGCAGGCTGAATACCGGCCGCAGTCCATCGAAACGGCCATGCTCGCGGACCGAATCGAATTGGGGTCGACGCGGGTCGCATGAACGAATTGTTCGAAGCCGCCAGACGCTGCATCGATTGCGGGGAACCGGAAGCCAAGGTCACGTTGACCCGCGAAACCTTCGACGCCCTCCGCGAAGGCCGTTTGTCGCTGCAAGACGGTGGCGTGCAGCCGGCGCCGATCGACGCGCCGGGCCGCCCGCCGAAGCCGCGCCTCGTGATGCCGCGCGACGTGCCGCAACGCGGACTGGGCAGCGAGGAGGGCCGCGCGGCATTGGTGCACGCGGTCGCACACATCGAGTTCAACGCGATCAATCTCGCGTGGGATGCGGTGTACCGATTCCGCGGCATGCCCGACGATTACTACCATGACTGGGCGTCCGTCGCGCACGACGAGTCGCGCCACTTCACGATGCTGTCGGCGCGACTCGCGCAACTCGGCCATGCCTACGGCGATTTCGACGCCCACAACGGCTTGTGGGAAATGGCCGTCAAGACGGCGCATTCGTGCGTGGCCCGCATGGCATTGGTGCCGCGCGTGCTGGAAGCGCGCGGACTGGACGTCACCCCCGGCATGATCGCGCGCCTGCGTTCGGTCGGCGACGATACCACCGCCGGCATTCTTGAAATCATCTTGCGCGAGGAAGTGCCGCACGTCGCCGCGGGTACGCGCTGGTTCCGGTTCTGCTGCGAGCGCGAAGGGCGCGATCCCGCCGCGACGTTCGACGCATTGCTCTCAGAATTCGTGCCCACGGGCTTGCGCGGCCCCTTCAACCTCGACGCCCGCCGTGCCGCGGGTTTCGCGGAAAATGAACTTGTTCGCCTGAGGGCAACCTGAGTTCCATCCGGCTCGCTCGATACCGTGCCAAGGAGCAAGACATGACCAGGCCCTTCCCGAGGCAACTGCCAGATGCCCTGGGATTGCAGGTGCCCATCATCCAGGCGCCGATGGCGGGCATTTCCTCGCCTGCGATGGCCGCGGCGGTGTCGAACGGCGGCGGCCTGGGTTCGCTGGGCATCGGTGCGATGCAGGTGGGCCAGGCGCGCGCGGCCATTCGCCAGTTCCGCGACATGAGCGATGGGCCACTCAACGTGAACGTGTTCGTGCATCGTGCCGCGCGCCGGGATCCATCGCGCGAGCGTGCGTGGCTGGAACGCCTGCGTCCCGAATTCGGACGCCGCCACGCCGAACCACCGGAGCAGTTGCGCGAGATCTACACCTCGTTCCTCGACGACGAGGCGATGCTGGCCATGCTCGTCGAGGAAAGGCCCGCGGTGGTGAGTTTCCATTTCGGGCTGCCGCATCCGCGGCAGGTCGACATGCTGCATGCAGCCGGCATCCACCTGCTGGCGTCGGCGACGAACGTGCAGGAAGCGAAGGCCATCGAAACGGCCGGCATCGACGCCGTCGTTGCGCAAGGCCATGAAGCGGGCGGTCACCGGGGCGTGTTCGATCCCGATGCCGAAGACGACCGGCTCGGAACCCTCCCGTTGACGCGCCTGCTGGTGGGTGCGACCGGACTGCCCGTCATTGCGGCGGGAGGGATCATGGATGGTGCGGGCATCGCCGCGATGCTGGCGCTGGGCGCGTGCGCGGCGCAATTGGGCACGGCTTTCGTCGGCACCACGGAGTCGCTGGCCGATGCGGCGTATCGCGAACGCCTCTTCGGCGAATCGGCCCATCACACGACCATGACCCGCGTGATTTCGGGACGGCCCGCGCGTTGCCTCGCCAACGAATTCACGCGCTGGGGTGCAGCCGTGACGAACGATCGCGTCATCCCCGATTACCCGATCGCCTATGACGCCGGCAAGGCGTTGAACAGCGCAGGCAAGGCCGCCGGCGAAACCGGTTACGGCGCGCACTGGGCCGGGCAGGGCGCGCCGCTGGCGCGCGGGCTTTCCGCGCGGGACCTGATGGCCGCACTGAAGATCGAGCTGGCGCAAGCATTGCGTGCCGCCACGTAGGACGAGCGTGCCGGGCGACCGCAACCCCGTCGCCGCGCGCGCCGTGCAGGATCGGGATGCCGCTAGAGCGCGTGCGCGAGCGCCATCGCAACCAGCGCCGCCACCAGCAGTACGGCGGCGACCCGGCTCGACATTGCAACCCGGTGCTGCAAGGCCGCGACGGTCTGCATGGTGGTCGCACGTTGCTCGCCTTCCGGCAGTTGCGCCACCTGTTGCGACAGCGCGCCGGCGCGTTCCGCGGCACGGCCGATCACCGCACCTCCGATCACCGCCGCGATGATCCCGCACAGGCCGCCGATGCCCAGCGCCAGCCCGGCGCCGTGGCCGACGATGGCCCCGTCGAAGCCATTGGTGAAGACCCAGTACATCCACAGGCCGGAGAGGACCGTCAGCATGGCCGCCCCGGCGATGAACCCGCCCATCCGTCGCCGCATCAATTCCGCCATCACCGGCGCGCCATCCGGTCCGGTGGTCCGGAGCGCAGGCGACACGTACAGCGTGAAGAACACCGCCGACCCCACCCAGAGCGCCGCAAACAGGATGTGCAGCACGCGCACACCCGCATACCATTCACCGATCATGGCTTGCCCCTTCTGCGCGAAGGTCGCAAGTATCGGACCCGTTCGTGGATGAGGCAACCGGCAGGGGATCGTCGCCGCGTTCGCGGCACCGACCGGCATCAGTGTGCGTCGACGTGGACCACCGCCGGCGGCGCGGGCAACACCAGCTTCAAATAGGGCGCGGGGGCGTCCTGCCCGGGCGGCACCCAGTCATGCGCGGGTTTGCCGGCGGGTCCCAGCGCGTGGATGTACGCGTACATGTCGGTGAGATCCTTGTCCGACAGATAGCGGAACGTCCAGAACGGCATCGCCGGGCGCGACTTCAGCGAGCGGAGCTTGGCGATCCACTGCTTTGCCGTCAGGCTCTGCACGAGCAGGCGCAGGTTGGGCGCGTACGTCGTACCCCAGGGCCCCTGGAAGTTCATCCCGCCGCCGGTCAGCAGCACGTCTTTCGGAGCCTGGCCGCCGTGCTCGGCCCAGCCAGGGGTGTGGCAGTCCTGGCAGCCACCGTAATTCACCAGGAATTCGCCGTGTTTGATGGATTTTTTCGACGCGTGCGCGTCACCCGCGAAAGCCGGTGCAGCCAGCAAGACGCCGACCACGACGGCCAGTATGGCCTTGATCATGACTTTCCCTCCTGGGGTTGCGGTGAACGGACGGATGCAACCGCGTGCGAGTATTGGCCGGCCGAGCGGGCCGCACAAGTGCCGCCCCGCGGTGTACGCTCCACGTTTTGTGCGGACCGGAGTGGTGCCATGTCCATGTGGAAAATCCTGGTCGCGTTCACGGCCCTGCTTGTCGCAACGCTGGCATGCGCGGCAACACCCGCCCGGACCTCCGCTTCGCAAGCGCACACGGGCACGTTCCTGCTTACCGCCGACAGGGTGTTCGACGCGCGCAGCGAAGCCGCGCATCCGGGCTGGGCGGTGTTGGTCGAGGGCGACAAGATTGCCGCGGTCGGTCCGCGCGATTCGATCAAGGCCCCCGCGGGCGCAAAGGAGATCGACCTTCCCGGCACCACCCTGCTGCCGGGCCTGATCGACGCGCATTCGCACATCTTCCTGCACCCGTACAACGAGACGTTGTGGAACGACCAGGTTCTGAAGGAGCCGCTGCCGTACCGCACCATCGAGGCGGTGATCCACGTGCGCGACACCCTGATGGCCGGCTTCACCGCGCTACGCGACCTCGGCACCGAAGGGGCCGGTTACGCCGACGTGCAGGTGCAGAAGGCGATCAACGACGGCCTGATTCCCGGTCCGCACCTGTTCGTCGCCACGCGCGCGACCATCGCGAAGGATTGCTACGGCCCGGGCCCGATGGGCTTCCGCACCCACATGGCGATCCCTCAGGGCGGCATTCCGGTCGCGGGCGTGCCGGAGATGATCGCGGCGGTGCGCGACCAGGCCGGCCACGGCGCGGATTGGATCAAGATCTACGCCGACTACCACTGCGGCAAGTCGCACGGCTCGGTGCCGACCTTCACCCAGGAAGAATTGAACGCCGGCGTCGAAGCCGCGCACTCGTTGGGCCTGCCGGTGTCGGTGCATTCGACCACCGCCGAAGGCATGCGGCGTTCGATCCTCGCGGGAGTCGACACCATCGAG
>Ga0164242_10006599_pt1 | contig 12761 bp, 7 predicted proteins | sample OricomgcompostMG_FD_108783 | JGI IMG/M metagenome (GOLD analysis project Ga0164242, IMG submission 108783) | Miracle-Growth compost microbial communities from Emeryville, California, USA - Original compost - Miracle growth compost (MG) ... | reverse complement strand
TCGTACTCGCGCAGGTCGTTCTTCACGCAGTCGGCGACGGCGCTGAGCACCTGGTCGCCGACGAGGTGGCCGTACGTGTCATTGACCCGCTTGAAGTGGTCGAGGTCGATGAGCAGCACCGCGACCGGCTGCTTGGTGCGGCCGGCTCGCAGCAACGCGCGGTGCGCAACCTCCCGCCAGGCGGTGAAGTTCAGCAGTCCGGTCTTGGCGTCGACCGTGCTCTGTACCTGCAACTGCCCCACCATGGTGCCGCGATAGAGCATCGCCAGGATGGCAAGTGCCCCCGGCGTGAACCATGGCGAGTGGATGACCATCTCGCCGGTGAAGGCGCCAAGAACCAGCGAGACCCATTCGAAAACCAGCTCTTCACGCGTAACCAGGTTGAGGTGCTGCGAGCGGTCTTGCCGGGCTAGGTAAACGACGAGGTGAACTAGCCCGTAGTTGCAACCGTGTGCAACCGCGACCGCCAGTGTGACCGCGACAAGTTGGGCCGGACCTTCCGGGAGCCATGAGAGAGCTGATTTGAGTCCTGACAATGTGCCAGACGCGGCGAGCGTCGCAACCATGACGGTTGCGCCGCTGAGAACCACGCGGTGCGGGAGCGTGGAACCTTCCCGTCCAACGCGGAGCAGGGTGTGTGCGTAGATGGTCGCGGCGACCAACATCGCCCAACCCGCGGGGAGCGTGACCACCGCAGCGACCGTCCAGACCGAGTCGGAGCCGATCAACGTGCCGGAGCCCAGGAAGAATCGACGCACGCTTTCACTGTGGTGAACGATCTCTTCGAAGGAGATCGCCAAGCCGCAGAGCAGCGCGTATCGACCTATTGCGTGACTCGATATCTGCTCAGTCGAAAGCGCCAGTCCCATCCCGCAACTGGCTATGACCTCGATGAGCAGGACGACCGTGAGCGCCGGAAGCCGGACTGACCACAGCTCCCAGCCGCGGAACCAGCCCCAGAGCTTGGGTCCCGCGGTGGCGTCGCTGTTGGCCTGTGCCATGTCGGCCCGGCCTCCCCCGAACATATCTGTCGAAAATAGGACAACCCACCACTGATATTGCAGCCTTCAGGCTCCAATTTACCGCAGTTTTATGCGTGACGCGAGTAAATGGTTGTGATTGAAAGCAATTCTCTTCAAGGTGGGGGACACCATGCAGAACGTGCGCTGGAACTGAAGTCGAGGGGCGGACAGCCGGGGAGGGTTGTCCGTACGCCCCGATAGCCGCTACCCCTGGAGACAGGACTCTCATGGGGTAGCCCGACGAGATCGATCAACGCGACAAGGCCGTCCACCGGTTCACGCCGGTGTGGCGGCCTCGTTGCTTTCCGGCAGGACCTCGGCGAGCACGTCCAGCCCCGCGACGCCCGGGACGCCCGCGGCCCGGCGCCGCGCGCGCTGGTCCTTCGCGCGCAGCGCCGTCAGCCGCCAGGCGATCACGACGCCGACCGCGCCACAGATCGCGATCGCGGGGCCGACGCTCCACGCCTGCGCGACGGCGCCACCGGTGACCAGGCCGACGCCCTGCGCGACGAGCAGTCCGGCAGCGGCGACCGAGATCGCCTGGCCGCGGTGGCCGGACGGGATGGTGATCGCGAACTCGGTCATCACCTGCGACTGGTAGGCGAACATCAGGCCGCTCAGTGCGAGCAACGTCATCGCGATGGCGAGCGGTGGTTCGCTCCAGAGCAGGACGCACGGCAGGCAGCTCAGCATCGCCAACAGTCCGACGAACCGGGCCCGCTGGTCGGGCGTGAGCAGCCGGGTGAAAAGGATGGTTCCGATCATCAGGCCGGCCGGGTTCGCGGCGAGCAGCAGGCCCACGGTTCCCGCGCCGCCGCCGATCGCGGCGGCGTACGGGGCTGCCAGACCCTCGGGTGCCACGACGAGGCCGGCCAGCCAGGAGAAACCGATCAAGTAACGCAGGTGCCGGGTGCTGAACGCGGTGCGCGCGCCGTCCATCCAATTGCGTTGCCGGCCGTTCTCGTCCAACTCGCGCGTCGCCCGGCGGCGGCGCACTCCGCCGAGGATCAGGAGCGCCGAGACCGCGTACGACACGGAGTCCGCGAACAGTGCCGCGTGTGAACCGATCGCCGCGACGACGATGCCGCCGACGCCGAAGCCGGCAAGCTGTGCGCCCTGCTGCGCCGCGACGCGGAGCCCGACGCCGAGGACGTACCGCTCGGGGCCGAGGATCTCCGAGACCAGTGCCGACTCGGCGGCCTGCCACGGCGTTCCGAGGATCACGACCACGACCAGCAGCGCCGTCATGACCGGCAGCGGTGTGCTCGGCCAGGCCATCAGTGCGAGCAACCCCGCGCGCAGGACGTCGCCGGTGATCAACAGGCCGCGCCGGGGGAAGCGGTCGGCGAGGTGGCCGAGGAAGACGCTGCCGAGCAGCGCCGGCAGGTAGCTGAGCGCGTAGACGCCGGCCGTCATGAATCCCGAGCCGGTGTCGTGATACACCAAAACGGACAAAGCGACGCGAGAAAGTTGATCACCAACGGACGATTGCAAGTCGGCGAACCAAAGAATGCGGAATTCCCGCACCTTCATAACCGTGCTGAATCCGCCCATTTGACCTGAGGGTCGGCGTGCAGGGATCCACGACTTGCGATGTCTTCCCCGCGGCACGGCGCAACTGTAAACAGATTCAGTGCCAAATGGACAGACCATGTGATCGCGCCGGCGTCGGGCGGTCTCAGGCCAACGACTCCTGGACCGTCCGGGCCTGCTCGGCGGCCGGTGCGAGGCGGCGCACCGCGGTCCGCGAGCGGATCCAGTTGGTCGCCTCGGGCGCGGGCATCGGCCGGGCGACCTGCCAACCCTGGACGCCGTCGCAACCGAGGCCGTGCAGCACTCGCCACTCTTCCTGGGTCTCGACGCCCTCGGCGATCGCCGCCATCCCGAGCGCGTGCGCCATCTCGACGATCGCGCGCACGATCCCGACCGCGTCCCCGCCCTCGGCGAGGCTGGAGACGAACACGCGGTCGATCTTGAGCTCGTCGACCGGCAGCGCCTGCAAGCGCAGCAGGGAGGAATAGCCGGTACCGAAGTCGTCGAGGCTGACGGTCACGCCCATCTCGCGCAGCTCACCCAGCGCCTGGTCGACCTCGTCGGTGTGCGCGGCGACGATCCGCTCGGTGATCTCGAGCTGCAGCATGCTGGCCGGCAGGTCGTGCTCGCGCAGCCGCGTGGTCACCAGCTCGGTCAGCCGGTGGTCACCGAGGTCGGTCGGCGAGATGTTGACGGCGACGGGAACCTGCAACCCGAGATCCCGCCAGGCCGCCATCTGGTCCAGCGCCAGCGTGATCACGCGCTCGGTCAGCATCGGCATGATCCCGGAGCGCTCGGCGAGCGGGATGAACTCGTCCGGCGGGACGAAGCCGCGCTGCGGGTGATTCCACCGGATCAACGCCTCGAAGCCGAGTGGCGTCGCGTCCTTGGTGGCGACCTTCGGCTGGTAGTACAGCTCGAGCGCGTCGTCCTCGAGCGCCTGACGCAGCTCGCCGAGCAGGTTCAGCCGGTCGGCGGAGTTCTGGTCGCGCTCGACCGCGTACACCTCGACGGTCGCGCCGCTCTCCTTGGCCACGTACATGGCGACGTCGGCGTAGCGCAGCAGGGTGTCGCCGTCCTGGCTGTGGACGGGGCAGTTCGCCACACCGATGGAGACGTCGACGTCCAGCGCCAGGCTGTCGATCGTGATCGGCTCGGTCATAGCGAGGCGGATGCGGTCAGCGACGGCGAAGACCTCTTCGGGTGTCGCGTCCTGCACGATGACGGCGAACTCGTCCCCGCCGAGCCGGGCCACGCGGTCCTCCGGACGGACGGAGGTCCGTAGCCGCTCGGCGAACTTGATCAGCAGCCCGTCGCCGACCTGGTGGCCGAGGGTGTCGTTCACGCGCTTGAAGTCGTCCATGTCCACCAGTAGCAACCCGAACGGGCTGTGGTCGCGGTGGAACTGGGCCAGCGAGTCGTCCAACTCGAAGCGCAGGCTGGCCCGGTTGGGCAGGCCGGTGAGCGCGTCGTGGGCGGCGTCGTGCTCACGCGCGAGCGAGACCTGGCCGGTGTAGAAGAGGAGCAGCAGCGGGATCAGCAGCAGCGGCAGCAGGCGCCAGTCGCGCAGCGCGACCAGTGCGACCAGCGGGGACAGCGCGAGGACGGCGAAGGTCATCGCACCGTCGCGGCTGAACTGGTCCGCGATGCTCTGCTTGAGCGGGTACCGGAACGTGAGCACCGAGCCGACCAGCAGCAGGTTGACGGTGAAGTACGCGATCCAGGTGCCGGCTGCCCAGCCCATGTCGCCGAACTCGAAGCTGGACAGCGGGTTCGACAGACTCGGACGTTCGCCGGCCAGATACATGACGGCCCACGCGGCGCCGACCGACAGCGCGTACTGAGCCGGGTTGAACAGGACCTTCCACCACGGCTTGCGGGCGCGCAGGTCCGAGGCCACGACCGCGGTCGACACCATCACGACGGCGGGCCAGACGCCCCACATGTAGAGCATCCCGCAGACGAACGCGGTGGACATGACCACGCCCTGCGGGTCGTGGCCGCGGCCCTGCACGAGCGGCAGCAGTTCCAGCACGACCAGAAGGAAGGCGGTCATGACCAGCTGCTCGGCGGAACCGGCGATGGAGGAGGTGAAGACGTGGACGAGCGCGGCGACGATCAGCGCCCAGCCGGCGATGAGGGTCCCGTACCAGGTCACGCTGGACGTGGACGCTGCGCGCAACGAGAAGTCGGTCTTGCGGATCAACGCCGTGGCCCTCCATAGCTCTCGACGTCGTCCGTATCGGCACGACCCGGTGTGACTTGAGCGATATGCCGAGCCTATGCCGACCGGTCAGCGGAAGTCGCGGGACTTGGTGTGCAGGCCCAGATTCAGCCGTTCGATCCGTTCGGCGAGCACGTTCGTCACTCCCTCGGAGCGCTCCAGCATGCCCCGGATCAGCAGGCCGCCCGATTCGCGCGCGACCCGCCGGTACCGGTCCCACACCACCTGGTCGACGATCACGTTCACCATGCCGGTCTCGTCCTCGAGGTTGAGGAAGGTGACCCCGCCCGCGGTGCTCGGCCGCTGCCGGTGCGTGACGACACCGCCGACGGTGACCCGGGTGCGGTCGGGGATCTCGCGCAGCGCCGCCGCGGTGACGATTCCCAGCGCGGCCAGCCGGGGACGGATCGCCGCGGTGGGATAGGTGTCGGTGGTGATGCCGGTGGCCCACATGTCCGCGATCAGCTGCTCCGGCTCGGTCATCACCGGGATGCCAATTCCCATTGCTCCGGCTCCTTCGTCGCCTTCGCGGGCACCTGGACTTACAGTCGGTGCCGGGCAGAGCACTGGGAGATCAAGTTGCCCTGGTCGAGCAGTCGATGCCGGGCCGGCCGCCCACAGGGCTTCGCGCCGTGTGGCCCCGAAGCCGTCGAGCGCACCTGCGGTGGCCAGCGCCTCGACCTGCTCGGCACCCAGCCCGATCCGCCGGGACAGGTCGGCCATCGACGTGTACGGCGCCACGCCGCGCTCGGCCACGATCCGCTGCGCCAGCTCGTCGGAGATCGTGCGCACGCTGGACAGCCCGAGCCGGACGGCGGGCTGCGGGGCGTCCAGGCACGGGCACTGCGACCGACTTCGCCCCGCCTCGAGCGAGGCGCCGGCCTGCGACAGCTCCAAGGACGGCGGACGGACCTCGATGCCGTGCCGCCGGGCGTCCTGCACCAGCGACTGCGGCGAGTAGAAGCCCATCGGCTGGGCGTTCAGCAGTGCCGCGCAGAACGCCGCCGGGTAGTGCCGCTTGAGCCAGCTGGACGCGTACACCAGCAACGCGAACGAGATCGCGTGCGACTCGGCGAAGCCGAACGAGGCGAACGACTGGATCCGGGTGTAGAGGTCGTCGGCCAGCGCCCCGGTGATGCCCTTGTCGGCCATGCCGTCGTAGAGCCGGTCGCGCAGCGCGTCGATGCGTTCCAGGCCGCGTTTGGAGCCCATCGCCCGGCGCAGCTTGTCGGCCTCGGCGGGGGTGAAGCCGGCCACCTCGACGGCGATCTGCATCAGCTGTTCCTGGAACAGCGGCACCCCGAGGGTCCGCTCCAGCACCTTCTCCAGGAGCGGGTGCGGATAGGTCACCGGTTCCGTGCCGTGCTTGCGCCGGATGTAGGGGTGGACCGCGTCGCCCTGGATCGGGCCGGGGCGGATCAGCGCCACTTCGATGGCCAGCTCGTACAGCGACTCCGGTCGCAGCCGGGGCAGCGTCGCCATCTGCGCGCGTGACTCGACCTGGAACACTCCGATCGAGTCCGCCCCCGCGAGCATCTCGTAGACGCAGGGTGCTTCCTTCGGGATGGTGTTCAGGTCGTAGGACACGCCGTGCCAGTCGCGCACCAGGTCGAAGCAGTTGTGCAGCGCGGAGAGCATGCCCAGGCCGAGCAGGTCGAACTTGACCAGCCCCGCCTCGGCGCAGTCGTCCTTGTCCCACTGCAGCACGGTGAGGTTCTCCATCCGGCCCCACTCGACCGGGCAGACCTCGATCACCGGACGGTCGCACATCACCATCCCGCCCGAATGGATGCCCAGGTGCCGCGGCGCCCGCTGCAGTTCGGACGCCAGCTGCACCACGAGTGGGGGGACGTCCTCGGTGTCCTGCTGGGTCTCCTCCGACCAGTAGTAGCTGCGCTCGATCTCCTTGCTCCAGGCGTCCTGCTGGCCGGCGGAGTACCCCAGCGCCTTGGCGACGTCGCGCACCGCGGACTTGGGCCGGTAGCTGATCACGTTGGCGACCTGCGCCGCGTACTCGCGTCCGTACGTCTCGTAGACGTGTTGGATCACCTCTTCGCGGCGCCCGGACTCGATGTCGATGTCGATGTCCGGTGGCTCGCCGCGTTCGGGCGCGAGGAAGCGTTCGAACATCAGGTTGCTCTCGACGGCATCGACCGCAGTGACGCGTAGCGCGTAGCAGACCGCGGAGCAGGCCGCCGAGCCCCGGCCTTGGTACAGGATGTCGTTGTCCTGACAGAACTTGGCGATGTTGTGCACCACCAGGAAGTAGCCCGGGAAGTCCAGCTGTTCGATGATCGTCAGCTCGCGTTCGAGCACCTCGTAGGCCCTGCGCTCGTGTTTCTTGCCGGCGAAACGGATCGCCGCGCCCTCATAGGTGAGCCGACGCAACTGCTGTATCTCGGTCTCGCCGGTGGGTGAGTGGAACGGCGGCAGGTTCGGTGCGATCAGCTCGAGCGGGAAGGTGATCTCGCGCCCGAACCGCGCCGCGTTCTCGACCGCGGACGGCCAGCGCGCGAACCGGGCTGCCATCTCCGCGCCGGAGCGCAGGTGCTGCCCCGCCCAGCCCGGCAGCCAGCCGTCCAACTCGTCCAGGGTGCTGCGCGCGCGGATGGCGGCGGTGACCGTGGCCAGCGGTCGGCGCTGCGGGGCGTGGTAATGCGCGGCGGTGGTGGCGACGAGCGGCAACCGCTGCTCGTCCGCGAGCTGTGCGAGTGCTTCGTAGCGTTCGTCGGCCAGCGGGTCGAGCTCGTGGATCAGCTCGACGGCCACGTTGTCGCGGCCGAAGCGATCGACCAGCTCGGCCAGCGCGCGCCGGGCCGGGTCGAGTGCGAACGTGCCCCGTCCACCGGCGTCCAGCGCCTGGCGCACCGCGCCCTTGCGGCAACCGGTGAGCACCAGCCAGTGGCCGTCGGAGATCTCGGCCAATTCGTCCCCGTCATAGGCCGGCCTGCCCTTCACCCCGCCACGGAGCTGCGCCCGGCTGATCACCCGGCACAGCGCGGCGTACCCGGCGGGGTCGCGGGCCAGCGCGAGCAGGTGGGTCGCCGGTGGATCGGGGACGCCGACGCGGGCGCCGACCATTCGATCGCTCGCGGTAAGTGCCGGCGGACTGTTCAGGGACAGTTCGGCTCCGAACCCGGTAGGCAGCTCCAGCACCTTGGCCGCCTCGGCGAATCTGACGATGCCGTACATGCCGTCGTGGTCGGTGAGGGTCAGGCTCTCCAGTCCCAGTCGGACGGCTTCCTCGGCCAACTCATCGGGCCCCGAAGCGCCGTCGAGGAAGCTGAACGACGAGTGGGCGTGCAACTCCGCGAACGGCGGACCGCTGACCGGCGGACGCTCCACCTGCCGGGTGTAGGCGCGCCGCCGACGGGACCGGGGTGTCTCCGGTTCGGGCGGCACCGGACGCGCGGGGCGTCCGGACAACGTCCGTTCCAGCTCGCGCCACGGGATCGGCGGGTTCTGCCAGCCCATGGGACGACTATAGAACGCACGTTCGGCGCTCTTCATGAACCGGCCGGACTCGATGACTATCTCGAGCACCACGTCGCCGCGCTGAGCGGCTATCTGCAACGAACCGCGTGACGCGGGTTCGCCCTTCGGGACACACGGCAAGCGAACACGGACATTACCGGGCATATGCCACGCTCCGTCCACATTCGTTCGCTCCGGAGGTGGCTCGTGGCCCGTTCTGCATCCTTTCGCCGGCACAGCTGGCTCCGCCGGGCCGGCACCACGGCCGTCGTCGCCGGCGTGACGCTCGCCGTCGCCAGCGCGATCTCGCCCGCGGGCGCCGCGCCCACCGCGCTGTCGGTGAACGTCGGTGTCGGGAATGTGCTCGGCGCGTCCGTCGCCGTGAACGCCGCGCCGCAGCACGGGGCGTCGGTCGGCCTGGGCTGTGCGAACCCGGCCAATCACGTGAGCGGCGCGAAGCTGCACGGGCCGTCCCGGCAGAAGATCGACGCCGGCGCCGTGTGCTTCGGATGGGCACACGTCGCGGCCGGCAAGAAGGGGCCCGAGATCACCAAGGGCCCGGTCGGGCTCGGCCCCGCCGACATCCAGTCCGCGTACGGCCTCGCCGGGTTGCAGCCGGCCGCCGGTGCGACCGTGGCGATCGTCGACGCGTACGACGACCCGAACGCCGCGGCCGACCTGGCCACCTACCGGTCCACCTATGGCCTGCCCGCCTGCACGAGCGCGAACGGGTGCTTCCGCAAGGTGAACCAGGCGGGCGCCGCGAGCCCGCTCCCGACCGGCGACTACGGCTGGGCCGAGGAGATCAGCCTCGACCTCGACGCCGTCTCCGCCGCGTGCCCGGGCTGCCACATCCTGCTCGTCGAGGCGAACAGCCCGAACACCGACGACCTGATGGCCGCCGTGGATTCGGCCGCGCGACTGGGGGCCGTCGCGATCTCGAACAGCTACGGCGGCACGGAGGACTCGACGATCCGCGCGGCCGACGCGCACCTGGATCACCCCGGCATCGCGATCACCGCGTCGAGTGGTGACAGCGGCTACGGGGTGTCGTGGCCGGCGTCCTCGCCGTACGTCACCGCGGTCGGCGGGACGACGCTGACCAAGGCGGCCGGCACCGCACGAGGGTGGACGGAGGCCGCGTGGAGCGGGGCGGGCAGCGGCTGCTCGGCCTACGAGCCGAAGCCGTCGTGGCAGCACGACACCGGCTGCGCGAACCGCACGGTCGCGGACGTCTCGGCCGACGCGGACCCGAACTCGGGCCTGGGCGTCTACGACACCTACAACAGCTGCGGCACCAGTTCGCTGTGCGACCTGCTGATCTCGCTCGGGGTGGTGCAGGGACTGGACGGCTGGGCGCAGGTGGGCGGGACGTCGCTGTCCTCGCCGCTGATCGCCTCGGTCTACGCGCTGGCCGGTGGCTCGCCGAACGCGGCGGCCGCGGCGTATGCGAACCCGGGCGCGCTCAACGACGTGACCAGCGGGTCGAACGGCAGCTGCGGCGGCTCGTACCTGTGCACCGCCGGCACCGGGTACGACGGCCCGACCGGGCTGGGCACGCCCGCGGGGCTCGGCGCCTTCTGACACACACCGGCGTTACCGGTTGTGTGTCACGCTGCGTCCGCCGTCGGGACGGGGCCGACGGCGGGCCTTGGGGGTTGCCATGCGCGGCAGAACGCATCGGATGAGAGCACTGGTCAGCGCCGCCGCGGTGCTGGTGACCCTGGCAGGAACGGTCGCGGTGACGTCCCGGGCGGCGGCTGCGGTTCCGTCCGCCAAGTCGGGTGGTTTCTCGCTGCTGGACTTCGGCTGCGCGAACCCCGCCAACCACCTGAGCCTGGACAAGCTGTTGCCGGCCCGGCGCGGCAAGCTCAGCGCCGGTGCGACCTGCTACGGCACGATGCGCGTCCCCAAGGGGGACGCCGGCCCGGCCGCGACCAGCGCGCCGACCGGGCTCGCGCCGACCGACATCCAGTCCGCGTACGGCCTGACCGGGCGGACGTCCGGCGGCGCGACGGTCGCGGTGGTCGACGCGTACGACGACCCGAAGGCCGAGTCGGACCTGGGCGCCTACCGCAGCCAGTACCACCTGTCGGCGTGCACCACCGCGAACGGCTGCTTCCGCAAGGTGAACCAGAGCGGGTCGGCGAGTCCGTTACCGTCGGCCGACGCCGGCTGGTCGGAGGAGATCAGCCTCGACCTGGACGCGATCTCGGCGGCCTGCGCCGACTGCAAGATCCTGCTCGTCGAGGCGAACAGCCCGAACACCGACGACCTGATGGCCGCCGTCGACTCGGCCGCGCGGCTGGGTGCGGTCGCGATCTCGAACAGCTATGGCGGCACGGAGGATTCGACGATCCTGGCGGCGGATGCGCACCTGAACCATCCGGGGATCGCGGTCACGGCGTCGACCGGTGACAGCGGCTACGGGGTGTCGTGGCCGGCGTCCTCGCCGTACGTCACCGCGGTCGGCGGGACGACGCTGACGAAGGCGGCCGGAACGACGCGCGGGTGGACCGAGAAGGCGTGGAGCGGGGCGGGCAGCGGCTGCTCGGCGTTCGAGCCCAAGCCGTCGTGGCAGCACGACACCGGCTGCGCCAACCGAACCGTCGGGGACGTCTCGGCCGACGCGGACCCGAACTCCGGGCTCGCCGTGTACGACAGCTACAACACCTGCCCGTTCACCGGCGCCCTCAACTTCCTGTGCTCGGTGCTGGAGCTGTTCGGGCTCGTCCAGGGCGCCAACGGATGGATCCAGGTCGGTGGGACCTCGCTGTCCTCGCCGCTGATCGCCTCCGTGTACGCCCTGGCCGGCGGCACGCACAACGCCGCCAGTTCGGTGTACGCGAATCCGAGCGCGCTCAACGACGTGACCAGCGGGTCGAACGGCAGCTGCGGGGGCTCGTACCTCTGCACCGCGGGCGCCGGGTACGACGGCCCGACCGGACTGGGTACTCCGAACGGCGTGGCGGCCTTCGTCTCCGCTCCCTGATCGGCGCCCGACGAGACCCGACCCGCGGCCGGTGACCGGTTAGGTTGGGTTGGTGCCCCGGCTGCTCGTCGTCCACCACACCGCATCACCTGCCACGCAGGAGCTGCTGGAGGCCGCCCTGTCCGGGACGAAGGCCGAGGGGCTCGACGGTGTCGAGGTGGACGTCCGCGCGGCCCTTGCTGCCGGCCCGCCGGACGTGCTCGCCGCGGACGGCTTCGTGCTCGGCACGCCCGCGAACATCGGCTATCTGTCCGGCGCGATGAAGTACTTCTTCGACAACGTCTACTACCCGTGCCTGACCGCGAAGGTCGGGGCGCCGTACGGGCTGTGGGTGCACGGCAACAACGACACGCAGGGCGCGATCCGTGCCGCGGAGTCGATCGCGCAGGGGATGGGCTGGCGTCGCGTGCACGAGCCGGTGTCGGTCGTCGGAGCGCCCGGCAAGGACGACGTGGAAGCCGTCTGGGACCTGGCCGCGACCGTCGCCGCGAGCCTGCTGGAAACCTGACGCGGGTCAGGCGCCGGCGACGCGCTGGGCGACGGCCTTGACCAGCTTGCTCTGCAGGGCGGCGTCGACCGGCGCGCCGAAGCTCTCGAAGTCGACCTCGGCCTCGAGCTGCTTGCCGGCGATGTAGGTCGAGTCGAGGTACACGTCGAGCTGCTTGCCCGACGCCGTCACCTTGATCGTTCCGGAGATCGTGGCGATCACGTTGGCCGGGCCACCGTTCCGTCCGGGGTGCACCGCGAGGTTGATGTCGTCGAGCGTGGCGCCGTTCGGCAGCTGCCCGCTCATCTGGCTGCGCAGCATCGTCGTCATGCAGCTCGTCGCCTTGGCGGCGTCGCGGAAGGCGGCTTCGTCCGCGGTGACGTCGGCGGCCGAGGAGTAGCTGCTCGCGCTGGAGGAGATCGACGCGGTCTGGTTGGTGAACTCCTGCGAGTCCGCCTCGGCCACCTTGTCGGCGTGGGTGTCGCGGATGCCGACGCACGTGGCGAAGCGGGACTGCGCGGCGCCGTCGTCGGCGGACGTCTGCGCCGGGCTGGCCGTCCACCCGGACGGCAGGTCGGACGGGACGAGCAGCAGCTTGGCGAGCGCGGCCTTGTCCCGTGCCGATCCGGTGCCGGCGATCGTGCTCGTGCTCGCGGTCGGCCCGGTGCTGGTGCTGGTGGTCGCGGCGGCGCTCGTGCTGGCGCCGCTGCTGGCGCCCGGGGTACTCGCGGTGCTCGCGTTGCCCGAACCGCCGCCGCTGCTGGACGAGCAGGCGGCCAGCAGCGCCGCAGCCGTCAGCGTGCCGAACGCGGCGACGACGGACCGGGTGGGTCGCGAGATCTGCATCCGTTTCTCCTATGTCAAGCTGCGGCCGGGAGGGAGGCCGGGGCGACGGTGTTGATGGTTTTGTGGTCGGTCTTGAGGTGGTTGAACACGACGCGGGCGAGGCGACGTTTGAGGCAGCGCAGCGCTTCGGGTGTGGACATGCCGTCGGATTTCTTCTTCTCGTAGTAGGTCTTGCCGAGCCCG
>Ga0164242_10006598_pt1 | contig 12761 bp, 7 predicted proteins | sample OricomgcompostMG_FD_108783 | JGI IMG/M metagenome (GOLD analysis project Ga0164242, IMG submission 108783) | Miracle-Growth compost microbial communities from Emeryville, California, USA - Original compost - Miracle growth compost (MG) ... | reverse complement strand
CCCGGCGATCGCCGGCTGCGGCGGCGGGAAGCCGTCGAGGTCGTCCGCCTCGATCGCCGGTTCCTGCAGTCTGCTTGCGTTGCGCGTTGCCTGATTGGTATCCATCCTCGACTCCCGCTGGGTATGCCAGTCCGGTGCCTGCCAGTGAAAAGCAAGGCCCGGAATTCCTTGCCTGCCATTATCGGGACCGGGCATGCAAGCCGGCCCCGCGAAAAGAAGGGCAAATACTGGCCAATTCGGAAATATGCGAAGCGGGAAAGACGATCGGTCCGCCCCGCACGCTCGCTCAGGATCGGCACGAACCGCAGACAGGATCGGCGGAAACAGTTAAATTAGCCAAATTGCAATTCTGATCACACAGGCAAGACCGGCCGCCCCGGAATCCCCGGCTCGCCGTCTTGTCGCGATGCCATGATGACCGAATCCGAGAATCCACCTTCCTGCCCGCGTCCCCGCGACGGCGACGCCCCGGATGAAGACGCCCCTGACCTGTCGCTGCTGGACGCGCGCCGGCATCCGCTGGCGCGGGCGCCGTTCGACTTGTGCCGGGAGCTGCGCGCCGCCTGCGCATTGCAGCGCGGCGCCGCCTGCGCGCGCGGACTCGACCTGGACGTGGCCCCTACCCCGCCGATACTGCTCGACGGCGATGGAGCGCGCGTCCGGCAAGCAATCGCCAGCCTGGTGCGTGCCGCAATCGACCTTGCCGCCAGCGGCGAAGTTGCCGTGATCTCCCGCCCGCATGAGACAGGAGCCGGGCGCTGCGCGGTTCGCATCGGGGTGACGGTAGCCGCGCCGAAGCAGGACCTCGCCCCGATCGCCGCCTTGCTTGACCAGCCGCCGCGCGAACTGGCGCCGGCGCTGCAGCGGCACGGCAGGGCCGGCCTGGAACTGGCGCTGTGCCGCGAACTGGCGGCGATGATGGACGGCTGCATCGGAATCGCCTGTGTGGCCGGACAGCGACCGGAATTCTGGCTGACCCTCGAATTGCCGCTGGCGCGCCCCGCTGCTGCCAGCGGCGCTGGAAGGTGCCGCATCCTGGTCGCCGACGATAACCCGGTCAACCGGCAGATCGCGCAACGGCTGCTGGAAAAGCTGGGCGCGGCAGCCGACGCCGCGGCGGACGGCCGCCAGGCAGTGGAAATGCACGTCGCCCGCCGTTACGACCTGATCCTGATGGATTGCGAAATGCCCGGCACCGACGGCTACCAGGCGACTGCGTTGCTGCGCTCGCTGGAAACCGGCGGCCGCACGCCGGTCATTGCGCTGACTGCAAGCACCGCGCAGGACGAACGCGCGCGCTGCCTGGACGCCGGCATGGATGATTTCCTTGCGAAGCCGATCCGGGCGCAAACGCTGCAGCAGATACTCGCGCGCTGGCTGCCCGTGACGCAGGCGCCGCCCATCCATGGCGATAGCGGCGACGAACTGGAACAGGTACGCGCGACTTTCGGCGCCGATTTCACCGCGCTGGCGCGGCTCTATCGCAGGGACGCTCCCGGCAGGCTGGACGCGCTGCGCGACGCGGTGCACAGCGGCGACCTGGCGGCCGCGGCACGCGTGGCCCACGCGTTCAGCGGCAGCAGCGCGTCGATCGGGGCAAGCGGGCTGGCCGGACTGTGCCGGGCGTTCGAGCTGAGCGCCCGCAACGGCAACGCCGCCGGCCTGCTCGAGCAGGCCAGCCTGATCGCCGACGAATACGCGCGCATTGCCATCCGCCTGCATGCGCTGGAACAAGCGGAACGAAGCGAGATGGGACGATGATGAGACCGACTGAAAACGAACTGAGTGCCGTGATCGCCGACGACGACAGCGCCACCCGTCATGCGTTGCGACTGCTGTTGCGCGAGAACGGGTGCGCACGCATCTGGGAAGCAAACGACGGCGAACGCGCGGTGGAGCTCTGCGCGCGCCATCTCCCCGACCTCGCGTTCATCGACATCAACATGCCGAAGCTGGACGGTCACGAGGCAGTGCGCCGGATACGGGACAGCAATCCGACCGTGGGCACGATCATGATCACCGCGTTGCCGACGCTGGACAACGTGCAGAAGGCGCTGGATGCCGGCGTGTCCGGCTTTGTCGTCAAGCCGTTCAACGCCATCAAGGTGGCGGAGGCGATCCGTCACTGCGTCCGCTCGCCAAAGCAATGATCATGACCGGCGTTAGCGTTCGCGCACCACGGTCAGTCCGGCGCGCAGCCCCGGCCGCACGTCCGGATTGGGAAAGATCAGGTACTCCTCCTCGGCGCCGCTGCAATAGGCGAGGTCGCCGTCCTGCGCCAGCAGCGTATGCGGCGGGATCGGCGTGAAATTCGCGGCGTTGCCCGCGTAGGCAAAGCGGAATGCCTCGCTCCGCTTCAGCAGTTCGCGCGCCACGCGAAACAGCGCCGGCGCGTCGCCTTCCGGGATGCGCCCTGAGCGCAGCACGCGATCGATCGCGGCGCGCGTGGCAGCAAATGCATCGGGGTCGTTACTGCCGAGCACACTGACCTGCCCGAGTTCGAGCGTCGCGCTGATCGTGTCGAAGCGTTCGGCGGTATACGCACTGAAGGTGGCCGCCGGCTGCGTGTTCACGATCGCCGCCTCGATCCCGGCGGCTCCCAGCAGGCCCAGCAGCGCCTGCTGCTGCGCGTCCGCCGCAGTTGCCGGGACCACCGCAAAGGTCGGGTAACGTGACGGACGAATCGCTGCATGCAGATCGAGGTGCCATCGGCTGCCGGCGCTGCCGGCGAAGAACGCCGCGCACGCGCGCATGATGGCGTCGGCGCGGCGCGCTTCGTCCGTCTCCTGCAGCGTGCCGCGCCCGGCGCCGAACATCCGGTTCAGGTCGGCATCGATGAAGCGCTTGCCCCGGGCGATGGCGGCCGGATTGCCGACGACGATCATCAGGTCCACCGCAAGCGCGGCCGGCCGATCCGCCAGCGCGTCGAGCAGCTGCGCCAGCATTTCGAGCGGCGCGGTTTCGTCGCCGTGGATACCGGCCGAAAGCAGCCAGCGCGGGCGCCGCAACAACTGCCCGGGCGCCGTCAGCTGCAGGATGCCCTGGGCCGGCACGCGCACCGCGAATCCGGCATCGGAGAATGCGCCGGCAAGCGCAGTCAGTTCATCGTCGGACAGCGCCAGCGGCAGCGAACGGTCAGGATGTTTCATCGCAACGCCCTCATTCGATGTCGCCGGCCATCGACGACGCTTCCGACAACGCCCACACGTCCAGCACCACGTGTTCCAGGTCCGGCTTCGATTCCGCCTCGGCCGGGAGACCCAGCTTGAGCTTGCGTATCAGCGCGTCGACCAGCGCGACCGGGTCGTCCTGGACCGCGGCGCCGGGCGGCAGCTGGTGCAGCACCCGCATCAACAGCCGCTGCTGCGTGCGCCGCAGCGCTTGCAGCGCGTGGTCGCGCAACGGCTGCTGCGCGGCATTGGCGGGGGCATGCAGCAACACCCGCTCCATGCCGTCGATGCCGGCCTCGCGGCGCAGTGCCATCCCGAGCTGCAGCAACTGTGGCAGGCTCATGCCGTCCGGACGCGCGACCGACAGTCCGGCGAACAGGAAGTCGGCAATGTCCTCGATCGCTTCGACGCTGCCGGCCGCCTCGGCAAATTCGTCCGGCACGCCAGGCGCCGCGGCGAACTTAGGCTGCGGAGGTGCCAGCTCGCGCACGGTGCGCGGGTCGTTGAACAGCTGGGTCAGCTCCTGCAGTGCGCCGGATTCGCGCAGGCGCGCCTCGGGCACTGCCAGCACGCCATTGATCACCGCCTTCTGCAGCGCGCGGCAACGCCGGTCGACGGCCAGCGCGGTCTCGCGCGGCACCTGCAGCGCATAGCGGTCCAGGCTGGCAAACAGCGGCGCCAGATTAAGCGCTACCCAGCCTTGCGCCCACGCGCACAGCACCTCGGTTTCGTCGACGCCGCGCGAGCGCGCGATGTCGGCCAGCAGCACCGGGCCGCAACGGTTCACCGACTCGTTCGCCAGCACCGTCGCCAGGATCGCATTCGCCAGCGGATGGTCGAGCGGATCCCGCCCTTCCACCAGCAGCGCCGGGAAATAAGGCGCCAGCAGCGCCGGCGCCCATGCGCGCTCGACCAGCGGCATTTCGGCCAGCAGCCGCTTGTAACGGTTCTTCACGTGCGCGACCACGACTGCCAGCTCCGGCGCGGTCAGGCCGCGGCCTTCTTCGCGGCGCGCGGTCAGGTCCCCGGCACTGGGCAGCTGCTCGAGCCGGCGCGACAGCGCACCCTGCGCTTCGAGCCGGGTAATCAGCGCAGCATAGCCGTCCTGCACCGCGGGCTCGCCTTGCGCCTGTGCTTCGCGCGCCAGCAGGTGGGTCTGCAGCGTGTTGTCGCGCAACACCAGCGCCTCGATGTCGGCGGTGATGTCGGTCAGCAGCCGGTTGCGTTCGTCATCGCTCAGCTTGCCGGCCCGCACTTCGGTATCGAGCCAGATCTTTACGTTCACCTCGTGGTCGGAGCAGTCGACGCCGGCGGAATTGTCGATCGCATCGGTGAAGACGTGGCCGCCGTGCAGCGCGAACTCGATGCGCCCCGCCTGGGTCGCGCCGAGGTTGCCGCCTTCGGCCACCACCTTGCAGCGCAGCTGGCTGCCGTCGACGCGGATCGCGTCGTTTGCGCGGTCCTTCACCTGTTCGCTGGTTTCATTGGATGCCTTGATGTAGGTGCCGATGCCGCCGTTGTAGAACAGGTCGACCGGCGCCAGCAGGATCGCGTGCAGCAGCTCGTCAGGCGTCATGCTGGCGACGTCCGTGCCGAGCGCCGCCCGCGCCTGCGGCGACAGGTCGATGCTGCGCGCGCTGCGTGGCCAGACGCCGCCGCCGGCCGAGATCAGCTTCCGGTCATAGTCTTCCCATGACGACCGCGGCAGCGCGAACAGCCGGCGCCGTTCGGCGAACGCAGTTTCGACGTCCGGGTCCGGATCGATGAAAATATGGCGATGGTCGAAGGCAGCGATCAGCTTCAGCTGGCGCGACAGCAGCATGCCATTGCCGAACACGTCGCCCGACATGTCGCCGACCCCGACCACAGTGAACGGCGCATGCTCGATGTCCTGGCCGAGTTCGTAGAAATGGCGCCTGGCCGCTTCCCACGCACCTTTCGCGGTGATGCCCAGTTTCTTGTGGTCGTAGCCATGCGAACCGCCGGACGCGAATGCATCGCCGAGCCAGAAGCCGCGCTGCAGCGCAATCGCGTTGGCGATGTCGGAGAAGGTCGCGGTGCCCTTGTCGGCGGCTACAACCAGGTAGGGATCGGGCTCGTCGTAGCAGACCGTCTCCGGCGGCCGCTCGATCGTGCCGTGCACGCGGTTGTCGGTGATGTCAAGCAACCCTGCGATGAACAGGCGGTAGACCGCCTCGCCTTCGACCGCGATCGCTTCGCGGCTGGCGTCCCGCGGCATCATCTTGCAGACGAAGCCGCCCTTGGCGCCGGCCGGCACGATCACCGCGTTCTTCACCATCTGCGCCTTGACCAGCCCGAGCACCTCGGTACGGTAATCCTCCATCCGGTCCGACCAGCGCAGGCCGCCGCGCGCCACCGGGCCGCCGCGCAGGTGTACGCCCTCGAAACGGCGCGCGAACACGAAGATCTCGCGATACGGGCGCGGCTGCGGAAGCAGTGCCAGCTGGCTGCTGTCGAACTTGAAGATGACGGTATCGCCGCCCTGCCCGCTCTGGAAGTACGACGTACGCAAGGTCGCCAGCATCAGTTCGGCGAGGCCGCGCAGGATGCTTTCGGTATCGGCGTGGTCGACGTCGGCCAGCCGCTGCCCGAACGAAGCGAGCGCCGTGCTGCCGAACGCCCGCTGCTCTTCGGACAGGGCCGGATCGAAGCGGGTCAGGAAGCTTTCGACCAGCGTGCGCATGTGGGCCGGCTGGGTCTTCATGCGCTCGGCCATGTAGCGCAGGCTGAAACGGCAGCCGGCCTGGCGCCAGTAGCTGGCATAGGCACGCACCAGCTGCACTTCGCGCATGCGCAGGCCGGCTTCGATCACCAGCGCATTCATGCGCCCGTCTTCGGCTTCATTGTTGAACAGCGCTTCGAACAGTTCCTGTGCCGCTTGCGCCACCTGCGGCTGCGCCAGCTTCAGCGCGCTCGGCGCGTCGACCGACAGGCAGGAAACGAAATAGCGGCTGCCGTCGCCGCCGCCCAGCGCGTGCGTGTGCTCGCGTTCGATCGCGACGCCGGCATTGTGCAGCGCCGGCAGGATCTGCGACAGCGGCGGCACGCTGTTGACCGAATGCAGGCGGATCGACACCGTTTCGCCCGGTCCCGCCTCGATGCGCACCTTGACGCGCGCCGGCGACGGATTGGTCAGCAGCATCGCCATGTCGCGGAATGCCACCTGCGGCGGCACCGACGCGATGTATTCGCTCGGCAGTGCCAGCCGCAGCTTGCGCAGCGCGTTGCGCAGCCCGGCATCGGCGGTGTCGTCGAGCAGGCGGTCGAAGGTATCGTGCCAGCCATCGAGCACCGCCAGCAGCGGCGCCTGGACCTCGGACGCCAGCTCCAGTCCCATGTCGGCGCCGCTGGCGATCAGGTGCAGCCGCGCCAGCGGGCCGTCGGCCAGCAGCGTCTGCGCCCGCACGTCGCGCGCGCCGGAAATCGTGCGCAGCGTCTGCGCCAGCGAATCAACGAGTGCAGAACTGTAGCGTTCGCGCGGCAGGTAGACCAGCACGTTCAGGTGGCGGCCATAGACGTCGCGCCGCGCAAACACCTTGGCGCGCGGCTGCTTGTAGAGCGCCACCACCGCGCTGCAGACCGAGGCCAGCCACGCCGGCTCGGCCTCCATGACTTCGGTGCGCGGCAGCGATTCCAGTATTTCCAGGAATTTTTCCGCGCGAAAGCCCTCGGAACGCACACCCGCCAGTTTCAGCACCTGGCGGATGCGGATGCGCGCAAACGGCTGCTGCGCCAGCGAACTCGCGGTGGCCGCACGCGAGAACAGGCCGACGAAACAGTGTTCGCCCAGTATCGTTCCCTGCTTGTCGGTTTCGCGCACGCCGATGAAGTCAAGCTGCTGGTCGCGGTGCAGCGTCGACTGCACGTCCGCCTTGACCACCGACAGCGTATCGCGGCGCGCGGCCAGCGTATCGAAGTCGCCCGGAATGCCGGCCAGGCAGTTGCCGTAGACCGGGTGCAGCTGGTCGGTCAGCACGCCGAGCGCGCTGCCGGGCGCCCGTGTCAGCTCGCGCTGGTCCGGCAGCACCTGGTAACGCGCATAGCCGAATACCTCGAAACCGCCGCCGCGCGCCCATTCGAGGAAGGCCGCAACTTCATCGCCGTCGGCGGCAAGCGCCGCTGCCTGCTGGCCGACTTCGGTCAGGCGCGCGCGCAAGGCTGCCGCATCGCGCCGCACCGTGGCGGCATCGCCGGCGGCGATCTTGATGTTGGCGAGCAGCCCGGCGAGGTCGGCGTCGCGCACCTGGTCCGACATCAGGCACAGCACATACGATTCATGGCCGCCGTTGGCATCGCTGGCCTGCTCGACAGCACGTATCTGCCCGTCCGGCGCGCGCCGTACCGACAGCACCGCGTTCAGCACCGCGCGCGTCGGCAGCTTCATCTTGCGCATCGCCATCACCATCGAGTCGACCAGGAATGGCATGTCCTGGTTCAGGATCAGGATCGCGGTGGCGCCGGCGCCGCGCTGGTCGGCATAGGTCAGCGATTCGATCCGGCAGCCCAGCTGCGGCGTCCATTGCGCCAGCCGCGAAAACCCTTCCCATAGCGAGGAGCCGATGCTGGTTGCATCGAGGCCGGCCAGGTCGTCCGGCTCCAGTGCCTGCAGCCACGCGGAGATCAGTGCTGCGACCGGACTGTCTTCTGCCCCGGCACTGCCGGCAGCGGCCAGCACGCGCTCCCGGGTTTCACTACGAAGATCCTGCATTTGCTCTGCCATTTGCGTCTCCATGTCGTTGACGAGCGCGCTGCAGCTTCCGCTCATTCCTCCCAGCGGTACAGGCCCGGCAGCCCCAGCACCTGCTCCAGCGCTTCCAGCGCCGTTCGCATCTCCCGCGCCAGCGCCGGATCGGCCAGGTCGTCCGGCATCAGGCGGTCGCGATAATGCCGCTCGACCCAGGCCACCAGCCGCCCGTACAGTTCGTCGGTGAGCACCACGCCCTGGTGCATCGCCGCCGCCTGCTGCGCGGTCAGCACCACGCGCAGGCGCAGGCAGGCGGGTCCGCCGCCATTGCGCATGCTCTGGTGCAGGTCGAAGCCGAGCACTTCCGCAACCGGTCCCGGCTCCGCGAGCAGGCGTTGCAGGTAGCGCGCGACCGCCGGGTTTTGCTGGCATTCGCCCGGAACCAGCAACACCATTTTTCCGTCGGACCGGGTCAGCAGCTGGCTGTTGAACAGGTAGCTCGCTACCGCGTCCGCCAGCGGCACGTCGGCCGCCGCCACCCGCAGCGGGCGCAAGCCGGTGCCGACCGTGGCCAGCGCTTTTTCGAGCGCCGCCAGCGTGCCCGCTTCGTCGACGAATGCCTGCTGGTGATAGAACAGCACGTTGCCGTTGCCGACCGCGATCACGTCGTTATGGAACACACCGTGGTCGATGCTTGCCGGCTGCTGCTGCGCAAACACGGTGCGCGCCGGCTGCAGCCCGTGCAGCCGCGCCACCGCCTGGCTCGCCTCGCGCGTCTGGCGCGCCGGAAAGCGCTGCGGCGCCGCCACCCGGCGGTCGAACTCGGCCCTGCCGTAGACGAACAGCTCGACGCCGGGCGCGCCGTAACCGGCGCACAGGCGGGTGTGGTTGGCCGCGCCCTCGTCGCCGAATGCCGGCGTCGACGGCAGCGCGTCGTGCACGACGAAATGGCGCGGATCGGCAAACAGCATGCGCAGCACATGCGCGGTCTGCGTATGCTCCTGCGAGCGGTGCAGCTTGTTGTTCAGGTTGGCGACGGTGAAGTGGACGCGGCCGTCGCCGGTGTCTGGCGATGGACTGACCGTCGCCGCATTCGCGGTCCACATCGGCGCCGCCGAATATGCGCAGGCCAGCAGCACCGGCGACTGCCGGTAGGCTGCGGCGATCACGTCGGCTTCGGCGCCCCCGAAACCGATTGCACGCAGCAGCCCGAAATCGGGACGCGGCTGCGGCGGCAGCACCGCCTGTGCAAAGCCGCGCCGCATCAGCGCATGCATCTTCGCCAGTCCCTGCAGCGCGGCCGCCTTCGGATTGGCGACGTGGCCGGCATTGCCGGAGGACGCGACATTGCCGAACGACAGTCCGGCATAGTTATGCGAAGGACCGACCAGGCCGTCGAAGTTGTATTCGCGTGCGGTACTCATGTTGAGCTTCGATTCATCATGCGGCCGCCTTGCTCAAAACGCCAGGCCCGGCGACAGTTGCGCCGGCATCTGCAAGCGCGCGCTCTCGATCGACGCGACCGGATACGCACAATAGTCTGCTGCGTAGAAGGCGCTCGGCCGATGGTTGCCGGATTTGCCGATGCCGCCGAACGGCGCGCTGCTGGCGGCACCCGTGGTGGGCCGGTTCCAGTTGACGATGCCGGCGCGGGCGCCGACCAGAAAGCGCCGCCACAGCGCTTCGTCGTCGCTCAACAGGCCGGCGGCAAGCCCGTAGTCGGTCGCGTTCGCGCTGTGCAGTGCCGCCTCGAAATCGGGCACGCGCAGCACCTGCAACAGCGGTCCGAACCATTCTTCATCCGGAATCCCGACCGCCCCGGTGACGTCGACGATGCCGGGCGAGACGAAGCCGGTGCCGGGCTGCAACCGCCGCAGCGGCAGCAGCGCCTCGCCGCCGCAGGCCAGCAGATTCTGCTGCGCCTGCTCCAGCAGCTGCGCGGCCTGGTCCGAGATCACCGGTCCCATGAACGGCGGCGGCTCGCTGTCGTAGCGGCCGATGCCGATGCGGGACGCCAGTTGCACCAGCCGCGCGAGCAGTGCACGGCCGCGCGCGTTGTCTTCGACGATCAGCCGGCGCGCGCAGGTGCAGCGCTGCCCGGCGCTCAGGAATGCCGAGAGGATCACGTGATGGACGGCGGCATCGCGTTCGGCCGCGTCCCACACCACCAGCGGATTGTTGCCGCCCATTTCCAGCGCCAGCAGTTTGCCCGGTTGGCCGCCGAACTGACGGTGCAGTGCGGCGCCGGTACGGTAGCTGCCGGTAAACAGGATGCCGTCGAGTTGCGGCTGGTGCGCGAGCGCGGCACCGGTTTCACGGCCGCCGTAGACGAGGTTCAGCACCGGCGCCGGCAGCCCCGCCTGCAGCCACAGTTCGACCGTGCGGATTGCCGTCTGCGGCGCATGTTCGCTCGGCTTGAATACGATGGTATTGCCGGCAATGAGCGCCGGCACGATGTGGCCGTTCGGCAGATGGCCGGGAAAGTTGTACGGCCCGAAGACCGCCAGCACGCCGTGCGGCCGGTGCCGCAGCATGGCAGTGCCATCGGCCGCCGGCGCCGCCGATTCGCCGGTACGCGCGTGATAGGCCTTGATCGAGATGTCGACCTTGGCGGTCATCGACGCTACCTCGGTACGCGCCTCCCACAGCGGCTTGCCGACTTCGAGCGCGATCAGCCGTGCCAGCGCTTCGCCGTCGGCCCGCAACAGGTCGCGGAAGCGCTCGCATACCGCGACCCGCTGCTGCAGCGGCGCCAGCGCCCAGTCGCTGAACGTGCGGCGCGCGGCGTCGCAGGCGCCGCTCACCTGCGCCTCGTCGGCGGCCGCGCCCTGCCATGCCGGCGCGCCGGTCGCCGGGTCGGTCAGCGCGAACGGCGCGCCCCCGCCCTCCTGCCAATGTCCGTTGATGTACTGGTTACGCATAGTCGGTCCTTCCAGGAATTAGCGGCATTGCGCGTACCGTCGCGCCGGTGTCCACGCGCAGCCGCTGCCGTTCGTCCGCATCGAGCGCCAGTGCGCCGCCGTCGGGCTGCATCGAGGTGACGATCACGCGGAAATCCGCCATGCCGGTGGTGCAAACCAGCCGCAGCGGCGCCTCCTCCACCCGAGCAGCAGCGTTGGCACCGCCCACCTGCAGCAGTTCGCTCTCGCGCAAGGCGCGCAGTTCGCCGACGCGCGCCTGCAGCACCGGCCCGGCATCGAAGATGTCGACGTAGCCTTCGTAATGCATGCCCTCCTGCTCCAGCAGCCGGCGCGCCGGTGCGGTATCGAGATGCACCAGTCCGATCACGTCCTGCGCCTCCTGCGGCAGATAGGCGACATACAGCGGGTGGCGCGGCATCAGCTCGGCGATGAAGGATTTCTTGCCGAGGCTGGTCAGTTCGTCGGCGCGGTCGAACTCCATGCGAAAAAAGTGGCGCCCCAGGCTGTCCCAGAACGGCGAGCGGCCGTCGGTGCGCAGATAGCCGCGCAGCTCGGCGACGACTTTCTCGGGGAACAGATGCGGGAACTGGGCGATGAACATGAAGCGGCTGCGCGACAGCAGCTTGCCGTTGCTGCCGCGGCGGTAATCGGGATGCAGGAACAGCGAGCACAGCTCCGCGCAGCCGGTCAGGTCGTTCGACAGGTACAGCGTGTCCATCCGCGAAAACACGCGCAGCTCCTTGCTGGAATGGACCAGCGTGCCGATCCGGTAGTTGTAGAACGGCTCGTCGAGTCCGACCGCGCCCTTGATCGCGCATACGCCGATCAGTTTCCCGGCCGGCGCATCCTCCATCACGAACAGGTAGTCGCGCTGCGCCGGTTCGGCGCGGCCGGCAAATGAAGCACAGGCGATATCGATGCGGCGCGCGAGTGCGGCGCGGTCCGGCTTGAGCGTGGTCATGCCTTCGCCGACCAGCGCGGCCAGCGCCAGCAGGTCGTCCAGGTCGGACTCGCGGATCGTGCGCACCAGCACCGTCATCGCAGCCTCACGCACAAGACCGGGTCGCCGGCAACGACGTCGAGCCGGCGCATCGCTTCCGGCGCCAGCGCCACGCTTTCCGACAGCGCGCGCAGTCCGCAGCGGGCCACGACCGCACGGAAGCCGCGCTCGCGGATGGTCGCCACCAGGCAGAGCACCGGTGCCGCCTCGCCCGCATGAGCAACCGCCCGGCGGCGCTGGCCGTGCGCGAACGAACGCAGCGCACGGCGGTGCGCCTGCAGCACGCAGCCGCCATCGAAGATGTCGACGTAAGCCCCGGCTTCGAAGCCTTCGTCAGCAAGTATCCGGTACGCGAGGCGGCCTTCCGCATGCACGCCGCCCAGCGCCTGCTGCGCGGCCTGCGGCAGCAGCGGCAGGTAGACCGGATACGGCGGCATCAGCTCGACGATCAGCGTGCGGTTGCGCGCGCCTTCGATCAGCCGCTCGGCCTCGTCGAAATCCATGCGGAAAAATTTCCGGCCGAGCGCGTCCCAGAACGGCGAGCGCCCGTCAGCATCGACCGGGCCGGCCATCGCCGCGAAGAAGCGCTCGCTGAAGCGCTGTGGCGCCACCGCGGCGTACAGCAGGCGCGCACGCGACAGCAGCTCCGCCTCGTCCTGGCGGCGCTCGCGTTCGCCGATGTAAAAGCCGGACAGCTGCGAACAGTCGCTCAGGTCGGAGCACAGGCTCAGCGCATGCACGCTGTGGCTGATGCCGAGGTCGCGCGAGACCTGGTGGATCGCATCGTTGCGGAAACAAAAATAGGCGCCGTCGGAACCGGCGGTGGCGGCGATGATTGCGGTCCCGAGCAGTTGCTGCTGCGGCGACTCGAGTACGAAGAAATAGCTGGCGTCGCCAGGATGGTCCGGGACATCGTCGAACGCGGCCAGCGACCGTTCGACCGCGTGCCCGATACCGGCCCGGGT
>Ga0164242_10006597_pt1 | contig 12762 bp, 12 predicted proteins | sample OricomgcompostMG_FD_108783 | JGI IMG/M metagenome (GOLD analysis project Ga0164242, IMG submission 108783) | Miracle-Growth compost microbial communities from Emeryville, California, USA - Original compost - Miracle growth compost (MG) ... | reverse complement strand
CTGGCCGATGTACGGACTGCAGTCCTGGCTGGGGACGAAGGATCACTGGGGGCAGGACAACCACACGATGATCGAGCGGTTCGTCGCCGCGGCCGAGGACCTGGAGACGCTCACGCTGCTCGAGGCCCAGCTGGGCTGATCACTTCCGCAGTGACTGCTGTGCGGCGTGGCTCGTCTCGCTGTGTCCCTCGACGGTGACCACCCGACGCTTGAACAGCCAGCCGTCGTCCGCCCGCACGAGCAGATCGCGGTAGACGCCCCAGTGGTCGGGGCCCGACTTGCCCATCGTCAGGAAATAGCTCGTGGCCTTCGCCTCGGTCTCGCTGAGGAACTGCACCGAGACGGGGGTGATGTGGTGGCGTACGCGCCCCCCGAAGTTCGGCGCGTCGCGGAACTGCTGCTTGATCAGTTCGCCGCGCTCGAGGATGGCCGCGTGCGACTCCAGGACGGCGTCGGTGCCCATGTCGTAGTGGCACGGTTCGGTGAACAGTTCCGCCAGTAGCTCGATACGTCCGGTGTCGACACACCGGCCGTAGTCGTTCATCGCCTTCTGGATCAGCAGGCGGGCTTCGATCTCCCAGGACTCCATGCGTGTTCAGCCTCCGTCTACGACAGCTCTTGCCAGCTCCGTCGATGTGTGACATTAATGTCAGATCCGGATCGACCGTAGTGGTGCCACCGCGGGGAGTCCACAACCGAGAGGAGACCGGCCATGCCGCTCGGCGACCTCACGCAGCTGCTCGTTCCGAACCGGTGCGCCATCGTCAACATGGAGTGCCAGGAGAACCTGCTCGGCCCGTCGTCCCCCATCCCGGCGCTTGCCCAAGCTGCCGTCGACGTCGATCTGGTCGCCAACCTCGCGCGCCTGTACGCGGCGGCCCGTGCCATCGGCGTCCGGATCTACTACTGCACCGACGAGCGGCGGCCCGACGGGTTCGGGCTCACCGACAATCTGCCGATCCGAGCCAAGATGGTCGGCGGCTTCGAGGAGAATCTCGGCGGCCATGGGCCGGTCGTCGCACCGCTGACACCGCAGCCGCAGGACGTCGTGTTCCGGCGGGAGCAGGGCGTCACCGGCTTCTTCGCCACGGGCCTGGACCAGTATCTGCGCAACACCGGTGTGCAGACGCTCATCATCACCGGGGTCTCGCTCAACCTGGCTGTGCTCGGGACGACGATCGAGTCGGCGAACCTCGGCTACACGACGGTGGTACCGCCGGACTGCGTCGCGGGAGTGCCCCGCGAATACGTCGAGGCCGCGCTGAAATACACGATCCGCAACATTGCCTACACAATCGGCTCGCCGGACATCCTCGCCGCCTGGGCGAGCGCACCGACCGGCGACGAGGACAGCAGGAGATCAGCATGAGTAATTGGGTGGATGACTACTTCGCCACGTGGAACGGCACAGACACCGAAGCCGTCGTGGCCTTCATGACCGAGGACGTCGAGATGGAGGACGTCACGGCCGGACACTTCTCCCGCGGCAAGGACGCGTTCCGCAAGTTCTTCGAGGTCTGCCTGGAGCGGGTCCCCGACGCGCGCTACGAGGTCGTCGAGAGCCGCACCTTCGGCGACTCGTACTGGGTCGAATGGATCATGCACGCGCGCGGGGCGGCGGTACGCGGGTCCTCCGTCGGTACGTTGCGCGACGGCAAGATCGCCACGAACCACGACTACTGGAACGGCGCGGTCTTCACTGTCTGAGTGCCGCCGGCGGGTCGGGTTCGGCGGTGCGCGCCGCCCGGTGGCGTGCCTGTCACCGAAAGTCGAATCAACCAGTTCCGGGCGGAACGCCGCTCTCCAGACGGTCCCATTCCAAGCAAGCGCGCTGGTCAACTCTGGGCCGCGATGAACTGCTCGTAGTCCCGGCGGGAGAGGTCGGCGTACGCGTAGGCCCAGGTGACGAGCGATTCGGCGATGCGCCTGCCGCTGCCGACATAGCCCGCGATGTCGGCAGCGTTCGGTGACTGCGAGTGCGCACGGGCGAGCACGACGCCGCACGCCCGCGCATAGGTCATGAACCCGATATCGTCGAGGGTTTCGACATCGATGCTGCCCTTCATGTCGTGGAACTGACGCACGTAGAGATCGACGCCGGCGGTGCTCAGATGCCCGAGGAACGGGTCTGAGAATGCCTGCAGAATCCGCTGCAGTGCCACCACGCGCCCACCGTCGCCGAACCGTTCGACGTGCTCGGTCACTCCCTGCGGCTGGGCCGCATGGCCGTAGGCGATCAGCACGCTCGGCACGGCTTGCTTGGTCTGCAGGAGCAGCGCGTGGCGGTCCCCGTCCTGGAACAGCACAAGCGAGCAGCGGGTTCCGACGCTGCCGACCCCGACCACGCGGCGGGCGGCGTCCGAGATGGCGTAGTGCTGCATGAGCAGACGGATGTCGACGCTCACCGAGGCGAGGTAGTCGGACATCACCGACCCCAGCACGGCCTGCTGCTCGGCGTCGATCCGGACCAGCGTGGGCGGCTCCTCGACGAACCGCCTCGTCCCATCTGTCGACTCCGTCGTCAACCGTCTCGCGGCCCGTTCGCCGGTACGCCTGCGGGCGTCTTTCACCGCAGCACGCAGCACGGCGCGCGAGCGGTCATCGAGCGTCGCTGCACTGGCCTGTGCGCTGAAGTGTGCGAAGTAGCGCGAAAGCGGGCTCAGAGTGAGCGCGGCACCGACGGCCTCGCAGTAGCTGAGAACGCAGGCGCGCGCCGTGCGGCATACGACCGCGTCATCGCGCGAGGTGCCCTGCCCGGCGACAACCACGCTGGTGACCAGTCGTTTGACGTCCCACTCCCACGGCGCCCAGGCCGCCTCGTCGAAGTCGTTGAGATCGAACAAGAGGTTTCGCTCCGCCGAGGCGTAGAAGCCGAAGTTCGACAGGTGCGCGTCTCCGCAGGACGCGACGGAGATGCCCGAGTTCGCGTCACGCGCCAGATCGCCGGCCATGATCGCGGCGGTGCCGCGATAGAACGTGAACGGGCTGTGCGACATCCGCTGGACGCGCACCGGAATGAGTTCCGGCACGCGACCCTCGTTCTGCCGTCGCAAGACGGCCATGGGCTCACGTCCGGTCGTGGTGAGTGCGGCCAGCCCAGCGCGGGGATACGTGGCGCGGGCCGCGCGGCCGGCGTCGCGCCGCTGCTGCACCGACGGAAGGGAACCGGCCATAAGACTCACCCCGGTTTTCGGGCTTCTACCGTGACGGCGACTATGCCCCTGCGCCGGCGAGTTGTCGATCAGACCGCGATCGGCAGCAGCAGCGGGATCCGCTCAGGAGACCTGCGGTGGGCGAACCACCGGTCAGCCGATCAGTGCCTCGAGGCGCTGGTACGAACGCTCCATCCCGTCGGTCATTCCGGCGTCCAGGATCGCATCGCGGACCCCCGCGTCCGGGTAGCTGATCAACAGCGAGAGCAGCGTGCCGTCCTCCAACGCAGTGAGTGTCAGCTCGTTGATCATCGACGGACCGTCGGTACCGATCATCGCCTCGGTGGCGACCGCGCGGTGCAGCGGGACTGACTCCAGCAGCTCGCCGGTGAAGCCGAATCTCCCTTCGCCGCCGACCTGTTCCCACTCGTACCGGTAGGTCTGCCCGACCTCGATCGCAACCTCGCACACCGACATCGTCCAGCCGTCCGGGCCCAGCAACCACTGCCGCATCAGCTTGGCTTCGTGGTGCGCACGCCAGACCGTCGCGGCGCTCCCCCGGATCACTCGACTGACACGCACCTGCGTGTCGCCCAGGATCTGCGTGGTCGTGCCGTTGCCGGCGGCGAACGAGGCGAGGTCGGTGAGCACGGCGTCCATCTGGCCCATCGCCAGGGTCATGCCCTCCTCCATGCCCATCTCGATCAGTTGCTGCAGCTCGTCGGTGGAGTTGAAGTACGTCGTCGTGGTGACGCGCGAGCCGGTGCCGACGGACTCGAAGGTGAAGACCATCCGGGTGGCGGCGAACTGCGGGTTGGGCGTCCCGTCGGGGTTCGCGAAGCCGTCGTACACTTCGAAGCTCTTCAACTCGTCGAGGGCCAGCCACTCCCAGTACGCCCGCGAAGTGTCGCCCTCCGGACCTGTCATCGAATAGTCGCTGCGCCCGCCGACACAGCCATCATGCCGGGTGAAGGTGGCGGGATAGGTCGGCGGTCCCCAGAACCGCTCGATCAACCTCGGGTCGAGATAGGCATCCCAGAGCCGGCGGACCGGCACCGTGAAGTCGGCGACGACCGTCATCGTGAGGGCCTCGGGATCCTTCGCAACGGACGTGATTGGCATGATCGCTCCTCAGTTTTCCTCGGCGAGCAAGGCATCAAGTCGATCGATGCGATCTCGCCAGATCTGTTCGTACGAGTCCAGCAGCGCCTGTGCGCGCCGGATCACCTCAGGGTTGCCGCGAACGATCCGCTCCCGGCCGTGCGGGCGCTTGGTCACCAGGCCCGCCCCCTCGAGCACGGACACGTGCTTCTGCACCGCCGCGAACGACATGTCGTACGCCGCGGCGAGTTCCGACACCGAGGACTCACCGGCGAGGGTGCGCCGGACGATGTCGCGTCGGGTCGCATCGGCCAAGGCCCGGAAGATCCGGTCGACCTCGGCGTCGCTCAATTCATTACGTACAACCATTTGGTTGTATGTAAGCAGGCACGACAGTCCGCGTCAACTGCGGCCGCACAAGGTGCCCGGCTGGGCCGACTCAGTACAGGCAGGTGATGATCGCGCGCTCGGGCGCGATCCAGCTCCACTGGGTCATCCAGGGGCGGGAGGCCTCAGCGCAGAACGTGGTGGCCTTGCCGGCGATGTTGGCGCTGGTCGCTGCCACGACTTCGTCCTTCGCCGCCCTGACGTTGTGCGGCAGGGCGCAGTTCGTCGTGGAGAGCTCGTCACTGTGAACCGTGCCGCACAACCGCAAGCGTTTGGGCAGGGCTCCGGTGACCTTGGTCGGGATTTTCTGCTTCGTCACGACGAGGTTCTCGCCGCCGGCCTGGATCCCGATCTCGCAGCTGACCCAGTGCGCGCCCTTCGTGCGCTGGGCCTTGGTAGGCCCGAGTTCGAACGAGTAGTACGCCGACATTCCGTACTTCTTGCCAAAGTCGCCGAGCTTGCGCTTGGTCGCGGTGGCGCACCGCGACCCGGCATAGTTCCAGTACTTGTTCGAACTCCACTTGTACTTCGCCGGAACCTTGACGACCTTGACGATCCACAGCGTGTGCTTCTTGGAGCACACGACCGGCTTGGCAGTCGTCGAGTTCTGGCCCCAGGCAATCTTGCCTGCGACCCTGTAACAGGTCCCAGCCTTCGGCGCGCCATACATGGGCGCACGCGCATCGGCGGCCATCGCCGGCGCCAACGATGCGATCACGATGCCCGCACCGATCGCGGCCAGCACCCGGACCGAACGTCCACGAACCCTCGTCATTGAGCCCTCCCCAAGTCGATCTCCGCATTCTGACATGACCGGAGGACCGATGCGCGTGCCTATCCGATGGTCCGCTCGGCCAGCGCGTCAACGACGGCGACGATCCCGCCGTCGGCGTGCGCCGCCCGCTGCAGCCGGGCGCCGGTGCCCCGCGAACGGATGCGGGCCAGTCCGTCGCGCACCAGTTGCTCGTCACCGGTGCCCTTCAGCGCAGGCGTCAACCTCTCGACGAGGCCGCCGACGAGGTCCCACGCCGGGAGGAGCCGGCCGCTGCACGGGTCGAACAGGTCCTGCTCGATCCCCCATCGCGCCGCGCGCCACATGCCCGCGCGCAGCAATTCGGCCCGTATCTCCCTCGGCGGCTCTCCCTCGGCGGCCTGGACGGCGGCGGTCGACACCATCGCCCGGGCCAGGGCCGCCAGGACGGGCACGTCCACCACGTCAGCGCAGACATCGCAGACCCGCACCTCGACTGTGGGGTACCGCGCCGAGAGCCGAGCATTGAAATAGATCATCCCCTGGTCCAGCGCCGCGCCGCTCGCGATCAGCGCGGTGCGGGCCTGTTCGTACATCTCGACCGTGCCGAACGGTTCGGTGACGCCCGCAGTCGGCCAGGCGCCCCACAACACGGTGCGGTAGCTCGCGTAGTCGGTGTCCTGCCCCTCGAAGTACGGTGAGTTCGCGCTCAGCGCGACCAGCGCCGGCAGCCACGCCCCGATGCGGTCGAGCACCGCCACGCCCTCGTCCGGCGAGTCGACCGAGACGTGCACGTGCATCCCGCAGGTGAGCTGCGTACGCGCCACCCGCCCGAACAATTCGGTCATGCGCTCGTACCGGTCGTCCGCTGTGGTCGAGACGTGCTGGTCGAGCGGGCTGGTCGCCGACGCCAGCAGCCGAACACCGCGGGCGCGGGCGGCTGCGCCGAGTTCTCCGCGTCGGGCGCGCAGATCGCGGTCGAGCTCGGCCATCGTGTGGTGCGGCGCCGTGCCGAGTTCGGCCTGCTCCTGCTTCAGCTCGTGTTCGAACTGGCCCTGTGAACCAGCGTCCGCGCCGGCCACGACCTCTTCTCCTGCGGACGCCAGCAACGGCGATGTCGCCTGCACCAGAAGGAATTCCTCTTCCACACCAACGGTACGAGTCACGGCAGGATCCTTCCCGGAATGATCACACGACACTCCGCTGTACGAGATCGACCGCAGCGAGATAGCCGGCGAGCAACGCATGCGCGACATCTCCCACTGCCGCGTCCGAAGGGTGAAAGGTGGCCTCGTGCAACATCGCGCGGTCCGCGGCCTCGCCCGCCTGCTCGACGCCGACGAACATCATCAGGCTGGGGGCCACCGCGCCGTAGTAGGCGAAGTCGTCGGCACCGCACGAGCGCAGCGGCGCCGACAGCTCGAAGCCGAAGCTGCGCAGCCACTCGTGGCTGCGCATGGTCAGCTCCGGATCGTTGACCAGTGCCGGCTCCCCGGGATACAGGTGGAGCTCTCCCACGCAGCCGCACGCCCCGGCCACCTGCTCGATGATCGCGGCGAGCTCACCGCGCGCCGGCTCCCGGTCACGCTCGTCGAGCACGCGCAGCGTGCCGTGTGCGCGGGCCTCGTCCGGAATCACGTTCCCCGCCGAGCCGGCGTGCATGGACCCGATGGTGAGGACGGCGGGGTGCAGCGGATCGATGCGGCGGCTGACCACCTGCTGCACGGCGGTGACGACGTGGGCCATCGCGACGACCGGGTCACGCGCGAGGTGGGGGTAGCCGCCGTGGCCGCCCCGCCCCGTGATCACGATGTCGAACCGGTCCGAGGCCGCGTTGACCCCGCCGGTGGTCGCGGCCACCGTCCCCCGCTCGAGCAACGGCTGGACGTGCGCGCCGACCACCGCTCGTACGTCGTGCGATTCCAAGGCCGTCGCGGCGAGAATGTCGTGCGCTCCCGAGGGCGGACGCTCCTCGCGCGGTTGCAGGATCGCGAGCAGGGCGAGGGGAAGTTCCAGACCCGCGGCGGCCCGGGCCAGCGCGGCCACCGCGGCCATGTGGACGTCGTGCCCACATGCGTGCATGAACCCGTTGCGCGCGGCGTCCGGCGAGGCGGTGCGCTCGATGACCGGCAGAGCGTCGAGCTCGGCGCGCACAGCGACGCACGGCCCCCCGTCCGCGCCGATCCGGATCAAGCGCCCGGTGTCCGCCACCTCCGTGGACCGTTCCCCGATCGCCGCGCCGACGCGTTCGACGGTGCGCGTCTCGGCACCGGAGGGCTCAGGATCGGAGTGCACCAGCCGGCGCAGTGCGATGGCAGCCGGAAGCTCGGCAGCGAGGGCCTGCTGCCAGTCGCGCATCGTCGCCGGGCTCATCGTCGCCGCAGCCTGCCCTGGAGCGCCCCGACTCAACCAGCGGCCGCCTAGGCTGGGAACGTGCCTGAGGGTGACACGGTCTGGCGGACGGCCCGCGACCTGCGCGTCCTCGACGGGCAGGTGCTGACCCGAACCGATTTGCGGGTGCCGCAGCATGCCACCGCCGACCTCACCGGCGCGACGGTGAGCACCACCGTCTCGCGGGGCAAGCACCTGCTGACGCGGCTCGACAACGAGATCACCCTGCACACCCACCTCGGCATGGACGGAGCGTGGAGCGTCCACCCCGCCGGGACGCGCTGGCGGCGTCCGGCGTATACGGCTCGTGCCGTCCTGGCCACGGCCACCCACGAGGCGGTGGGCTTCACCGTGCGGGTGGAGCTGGTCCGCACGAAGGACGAGGATCGACTCGTCGGCCACCTCGGCCCCGACCTGCTCGGCGAGGCATGGGACCCCGACGAGGCGGTACGTCGGCTGCGCACCAGGCCGGACGTCCCGATCGGTGTGGCCCTTCTCGATCAGCGCAACCTGGCCGGTGTCGGCAACATCTTCAAGAACGAGACGTGCTTCCTGGCGGGCGTCGACCCGCGGACGTCGGTGCGCCAGATCGACGACCGGCTCCCGCGCATAGTCGGCCTCGCCCACGAGTTACTCGCGGCGAACCGCGACAAGCCGGTGCGCGACACCACCGGTCTGCGGCGCCCCGGCCACTGGGTCTACCGGCGCCGCGGGGCGTGTCTGCGCTGCGGCACGCCGATCCGGTACGCCGAGATCGGACCCGCCGACACGGAGCGTGCGAGCTGGTGGTGCCCCACCTGCCAGCCCTGACCCCACAGTAGGGGGCAGACCGGCGGCGTCCGGTATTCCGAGGCGTCGCCGGGTAACACAGGACATGACCGAGCAGGCCGATCCGCAGAGTCCGAACCAGTTGCCGAAGGGCGCGCTTCGCACCGTGCTGCGCCGAGTGGTCTCGCAGATCGAGACCGACGAGCTCACCGACCGTGCCGCCGCCCTGACGTACTACGGTGTCCAGGCGATCTTCCCCGGCATCCTGGTGTTGGTCAGCGTGGTCGGCCTGCTCGGCCACGGGACCACCGACTCGCTGATCCACAACCTGGACGAGATCACCCCGGACAACGTCAGTTCGGTGCTGCACACCGCGATCACCAACGCGCAGACCCACAGGTCCGCTGCCGGCGTGCTCGGCATCGTCGGCATCCTGTTGGCGCTGTGGTCAGCATCGGGTTACGTCGCTGCCTTCATGCGCGCCGCGAACCGGATCTACGCGATGCCCGAGGGCAGGCCCGTCTGGAAGACCGCGCCGATGCGGGTGGCGATCACGCTCTTCACCGTGATCGTCCTCGTGGCCGGCCTGCTGATCGTGATGGTCAGCGGCACGATCGCCGACCGGGTCGGCCACGCGCTCGGCATCGGGTCGACGGGCGTACTCATCTGGAACATCGCCAAATGGCCCGTACTCGTCGTGCTGGTCGCGCTCCTGCTGGCGGTGCTCTATTCGGCGGCTCCGAACGTACGCCAGGGCGGCGCGCGGTGGGTCACGCCGGGGTCGTCGATGGCAGTCCTGGTCTGGCTGGTCGCCTCCGGGCTGTTCGCCGCGTACGTCGCGAACTTCGGCTCCTACAACAAGACCTACGGCTCGGTGGCCGCAGTGATCATCTTCCTGGTCTGGCTGTGGATCTCGAACCTGGCCATCCTGCTCGGCCTGGAGCTGGACGCCGAGCTCGACCACGAGCGCGCGATCCAGCAGGGCGTACCGGAGGACACCGATCTGTTCGCCATCCCGAAGGACGAGCGCAAGTTCGACGACGCGCAGACCGAGCGGGCCCGGCGCACCCGCGAGATCCGTCAATCGCACCGGCGATGAGCGGCCCGATGCGAGCCGCGAGCACGGCACTGAGCAGCGCGCAGGGCTGGTACTACCTGCTCGGCGGGCTCTGGCGGCTGATCCATCCACGCTCGTTCGAAGCCGTCAGCGGGCCGAAGCCCGACTCGTTCCAGACCGATGTCGCTGCGGCGCTGTTCGCCGCGATCGGCGCCGGCCTGCTGACGCGTCCGACCCGGGTTCTCGCGGCGTCCTCGGGCCTGAGCGTCGCGTTCGTGGACCTGAAGTACCGGCACGCAATCCGGCCGATCTTCCTCGCCGAGGCGGCCTTCGAACTCGCCTTCGCCGCCGCGGCAACGCGGCCGGTTGAATCCCCGGGGAGAACGGGTACGTCGGTGATGTGGCGACCCCGTTGTCCCGCTGGCCGGTGGTCCGGCAGCTGACCGGTCCCGACAAGCGAGCCCTGGGCCGAGCAGCACGATCCCGGACCACGGACGAACTCGTCCCCAGAACCGTGACGGCCGATCGGGTGGCCCGCTCGATCTGCCCCTACTGCGCAGTTGGCTGCGGGCAACTCGTCTACATCAAGGACGAGAAAGTGGTGCAGATCGAGGGCGATCCCGACTCGCCCATCAGCCGTGGGCGGCTGTGCCCGAAGGGCTCGGCCAGCCTGCAACTGACCACCGGCGAGACCCGCGAGCGGTTCGTCCTGTACCGGCGCCCGTACGCGAGCAAGTGGGAGCGACTCAGCCTGGACGCAGCGATGCGGATGGTCGCCGACCGGGTGTTGCGCACCCGCGAGCAGACCTGGGAGTGGGAGTCCGACGGCAAGCGCACCCGCCGGACGCTCGGGATCGCGAGCCTGGGTGGCGCGACGCTGGACAACGAGGAGAACTATCTGATCAAGAAGCTGCTCTCCGCCCTGGGCATCGTGCAGGTCGAGAATCAGGCGCGGGTGTGCCACTCGTCGACCGTGGCCGCGCTCGGCACGTCGTTCGGCCGTGGCGGTGCGACGACGTTCATGCAGGACCTGCAGTTCGCGGACTGCATCGTGATCGAGGGCTCCAACTTCGCCGAGGCCCACCCCGTCGGCTTCCAATGGGTGATGGAGGCGAAGAAGAACGGCGCCAAGATCATCCATGTCGACCCGCACTACAGCCGCACGTCCGCGCTGGCCGACCTGTTCGTGCCGATTCGTGCCGGCACCGACATCGTGTGGCTCGGCGCGCTGATCAACCGGGTGCTGGAGGAGGAGAAGTACTTCTACGAGTACGTCGCCAACTACACGAACGCACCGGTCATCCTGCGCGAGGACTTCCAGGACACCGAGGACCTCGACGGCGTCTTCTCCGGGCTGGACGTCGACACCCGACACTACGACCAGACCAGCTGGATGTACGAGGGCGCGGACGTGCGCGCCGCATCCGGTGAGCGCGACAAGGCGCCGAGCGCCGCCTCGCAGGAGCGTTCACGGGCCGGCCATTCCGAGTCGCACGGCAGCGGCGGGCCGAGCGTGCGCGGTGACATCCACCGCGATCCGACGATGCAGCATCCCCGCTGCGTGCTGCAGGTGCTCAAACGGCACTACGCCCGCTACACCCCGGAACTGGTCGAGCGGATCTGCGGCGTACCGCGCGAGACGTTCGACCAGGTCTTCGAGTGGATCACGTCCAACTCGTCCCGCGACCGGACGACGGCGTTCGCCTATGCCGTCGGCTGGACGCAGCACACGGTCGGCGTGCAGTACATCCGCACGGCCTGCGTGCTGCAGTTGCTGCTCGGCAACATCGGCCGCAAGGGCGGCGGTATCCAGGCACTGCGCGGCCACGCCTCGATCCAGGGCAGCTCCGACATCCCGACGCTGTTCGACCTGCTGCCCGGATACATCCCGATGCCGCACGCGCACGAAGAGGACGAGAGCCTCGAGGACTTCATCGCCGCCGACTCGGCGGTCGTCGGGTACTGGGCGAACTTCGGCGCGTACATGATCTCGCTGCTCAAGTCGTGGTGGGGCGAACACGCGAGGCCCGAGACCGACTTCTGCTTCGACTACCTGCCGCGCATCACGGGAAGTCACAGCACGTACGAGACGGTTCAGGCGCAACTGGACGGCACCTGCAAGGGCTACTTCCTGTTCGGGGAGAACCCAGCGGTCGGTTCTGCGAACACGAAGATGCAGCGGCTGGGTATGGCCAATCTCGAGTGGCTCGTCGTGCGGGACTTCTCGCTGATCGAGTCCGCGACGTGGTGGCAGGACGGGCCGGAGATCGACACCGGCGAGTTGCGTACCGAGGACATCAAGACCGAGGTCTTCTTCTTCCCGGCTGCCGCGCACACCGAGAAGGCCGGCACGTTCACCAACACGAACCGGCTGTTGCAGTGGCGCGAACTGGCGGTCGAGCCGAGCGACGACTGCCGTAGCGACCTGTGGTTCACCTTCCATCTCGGCCGTCTCCTGCGCGACCGCCTCAGCATGTCGACGGACGAGCGCGACCGGCCGCTGCTCGAGCTCACCTGGGACTACCCGACCGAGGGCGCGCAGGCCGAGCCCTCGCCCGAGGCCGTGCTGCAGGAGATCAACGGTCGCACCGCCGCGGGCGAGCTGCTCACGGCGTACACCGAGCTGAAGGACGACGGCTCGACCTCGTGCGGCTGCTGGATCTATTGCGGCGTCTACGCGGACGGCGTGAACCAGTCGGCGCGGCGCAAGTCGCAGTTCGAGCAGGACTGGATGTCGCACGAGTGGGGTTGGGCCTGGCCGGCAAACCGGCGCACGCTCTACAACCGAGCCTCGGCCGATCCGAACGGCCTGCCGTGGAGCGAGCGCAAAGCGCTGGTCTGGTGGGACGAGTCCGAGGCGAAGTGGACCGGCCACGACATCCCGGACTTCGAACCGACCAAGCCGCCGGGCTACCGACCGGGCGAGGACGCCTCCGGCGTGGACGCGCTGTCCGGCACCGACCCCTTCATCATGCAGTCGGACGGCACCGGCTGGCTCTACGTGCCGACCGGGCTGGTGGATGGGCCGATGCCCACGCACTACGAGCCGCAGGAGTCGCCCGTGCCGAACCTGCTCTACACCCAGCAGCGCAATCCGGTGCGCGAGCTCGTACGTCGCAAGCACAACCGCTACGCCCCCTCCGCCCACGAGCGGG
>Ga0164242_10006596_pt1 | contig 12762 bp, 9 predicted proteins | sample OricomgcompostMG_FD_108783 | JGI IMG/M metagenome (GOLD analysis project Ga0164242, IMG submission 108783) | Miracle-Growth compost microbial communities from Emeryville, California, USA - Original compost - Miracle growth compost (MG) ... | reverse complement strand
GAGGTCGATCTGGATCTCGTAGCCGGTCACGATCCCGCGGACGAGCTCGCGGCCGCCGAGGCCGCGGGCGGCGGCGTGCTGGGCGACGGCGAGGATCGGCGGGATGTTGTCGCCGGGGTGGGAGTACTCCTCGGCGAGGAAGGTGTCGTGGTAGTCGAGCTCGCGGACGGCGACCCCGTTCGCCCAGGCCGCCCACTCCGGGCTGGTCCGCGCCGGGACGCCCTCGCCGAAGACGGTCGCACCGGCGCCGCCACGGGAGGGGAGGTGGGCGAGCGCCTGCGCGCGGGCCGCGCTCGGGGCGCTGCGCGCGTAGGAGGCGACGGCGACGGCGGCGTTGTCGATGACGCGGTTCACGACCATCTCGGCGGCCTCGGGGGCGGCCTCGACCGGGTCGACGGCGACCTCGGCGATCTTCCAGGCGAGCTGCTCGGCGCGCGGCAGCGCCTCGGTGGACTTGTGGGCGCGGACGGTGTGGTGGTTCACGACGTGAGCCTCTTCCTGGATCGGTGGTCATCGAGGGGGAGCAGTGCGCCGCCGGGCTCGTCCGCGGCCGATCCCACGATGTGGGCGAGGCTGCGGTGCAGGTGGAGCTCGGTGGCATAGGCGGCCATGGTCTCGGAGCCCTCGATGATCGCGTCGATGATCATGAGGTGCTCCTGCGTCGCGTCGCGGAGGCGCTCCGCGTCGTCGCTGGAGAGGCGTCGCATCCGGGCCACGTGGAGACGGATGCCGCGCAGCGTCGTGATGAGGTAGGGATTCGCGGCCGCCTCGTCGATGGCGGCGTCCATCCGCGCGGTCTGCTCGTAGAACGCGCGGCGCGACGGGTCGACGGCGAGCCGGTCGCCGGAGCGGCGCACCTCGTCGCGCAGCGCCCGGAACACGGTCTCGTCGCGCCGCAGCGCCGCGAGCCGGGCCGCCTTGACCTCGAGCGCCTCACGGATCTCGAAGAGGGCCTCGACGTCCTGCAGCGACACCTCGGCGACGACGAGGCCGCGGCCGCCCTTCGTGGTGACGAGCCCTTCGCTCTGCAGACGCGAGAGCGCTTCGCGCAGCGGGGTGCGGGAGACGCCGAGCCGCTCGGACTGCTCGATCTCCGCGAGCGCCGAGCCCGGCGCCAGGGCGCCTTCGAGGATCTCGTCGCGCAGGACCCGGTAGACCCGATCGCTCGACCGCATGCGCATCCTCTCTTCGATTTCTGTATGCACAGACCGTCAATATTCCGCAATAATAGCCAAATTGCCGCCGTTCTGTACACATAATCACGTTCGGCGTCGGACGAGCCGGCGACCGGCATCGCGACCGTCCGTCGCGCGAGAAAGGCTGAGATGTTCCGCAAGGTGCTGGTCGCGAATCGCGGCGAGATCGCCATCCGCGCGTTCCGCGCGGCGTATGAGCTCGGCGCGGCCACGGTCGCCGTCTACACCTGGGAGGACCGCAACTCGCTGCATCGGCAGAAGGCCGACGAGGCGTACCTGATCGGCGAGCCCGGGCAGCCGGTGCGCGCCCACCTCGACGTCGCGGAGATCATCCGCGTCGCGCGGCTCGCCGGAGCCGATGCGATCTACCCCGGCTACGGCTTCCTCTCGGAGAACCCGGAGCTCGCCCGGGCCGCCGCCGAGGCCGGCATCGCCTTCGTCGGGCCGGGGGCGGACGTCCTCGAGATGGCGGGCAACAAGGTGACCGCGAAGCAGCACGCGATCGCCGCCGGCGTCCCGGTGCTCGCCTCCAGCGAGGCCACCGAGGATCTCGACGCCTTGCAGGCCTTCGCCGACTCGATCGGCTACCCCGTGTTCGCGAAGGCGGTGGCCGGCGGCGGCGGTCGCGGCATGCGCCGGGTCGAGCGGCCGGAGGAGCTCCGCGAGGCGCTGGAGGCCGCGAGCCGGGAAGCCGCGGCGGCCTTCGGCGACGGCCGGCTGTTCATCGAGCAGGCCGTCGTCCGGCCTCGGCACATCGAGGTGCAGATCCTCGCCGATGCCGACGGCGAGACCATCCACCTCTATGAGCGGGACTGCTCGGTGCAGCGCCGTCACCAGAAGGTCGTCGAGATCGCGCCGGCGCCCGATCTGGACCCCGAGGTGCGCAGCGCGATCCTCCGGGACGCGGTCGCCTTCGCCCGATCGATCGGCTACGTCAACGCCGGGACGGTGGAGTTCCTGCTCGATACCGCGGGAGAGCGGGCCGGGCAGCACGTCTTCATCGAGATGAATCCGCGCATCCAGGTCGAGCACACCGTCACCGAGGAGGTCACCGGCGTCGATCTCGTCCAGTCGCAGCTGCGCATCGCCGCCGGGGCCACGCTCGACGAGCTCGGCCTCCGGCAGGACCTGATCTCGGTGCGTGGCGCGGCGATCCAGTGCCGGATCACGACGGAGGACCCGCGCGCCGATTTCCGGCCGGACACCGGCCGGATCTCGACGTATCGCTCGCCCGGCGGCTCCGGCATCCGGCTCGACGGCGGGACGGTGCACGCGGGCACCCAGATCAGCCCCCACTTCGACTCGATGCTCGTGAAGATGATCGTCCGCGGCCGGGACTATCCGGCGGCGATCGCGAAGGCGCGGCGCGGGCTGGCGGAGTTCCGCATCCGGGGCGTCGCGACGAACATCCCCTTCGTGCAGGCGGTGCTCGCCGATCCCGCCTTCGAGCGCGGCGATCTGTCGACCGCCTTCATCGACGAGCGCCCGCACCTGCTGGAGACCCCGGACTCGAGGGACCGCGGCACGAAGCTCGTGTCCTGGCTCGCCGAGGTGACGGTGAACAAGCCGAACGGCCCCATGCCGGGCCTCGCGGATCCGCTGACGAAGCTGCCCTCGATCGATCTGAGCGCGGCGGCGCCGGCCGGCAGCCGGCAGCGGCTGCTCGAGCTCGGCCCGGATCGCTTCGCCGCGGCCCTGCGCCTGCAGCCCGGCGTCGCGGTCACCGACACGACCTTCCGCGACGCGCATCAGTCGCTGCTCGCGACCCGGGTGCGCACGAAGGATCTCGTCCAGGTGCTCCCGCATCTCGCGAGGCTCACCCCGCAGCTCTGGTCGGTGGAGGCCTGGGGCGGCGCGACCTACGACGTGGCGCTGCGATTCCTCGGCGAGGACCCGTGGGAGCGGCTCGCGGCCATGCGCGAGGCGCTGCCGAACGTCGCGATCCAGATGCTGCTGCGGGGGCGGAACACGGTGGGCTACACCCCCTATCCGGAGGCGGTGACGAGCGCGTTCGTGCGGGAGGCGGCCTCGACCGGCGTCGACGTGTTCCGGATCTTCGACGCGCTGAACGACGTCTCGCAGATGCGGCCCGCGATCGATGCGGTGCGCGAGACCGGCACCGCGGTCGCCGAGGTCGCGCTGTGCTACACCGGCGATCTGCTGAACCCTGCCGAGGACCTGTACACCATCGACTACTGGCTGCGACTGGCGGAGCAGATCGTCGAGGCCGGCGCGCATGTCCTCGCGATCAAGGACATGGCCGGCCTGCTGCGGGCGGGGGCCGCGGAGGTGCTCGTGCACGAGCTCCGCGAGTCCTTCGGGCTGCCGGTGCATCTGCACACCCACGACACCGCGGGCGGCCAGCTCGCCACCCTGCTGGCCGCCGCGCGGGCGGGCGTGGACGCGGTCGACGCCGCCTCGGCGCCGATGGCCGGCACGACCTCGCAGCCGCCGCTGTCCGCGCTCGTCGCCGGACTGGCGAACACGCCCCGCGACACCGGCCTGTCGCTCGACGCCGTGGGGGACCTCGAGCCGTACTGGGAGGCGGTCCGGAAGGTCTATGCCCCCTTCGAGTCGGGGCTGCCGGGGCCGACCGGGCGCGTGTACCGGCATGAGATCCCCGGCGGCCAGCTCTCGAATCTCCGCCAGCAGGCGATCGCGGTCGGTCAGGGCGATCGCTTCGAGGCGGTGGAGGACGCGTATGCCGCCGCGAACCGGATCCTCGGCCGGCCGCCGAAGGTCACGCCGTCCTCGAAGGCGGTGGGGGATCTCGCGCTCGCCCTCGTGGCGGCGGACGCCGATCCGGCCGACTTCGAGGAGAACCCCGCGAAGTACGACATCCCGGCCTCGGTGATCGGCTTCCTCGCCGGCGAGCTCGGCGATCCGCCGGGCGGCTGGCCGGAGCCGTTCCGCACCAGAGCGATCGACGGGCGTCAGGTGTCGATCGGCGTGACGCCGCTCAGCGCTGGGGACGAGGCGGCGCTGCGCGGCCCGGACGCCGACCTCCGGCGCGCGACGCTGAACCGGCTCCTCTTCCCCGGCCCCACCGAGGACTTCCGGGCCTTCCGCGCGAGGTACGGCGACCTCTCGGCGGTGCCGACGCTCGCCTATCTGTACGGTCTCGTCCCCGGTGCCGAGACCGCGGTGACCATCGATCGCGGTGTCGAGCTCTACGTCGGCATCGAGGCGATCGGCGAGCCGGACGACAAGGGCTACCGGACGGTGATGGCCATGCTGAACGGCCAGCTGCGCCCGGTCCACGTGCGCGACGTGTCGGTCGCGGTCGAGACGCCGGCGGTCGAGCGGGCGGATCCGGCGGTGCCGGGCCAGATCGGCTCGCCGTTCGCCGGCGTCGTCACGGTCAAGGTGCGCTCGGGGGACACGGTGGCCGCGGGGCAGGTGGTCGCGGTGATCGAGGCGATGAAGATGGAGGCCGCGATCACGACGCCCGTCGCCGGCGTCGTGGCCCGGGTCGCGGCCGGCCCGGCGCAGCGGGTCGAGGCGGGCGATCTGCTCCTGATTCTGGGCTAGGGTCGAGAAGGTGACCGAATGGCCGGACGGGGGAGTGCTGCAGGTCCGTGACGGGATCTGGGCGGTCCGCAACCCGATCCCGGTGCCCCGCGTCGAGTACGTCATCAGCTATCTCGTCGAGGACGCGGGCGGCGGCATCCACGTCATCGACCCGGGCTGGCAGGACGACGCCGCCTGGCGGGTGATCGCCGACGCGCTCGAGCGGATCGGCCGGCGGGTGGACGATGTCGCGTCGGTGTCGTCGACGCATCTGCACTTCGATCACTTCGGCCTCGCCACCCGGCTCGGCGAGGCCAGCGGCGCCACCGTCCGGCTCGGCGGCGCCGACCGCGCCCTCGTCCGGGAGAACATCGCCGCCGGGCGGGACTCCGATCCGCCGCTGGATCGATGGGGCGTCCCGGCCGAGCGCCTCGGCGAGATCCTCGCCGCGACCGAGGGGCGGATCATCGTCACCACGGATGCCGAGGAGGACCTCGACGACGGCGCCGTGCTGCCGGCTCCGGGCCGATCACTGCACGCGCTGGCGAGTCCCGGGCACACCCCCGGTCACCACTGCCTGGTGGAGGACACGGCGGGCGTCCTGTTCACCGGCGATCACCTGCTGCGCGACACCTTCCCCGGCATCGGGCTCGGCGGGGCGGAGGACCCCGATCCGATCGAGCGCTACTTCCGCTCGCTCGCCGGGATCGCCGCGCTCGACGGCTACCTCGTCTGTCCTGGCCACGAGGGCCCCTTCGAGGGGCTCCTCGGCCGCGTGCTGCAGACCGTCGAGCATCATCTGCGCCGGACCCGCGAGGTCGCCCGGCTCGCCGCGGACGGGCGGGAGCGGAGCGTCTGGGAGCTGGCGTCGCGACTGCACTGGAGTGCCGGCTTCGATCGCCTGCACGGGCTGCTGCTGCGCTCGGCGCTCGCGCAGACCGCGATGCACGTCGCCTTCGTCGACACCGCGCTCGGACGCCGGCTCGTCGAGGAGGGCGCCGAGGCGCTGCTGGACTGAGACGGCCTCGGCCCCGAGGAGCTCCCCGGGGCCGAGGCCGTGTCGTCGCGATTACGCGCTCGCGAGCTCGCGTTCCGGCAGCGTCGCGTCGATCCGCCGGATCTCCGGCATGACCTCCTTCGCGAACAGCTGCATGGAGCGCACCGCCTCGTCGCGGGTCATGCCGCCGAAGTAGGCGGGCACGCCGATGTCGACCTTCCCGAGGACCTCGGACCGCTGGCGGAACTTCTCGATGACCTGCTCGGGGGTGCCGGACATCGTCTGCACCTCGACGTACTTCCGGGTGGCCTCGTCCATGCCCTCGTCGCGGATCTCCTGCGCGCTCGCCGCGTAGGCCGTGTAGCCCTTGGTCTTCGCGAAGTGCGTGCCGTCGAAGGAGTAGTGCCGGACGACCTCCTGGTAGTACCGGCCGAGGTAGACCGCGCCCTTCTCCTCGAAGTCGCGCTGGTTCGGCGAGAGGTAGGAGAAGTCGTGGAGCTGCTCGGGCGGCGCGACCGTGCCGGTGGCCTTGAGGTAGGCGTCGCGGTAGCCCTGGATGAGCGGCAGCATGCCCTCCGGCGACTTCGTCGTGAAGGCGAGCAGCGCCGCGCCGAGCTCGCCCGCGGCGACCGCGGAGTCGCCCGACATCGCGACGCTGAGCAGGTCGTCGGCGAGCTCGGGGCGCGGCGCCGGATGCACCTCGACCTCCGGCTGCGGGTAGTACTTGCCGGTGCCGGAGACTTTGCCGGTGCGGATGCCGCGCAGCACCATCTCCGCCGCCTCGTCGAAGCGCTCCCGCGACTCGTCCATCGGGATGTCGAAGCCGTCGTACTCGATCCGGGCGAGGCCCCGGCCGAAGCCGACCTGGATGCGCCCGGGGGCGAGCCGGTCGAGCAGCGCGTACTTCTCGACGACCCGCAGCGGGTCGTTCCACGGCAGGATGCAGGCGCCGGTCACGAGCTTGATGGTCTTCGTGCGCGCCGCGAGGTTCGCGAGCATCAGGAACTGGTCCGGGCAGGCGGAGTACTCGGGGTCGAAGTGGTGCTCGACGGAGGAGACCGCGTCGTAGCCGAGGTCCTCGGCGAGCTCGGCGAGGTACATCTCGTCGTCGACGAAGGTCTGGGCGTCGCGCTCGCGGTTCCAGTTCTGCCAGAGCATGGGATAGACGATCTTCACTGCATCTCTCCTGGATCGATTGCGGCTGCGTCGCGTCGTCGTCATCGGCGACGCGACGGATTCATGACGAGACTACCGACCGAATGGTCGGGTGTAAAGTTGTTCGGCGCCGCGCGGCATCGTCGCCGCCGCGTCGCGCGACTACAGCACGAGGCTGTCGCGGAACTTGGGATGGGCGATCTCGCGCAGCGCCTCGGCGCGCTCGCGCACCGTCTTGTCGCCGAGGTCGGCGATGCCGTACTCGGTGACCACGTACTGCACCGCCTCGCGGGAGACCGAGACGGTGGCGCCGTCGATCCTCGGCACGATGCGCGACTGGCGATCCCCGGAGGTCGTCGATCGGAGCGCCAGGATCGAGCGGTTCCCCGGCCACATCCCGGCGCGGGTGAAGTCGGCGGCCCCGCCGACGGCGCCGGCGTGCACGCCGTCGACGTACTCCATGTTCGCCTGGCCGTAGACGTCGATGGAGATCGCCGAGCCGATGGAGACGAAGTTCGGCACCTGCACCAGTGCGGAGACCCGGTGGGTGTCGCGGGCGTCGACCATCTCGACCGTCGGGTTCTCGTGGATCCAGTCGTAGACCTCCTGGTCGCCGAGGACGTCGCCGATCCGGATGGTCTTCTCGCCGGGGGCGAGGTTCCCGCCGCGGACCAGGTGGAGGCCGCCGCGGGTGAGCGTGGAGTGGAGCCGGAGGTTCTGCACGCCGGCTGCGGCGATGCTCGCCTGGGCGGAGTCGGGGATGGAGCCGACGCCGACCTGCAGCGTCGAGCCGTCGGGCACGAGCGTGGCGACGTGCTTGCCGATCTCGATGTCGACCTCGGCCGGCTCGCGGCTCGGGAAGGGCAGGACGGGGTAGTCGACCTCGAGGACGCCGTCGAACCTCGACGAGTGGATCCGGCGGCCGAGGGTGCGCGGCACCTGCGGGTTCACCTCGGCGATGACGCGCTTGGCGACGTCCATGGCCGGCGCGGTGTAGCTCGAGCTGATGCCGTAGCTGTGGTAGCCGTGCTCGTCCGCGGGGGACACCTGGAGGATGAGGACGTCGACGTCGACCTTGGTGAGCAGCCAGTCCGCGGCCTGCGCCCAGCAGAACGGGAGGTAGTCGACGCGATCGCGGGGGATCGTCGCGCCCTCCCGGGGGGTCGGGGGGAACCACGACACGTAGTTGATCGACGGCACCTGGAGGAAGTCGTAGTCGGTGAGGATCAGGCCGGCGGCGAGACGGACGTGGGAGAGCTCCTTCGCCCGCTCGGCGAGGGCGCGCATCAGGTAGATCGGCTCGCTGCCGGCTCCCGCCGTGACGACGAGATCGCCCTCGCCGACGATGTCCATGAGCGCCTTGGCCTTCGCCTTGACGTCCTCGTCGAGTGCGGGAATGCGTGCCATGTGTGCTCTCCTGTGCTGCCGGCGGCGGGATCGTGGTGTCGAAAGCCTAATATTATCGACCGACTAGACGGTAGTGATCGGATCGACTACGCCAGCAGCCGTGCCTCGATCGCGGTGCGGATCGGCATCGGGATCGCCGCCGGGCGTCGCGTGGTCGCGTCCACGAAGACATGCACGAACCGGCCCGTCGCCAGCGGCTCGTCCTCGCCCTCGCGCAGGATCGCCAGACTCCAGGTCACGCTCGACCCGCCGAGCCGCTCGACGCCGATCCCGACCTCGAGCCGCTCCGGGAAGGCGGCCGAGGCGAGGAACTCGCAGGAGGAGGCCGCGCAGACCGCGATGACCCCGTCCTGCACCGGTCGGAGTCCCGTCTCGCGGATCATCCAGGCGTTGATCGCGGTGTCCATCGCCACGTAGTACACGGTGTTGTTGAGATGGCCGTACTGATCGTTATCGTTCCATCGGGTGGGGAACGCCTCGCGGGCGGGATAGCCGGTCATGGTCTGCCTCTCATCGTCTCGGGGAGCGCGGGCGCGTCGCGGAGGTCCGGGCTCAACCATCCAGGATCACGGTCTCCGGCTCCAGCATGATCGCCGCCCGGCGCGGCGGGTTCCGCAGCGCCAGCACGAAGGCGACGACGCAGGCGACGAGGGCGATGCCGCTCGAGGCGAGCGCCGCGGTCCGGATGCCCGCCGGCGTGGGGAATGCCGCCCCGGCCGGGACCGAGAGCTGCAGGATCACGCCGGCGAGCGCGCTGCCGGCCGCGAAGCCGAAGGTGCGCAGCAGATGGTTGCACGAGATCGCGCTGCCGGTCTCCTGCCGCGGGGCCCAGCGCATGATGATCGCGGGCGCCAGCACGAAGGTGGATCCGCTGCCGAGCCCGGCGCAGAGCATCGCCACGCCGAGCTGCCAGACCGTGTCGTGGAAGAAGGCGAGCGATGCGGTGGCGATCACGAAGAGCGCGCAGCCGATCGGCAGGATGAAGTCGGCCCGCATCCGGCGGCCGAGCCACAGGTTGATCCGGCTGCCGAGCACCGAGCCGAAGGAATAGGGCAGCAGCAGCAGTCCGGCGACGAGCACCGTCTGGCCGAGGCCGCCCTGCGATGCCGGACCCTGCGAGACGATCGTCACGATCGTCGTGATCGAGTAGGTGCAGGAGCCGACCAGCAGGACCGTGACGTTCGAGCCGAGCACGCCCTTCCTGGCCGCGAGCCGGAGGTCGATCAGCGGGCTCGGCGTGCGCAGCGAGCGCACGATCCAGCCGAGCAGCGTCACCGCGGCGACGACGAGGACGCAGATCGGCAGCGGTGACGACCAGCCCCAGACCTGGCCCTCGGTGATGCACAGCAGCAGGCCGGCGCTCGCGAGCGAGAGCAGGCCGACCCCGAGCCAGTCCATCCGCGGCTCGGGGCCGGGCGGCCCCGGCGGCACCGCGAGCCAGGCCGCGGCCAGCGCGACGAGCGCGACGGCGAAGCCGCACCAGTAGGCGGCCGCCACCCCGCCGAACTCGGCGATGAGCGAGGACAGCGGGAAGCCGAGGCCGGAGCCGATCACGGCGGCGACGGCGAGGGCGGCGACGGCGGAGGGCAGCCGTTCGGGGCGGATCCGGTCCCGGGCGACGGCCATCGCGATGGGGGCGACCGCGAGCCCGGTGCCCTGCAGCAGCCGGCCCACGAGGAAGGGACCGAAGCCGAGCGGCAGGGCGGAGAGCACCGAGCCGAGCGTCACCATCAGCATGACGACCAGCAGCACCGGTCGGCGGCGGCGATTGCCGCCGAGGCGGCCGACGATCGGCGTCGCGATCGCGCCGGACAGCAGCGGCGCGGTGAGCGTCCAGGTGGCGTCGCTCAACGAGACGCCGTTGTCCGCGGCGATCACCGGCAGCAGCGGCACGCCGAGGCTGCTGACGATCGAGGGCACGGTGGAGAGCAGCGCGAGTGCGGCCAGCAGCGAACGCTCGCTCAGCCGCTCCGGACCGCGCCCGCGGGCGCCGCCGAGCTCACCAGGATGCATGGAGGACCGCCAGCGCATCGGACTCGGTGACGGGCCTCGGGCTGGTGCGCGTCGCATAGTCGCACATGGCGTCGCGGGCGACGTCCGCGAGCATGTCCTCCGGGATGTCGAGGTCGCGGAGTCGTGTCGCGATGCCGAGGCCGGCGAGCGCGGCGGCGAGGGCATCGCGGACCTCGTGCGGTGCGCAGCCGAGCGCCCGGGCGAGACGGGGTCTCGGCTCGTCGATGCACGGCTCGACGAAGTCGAGGACGTGGGGGAGCAGGATGGCGTCGAGCTCGCCGTTGGGGATCCCGAGGCGGTGCCCCAGCGTGTGCGAGAGCGCCGCGGCGAGACCGCCGCCGGCGACGTCCGTCCCGTCGCCGCATTCCATCGCGGCGAGGATCAGGACGACCCCATCCGCGGCGTCGATGCCCGGCAGCGTCTCGACGATGGTGTGCAGCGCGTGCGCGAGCCGCCCGTCGGAGAAGTAGGTCGCCGCGGTGGAGACGAGGCCCTCGACCGCCATCGAGAGCGCGTTGAGCGCGGCGGCCAGCACCACCGGGGGCGGCGCGGTCGCGGCGAGTCGCGGGTCGACGATGACCGCGGCGGCGCGGGTCTTCGGATCGAAGAGCTCGAACCGTCGCGTCCGGCCGGGTACGGTCACCGCACTGCCGGCCTTCGTGGTGGCGGTGGTCGGCGTGGTCGGGATCGCGATCATCGGGAGCTTCGGTCGCGTCAGGCGCGGGCTGATCGCCGCGCCGTCCTGGTACCGGGTCGAGAGCTCGTCGATGTCGCGGTCCTCGGCGTGCAGGATGTTCGCGGCGCGCGCGGTGACCATCGCGGAGCCGCCGCCGAGTGCGACGAGGGCGTCCGCCTCGTGACGGTCGATCTCCTGGGCGAGGCGCTGGACGGCCTCGAGCGGGCTGTTCGCGAGGACGCCGTCGAAGGCGCCGCACAGTCGGCCGTTCGAGGCGGCATGGATCCGATCCATCGCGGCGGCGTCGCGGCCGAGGCTCCGCCCGGTCACCAGCAGGGCGCGCCGGGCGTCGAGCCGATCGAGCTCGGGGCCGAGCCGCGTCAGCGCGTCCGGCCCGTAGTGGATGCGTGCGGCACTACTGATGTGCCGGGGCATCCTGCGCCTTCGCCTGCCGGGCCTCCCACGCCGCGACCGTCCGCCGCGCCCGCTCGATGAGCGGCCAGTCGATCATCTCGCCCTCGAAGGAGCCGGCCCCGTCGTCTTTCGCGGCGGCGAGCAGTCGGCGGGCGCGGTCCGCCTCGGCGTCGGAGGGGCTGAAGGCGTCGAGGACCGGCTCGATCTGCGCCGGATGGATGCAGTACAGCCCCGACATGCCGAAGCGGCGGGCGAGCTCGGCGGTCGCGCGCACGCGATCCAGATCGCGGAACTCCAGCGCGGGGGTGTCGAGGGCGCCGGCGAGCCCGGCGGCTCGCGTCACGGCGACGACGTGCGAGCGGGGGTAGGCCATGACCATCGGGTCGGCCACGGCGCCGACGTCGAGGGCGTAGTCGAACTGGCCGAAGCCGAAGCGGAGCACCCCGTCGATCCGGGAGAACTCGGCCGCGTTGAGCAGCCCCTTCGCGCTCTCGATGAGGACGAAGACGGGGACCCGGATCGCGTCGATCACCGCTCGCACCGTCCCGGGGTCCTCCGCCTTGGCGAAGTGGACGGCGAGCGGCTTGACGCGGGCCGCGGCGAGCTCGCGCACGTCGTCGGCGTGGAAGGGGGAGCTGCTCGGATTGATCCGCACGGTCAGCGGCATGCCGGACTCCAGGGCGGCGATGACAGTGGCTCGCGCCTCCGCCTTGCGGTCCGGCGGCACCGCGTCCTCGAGGTCGGCGACCACCAGGTCGGCGCCGGCGTCGAGCGCCTTCTGGAAGCGGTCCGGGCGGTCACCGGGGACGAACAGGATGGTCTGGGCCGCGCCGAGCCGGTCCCAGTGGCGCCGGTCGACGGCCGTCCCCGTGGTGTCGTCGTTCATCGAAGTACTCCTTCGTCTTCGTCCGCGATCTGGAAAACCACCCGACCGGTCGATCATATCTACTTCGCGGCGGCGCGCGTTGACACGGCGCCCCGCGGCGGCCTATCGTTGCGGATCAAGACACCCGAATAGTCGGTCGGGTATTGATCGCGCTGCGCGCATGTAGGAGATCCATGAGCACCGTCGTTTCCTTCCCCGCCCACGCTGCCCAGCAGGAGCTCCGCGACATGGTCCGGGCCCTCATGGCGCGGTTCTCGCTCGACTACTGGGACAAGCATGACCTCGATCACGAGTTCCCGGAAGAGTTCTTCCAGGCCTTCGCCGAGGCGGGGTTCCTCGGGGTGCTCGTGCCGGAGGAGTATGGCGGCGGCGGCGGCACGATGAGCCAGATGGCCGCCATCCTCGAGGAGGTCGCGGCCGGCGGCGGCGCCCTGAACGCCGCGAGCACCGTCCACATCCCGATCCTGAGCATCCCGACCCTGCTGAAGTTCGGCACCGAGGAGCAGCG
>Ga0164242_10006595_pt1 | contig 12763 bp, 14 predicted proteins | sample OricomgcompostMG_FD_108783 | JGI IMG/M metagenome (GOLD analysis project Ga0164242, IMG submission 108783) | Miracle-Growth compost microbial communities from Emeryville, California, USA - Original compost - Miracle growth compost (MG) ... | reverse complement strand
GCTGGACGTGGTGATCGACATCCCGTTCGCGCTGCCCACCATCGTCGCGGGCGTGGTGATGCTGACCCTGTACGGACCGTCCGGACCGCTGGGCGTCGACCTGCTGGGCAGCACCGCCGGAGTGGTGTTCGCGCTGCTGTTCGTCACGCTGCCGTTCGTGGTGCGCTCGGTGCAGCCGGTGCTGCAGGCCCTGGACCAGGACGTCGAGCAGGCTGCGGCGTCGCTGGGCGCGACCCGCTGGACGACGTTCCGCCGGGTGGTGCTGCCGGTGCTGGCGCCGGCCATCGGGTCGGGCAGCGCCCTGACCTTCGCCCGGGGCATGGGGGAGTACGGCTCGGTGCTGCTGATCTCCGGTGGACTGGATCGCACCAGGGTGTCGTCGATGTACGTGTTCGGGCAGGTGCAGAACTTCGACTACCCCGCCGCCGCGGCCGTGGCGACGGTGCTGCTGACCGTCAGCGTGGTGGTGATCGCGCTGCTGCAACTGGTGCACCGGTGGGGGTCTCGCCGTGGCTGAGGTGGCGGTACGGCGGACAATGCGCGCGGTGGCCGTCGGCTACGTCGCGGCGCTGGTGATCGTGCCGGTGGCGATGGTCGTCTGGCGCAGTGCGCAGGCCGGCGTGGGGGCGTTCTGGCAGGCGATCTCGTCCGAGCAGGCGGTGGCGGCGTTTCGGCTGACCGCGATCGTCGCGGGTTCCGCGGTGGCCATCAACGTGGTCTTCGGGGTCGGGGTGGCCCTGCTGCTGGCCCGGTATCGCTTCCCCGGTCGGCGGTTGCTGGCGGTGCTGGTGGACGCGCCCATCTCCGTCTCGCCGATCGTCGTCGGCCTCGCGCTGGTGTTGGCCTACGGGCCGCGCGAGGGCTGGCTCGGGGCGCCGCTGCACCGCGCGGGCATCGAGCTGATCTACGCCACGCCCGGCATGATCGCCGCCACCGCGTTCGTCACGCTGCCGCTGGTGTTGCGCGAGATCGTGCCCGTGCTCGAGGCCGAGGGCCTGGACTCCGACCATGCTGCGCGTGCCTTGGGAGCGTCTGCGGCGCAGCGCTTCTGGCGCATCACGCTGCCCACGGTCCGATCCGCGCTGGCCTACGGGATCGTGCTGAGCCTGGCGCGTGCGATAGGGGAGTTCGGTGCGGTGAAGGTGGTTTCGGGCAACGTCAGCGGGGTGGGTCAGACGCAGACGGCGACGCTGCTGGTGGACGAACGCATCGAGCAACTCGAGCCCGGCGGCTACCAGATGTCGCTGGTGCTGATCGCGGTGGCCGTGCTGACCATCGTGATCGTCTCCGCGCTGCAGTCGGGACGAGAGGACGGCCGGTGAGCATCGAGGTCAAGGCGGTGACGAAGTCCTTCGGGGACTTCGTCGCCCTGGACGGCGTGGACCTGACGGTCGCCGAGGGCCGGCTGACGGCGTTGCTCGGCCCCAGCGGCGGTGGCAAGTCCACCCTGCTGCGCATCATCGGCGGGCTGGACGAGGCGGACGAGGGGGTGGTGTTCCTCGGCGGAGACGACGTCACCGCCGTGCCGGCCAGGCGACGCAACGTCGGCTTCGTGTTCCAGCACTACGCCGCGTTTCGCCACCTGACGGTGCGACGCAACGTCGCGTTCGGGCTGGAGATCCGCAAGCTGCCCAAGCCCGAGGTCCGGCGCCGGGTGGACGAACTGCTCGACCTGGTGCACCTCGGCCCGTTCGCCGACCGGCTGCCCGCCCAGTTGTCCGGTGGTCAGCGGCAGCGGATGGCGTTGGCCCGCGCGCTGGCCGTCCGCCCCCGGGTGCTGCTGCTGGACGAACCGTTCGGGGCGCTGGACACCGCGGTTCGGCGGGAGCTTCGCGACTGGCTGCGTCGGTTGCACGACGAGGTGGGGGTGACGACGTTGCTGGTGACGCACGACCAGGAGGAGGCGCTGGAAGCGGCCGACGAGGTCGTCATCATCAACAACGGCCGGGTCGAGCAGGCCGGCAGCCCGCAGCAGGTGTACGACAGGCCCGCCAACGAGTTCGTGATGGGATTCCTCGGCCCCGTCACCACGCTCGGCGGTCGGGTGGTGCGGCCGCACGACATCGAGGTGCACCGCGACCATCGTGACGGGGCGGTGGCGGGCCGGGTGCTGCGCCTGGACCGGCTGGGCTTCGAGTTCCGGGTGCACGTGCAGGCCGGTGGCGAGCAGCCGTGGGTGCAGTTGGCCCCCCGCGAGGTGCACGCCCTGGAGTTGCGCCCCGGCGAGGAGGTCTATCTGCTCCACCGGACCTGACTGCCGCGACCGGGCCGTCCAGCAAGACGCCGCCGGATCACCCGCCGTGCGGATGAGACAATGCGCCGGTGCAGATCTCGGCGAAGGCGGACTATGCGGTGCGCGCCCTGCTCTGCATGGCGGCGCACGAGCCGGACCTGGTGACGGCCGAGACCATCGTCACCGAACAGGGTCTGCCGCGGAAGTTCATCGAGTCGATCCTCGGTCAGCTGCGACGGGCCGGATTGGTCCGGGCCCAGCGCGGTGCGGCCGGCGGCTACCTGCTGACCGCGCCGGCCCGGGAGATCACCATCGGCGCCATCCTGCGCGCGGTGGACGGGCCGCTGGCGGAGGTCCGCGGCCTGCGCCCGCACGAGACCACCTACGCCGGGGCGGCCGAGCACCTGCCCGAGGTGTGGGTGGCGACCAGGGCGAGTCTGCGCCAGGTGCTGGACGAGACCTCGCTGGCGCAGGTGCTGACCGGCAAGCTGCCCCGGCAGGTCGTCAAGCTCAACCAGGCGCCGGACGCCTGGCTACCGCGCTGACATCGGGTACGCGGGTTCTCGGCGGGGCCGTCGGCATGCCACCATGGATCCGTGGCGGACAGGCGCAAGCTCGGCACCAAGGACATGGTGATGACCATGGCCGTGGTGCTCGTCGTGGTCGCCTTCATCGCCCTGTACGGCAGCCGGGTGATCTTCGCGCCGGGCGCGCAGCCGGTCTCCGGCGACGTGCCGACCGCCGACGTGGTGGGCGGCTACCGGCACGCACAGGAGTCGATGGGCTTCACGGTGACGGTACCCTCCGGCATCCCGTCCTCCTGGCACCCGAACTCGTTCACCACCAGCAACCCGACGACGGACGGGGCGGGCACCTTGCCCACGGTGCGCGGCGGGTGGGTGACGCCGGACGGAGCGTACGTCACGCTGATCGAATCGTCCGGTGACGAAGATCAGGTGCTGCAGGCCGAGATCGGGTCGGTGGGCGACTCCGACGCGAAGACCCGGGCCGGCGGGGCCACCTGGACCGTGACGAACGGCCGGCGCAGCGAACTCGCCTGGATCCGGACCGCGGGCGGCACCACGCTGCTGATCACCGGCAATGCGCCCGAGCAGGACTTCGTCACCGTCGCCGAGTCCGTCGCCACCGCGAACTGAGCCGCACGCCAGCCGGCCCGCCGGCGCCCGGCCGCGTTGTCCCGGCTGCGTTGCCCCGGCTGCGTTGCCCCGGCTGCGTTGCCCCGGCTGCGTTGCCCCGCCGCTGTCGACGTCTTCCGACCTGCCTCCGTGACCTCCCGCACCAGCTTCGCCTAGAGATTTACCATATTAATGGTAACATCTTGGCATGAAGACGACCATTGACAAGGCGGGACGAGTGGTGGTCCCCAAGGTGCTGCGCGACGAGGTCGGTCTGACGGCGGGTGAGGTGGACATCGTCGTCGACGGCGCCGGACTGCGCATCGAGGTGGAGCCACGGGCCCGACTGGTCGAGGAGGACGGGGTCCTGATCGTCGCCGGGGCGGGGGAGAACCTGACCGACGACATGCTGGATCGACTCCGCCGTGCCGACCAGAAGTAGTGCGCCGGACTGCCTGGTCGACACCAGCGCGGCCGTCCCGTTGTTGCTCGGCGGACACCCCGCGCATCCGGCCGTCATGGCGGCGCTACGAGGTCGACGTCGGGGCCTGTCCGGGCACGCTGCGTTCGAGACGTTCTCGGTTCTGACCCGCCTGCCGCTGCCCGATCGGGTGAGCGCGGCCGATGCTGCTGAGCTCATTGCCCGATCGTTTCCGGCCACCCGCTTCGTGGGCGCGGAGCAGGCCGTAGACCTGCTGGCGAGGCTGCCGAGTCTCGGGGTCTCCGGGGGCCAGGTGTACGACGCGCTGGTCGGGGCAGCCGCCGCCCTGCATCGGGTGCCGTTGGTCACGCGCGATCGCCGGGCCGCCGAGGTCTATCGACGCCTCGGCGTCCAGGTGGAGCTCGTCGTCTGACCGGTGCCGGCCCGCCACCCCCCGACGGCCGGTCAGCCGCGGTCGGGGCCGCCGTCCTCGTCCGGATCCTCGGCACCTGCAAGGGCCGCCTCGACCCGCTCCCGCGCACCGGCCAGGAACCGCTCGCACGCCGCGGCCAGCGCCTGTCCTCGCTCCCACAGTGCCAGGGACTCGTCCAGCGTCAGGCCGCCCTCCTCCAGCGCCGCGACCACCTCGGCCAGCTCGTCCCTGGCCCGCTCGTAGCTCTCGGGGATCGCTGCGGATTGCTCGGCATCGCTGCCGGCGCCAGCTCGATCCGCGGGCCGCTCGCGCTTGGCCATCAGTTCTCGTCCCCTTCCGCCCCGACCGGCGCACGTCTCGACGCGGGCCCCGTCACGGTAGACCCCGTCACCGCCGTAGCCGGACCCTCCGACCGGGCCGCCAGCGCCCCGTCGCGCAACCGGATCCGTAGCGCCGCACCCGCCGGGGCGTCGGCCACGTCGCGCAGCACCGCCCCGCCGGACTGCACCACCGCGTAGCCGCGAGCCAGCGTCGCCGCCGGGCCCAGCACGCCGAGTTGGGCGGTGCGGCGGCGCAGGTCGGTCGTGCCGGCATCGATGATGCCCGTCACCGCCGACAGGGTCCGGTCGGTCATCCGGCCGATCTGCTCCGAGCGGGCGGCCAGCGGGCCGAACGGGTCGGCCAGCACCGGGGCCGAGGTCAATCGGGCCAGTCGCGCGGAGGCGGTGTCCACCCACCCGATCAACGCCCGGCGGGCCCGGTGCCGGCACAGCTCCAGGTGCCGCAGCTCGGCCCCGGCGTCTGGGACCACCCGCTTGCCCGCGTCGGTCGGGGTGGAGCAGCGCACGTCGGCGACGTCGTCGACGATCGGATGGTCCGGCTCGTGACCGATCGCCGCGATCACCGGCGTGCGGCAGTCGGACACCGCGCGGCAGAGCGTCTCGTCGGAGAACGGCAGCAGGTCCTCCACGCTGCCGCCGCCGCGGGCCAGGATGATCACGTCGACCTCGACGTCGGCGTCCAGCCGGCGCAGCGCCTCGATCATCAGCGGCACGGAGGTGGGGCCCTGCACCACGGTGTTCTCCACCCGGAATCGCACCGCCGGCCAGCGCGCCCGGGCGTTGGACAGCACGTCGGACTCGGCGGCGCTCGCCCGCCCCGTCACCAGCCCGACCACGCGGGGCAGGAACGGCAGCGGCCTCTTGCGCTCCGGCGCGGTCAGTCCCTCGGCGGCCAGCAGCTGGCGCAGGCGCTCGAGCCTGGCCAGCAGTTCGCCGATGCCGACCGGGTGCACCTGGTCCACCCGGAAGGACAGCGTGCCGCGGGCTGCGTAGAAGTCGAACCTGCCGTGCACCACCACCTGGTCGCCCTCGCGCGGTGGCCGTGGCATCGCGGCGAACGCCGTCCGTGGCGCGCTGACCTGCAGGGACACGTCCACGGACGGGTCGCGCAAGGTCAGGAACACCACGGTGGACCCGGGCCGGGCGGACAGCTGGGCGATCTGCCCCTCCACCCACACCTGCGGCGCCCGGGCGATATAGGCGACCATCTTGCGGGTCAGGGTGCGCACCGGCCACGGGGAGTCCCGGGTGGTCTCGGCGGCCGTGCCGGGCGGGGCGGCGTTCGTCACGCGGGGCGGTCCGGACCGTCGCCGGCCTGCAGCGTGGTGAGCCGGTTGCCGAGCACCGTCAGGAACGGGGCGCGGGCGGCACCGGAGCGCTCGTGGTCGAGCAGTCGGGCGACGGCGTCCGCGTCCAGGGCGCGCAGTCGGGCCCGGACCTGCGGCAGGCGGAGCGCGTCGTACCCGGGCATGTCGGCGGGCGTCTCGGCGGCGGAGCCTGCGGGCCCGCCGGACCCGGATCGGTGCGGAGGGTCGGGCGCCTTGCCGCGACCCGGTGGCTGGCCGGTCGCGGTGACCTCGTCACCGCCCCGGCCGGTTGCCGCCTCCGGCCGGTCGGAGTCCCCCTCGACGGTGCCCTCGACCGTGCCGGCCACGGGGTCGCCGTCCGCGGGGTCGCCGTCCGCGGGGTCGCCGTCCGCGGGGTCGCCGTCCGCGAGGTCGCCGTCCACCGTGCCGTCCACGGGGTCGCCGTCGGGATCGTCGTCCTCGTCGAAGTGCGCCCAGGTGGGGTGTTCGGTGGGCCTGGTGAACAGTCCGGCGAGCACCTCCTCGCCGCGTCCGGCGAGTTGGGCGACCTCCTGCTGCACGCGCATCGAGGCGCGCATGGCCTGCCCCGCCACCGTCACCGACAGCCCGGGCAGATCCTGAGGCAGGCGCCGGAGCCGTTCGATACCGGCGGCCAGCGCGCCGGCGACGACCCGGACCGGCAGCGGAAACTCTCCAGCCATGCCGTCCAGACTGCCGCATGACGGTGTCGTTCGTCACCTCGGGCCATCCCGGGCGCGTGAGATCCGGTGCGGCGGGCGCTCGCCCGGCTCCCGGCGTCGTCCGGGCCACGTTCGGTCCGCCTACGATGGGCGGCATGACCTCCCCGCACCGCCGCGTCCTGCTGGCGCGCCCGCGCGGGTACTGCGCCGGCGTCGACCGGGCGGTGATCACGGTCGAGCGGGTGCTGGAGCGCTACGGGGCACCGGTGTACGTGCGCAAGCAGATCGTGCACAACAAGCACGTCGTGGCCACCCTGGAGTCCAAGGGCGCCGTGTTCGTCGAAGAACTCGACGAGGTTCCGCTCGGTTCGGTGGTGGTGTTCTCGGCGCACGGGGTGTCGCCGGCGGTGCACCAGCAGGCGGCGGATCGCGAGTTGACCGTCATCGACGCGACCTGCCCGCTGGTGACGAAGGTGCACAAGGAGGCTCGTCGCTTCGCCTCCGAGGGCTACCGGATCCTGCTCATCGGACACGAGGGCCACGAGGAGATCGAGGGAACGCAGGGCGAGGCCCCGGAAGCCATCACCGTGGTCAACGACGCGGAGGAGGCGGCGACCGTCGAGGTCGAGGACCCGTCGAAGGTGATCTGGCTGTCCCAGACGACGCTGTCGGTGGACGAGACGCTGCAGACCGTCGGAGCGCTACGGGAGAGGTTCCCGGAGTTGGCCTCGCCGCCCAGCGACGACATCTGCTACGCCACGCAGAACCGCCAGGACGTGATCAAGCAGATCGCCCCGCAGTGCGACCTGGTGATCGTGGTGGGCTCCACCAACTCGTCGAACTCGGTGCGGCTGGTCGAGGTCGCGCTGGACGCGGGGGCGCCGGTCGCCCACCTGGTCGACTACGACCACGAGATCGACGACGGGTGGCTGGAGGGCGTCGTCACCGTCGGCGTCACCTCGGGGGCGTCGGTGCCCGAGGAGCTGGTGCAGGGCGTGTTGGCGCACCTGGCCGAGCGTGGGTTCGGTGACGTGGAGGACGTCGTGGCGACCACGGAGACCCTTACGTTCGCGCTGCCGAAGGAGTTGCGCAGCCGGTCGCTGCCCCGGTCGCGCTGACCGGCGCCCAGGCCGTCGAGCGGGTGCGGTGTCCGCCCCGTGCGCCCAGCGTGGGCGGCCGTGCGGCCAGCGTTGGCGGCCGTGCGGCTAGCCCGGGCGGCCGTGCGGCCAGCGTTGGGCGACCAGCCGTCGGGGGTGCGGCGGCGAGCGTCAGGCGCGTGCGGCGAGCCGGGGTCCAGCCGCCGTCGAGGAACGTCCGTGCCGCAACGGCTGCGCGATGATCCGCACCAGGCCCAGCAGCAACCCGACCCCGGTCGCGATGGCCATGGTCGGGAAGTTGGTCACGATCTTGGTGGCGCTGACGATGGTGCCCTCGCCGCCGAGCAGCTTGAAGGATACGAACACCAGGATCGCCATCAGGATCGGCGCCTGCACCATGCCGGTGAAGATCGAGCCCCGCCGGACCGCGAGTACGGCCAACGCGATCCCCAGGGTGAAACAGACGCCGAATCCCCACCCGATGGCCGCCGAACTCGCGGCGTGATCGACGATGATGCCGACGATGCCCAGCACCGCGGCGATGATCACGGCGCCCCAGGAGGGCACGCCGCGAACGGCGAGCAGGACCGAGGCGTCGGCGGGGCGCACTGCGCGGCGAGGGGGATGCGTCACGGAGACCACGGTACTGGTTTCCGCCGTGAACGGGGCCGATCGGCGCCGATGCGCCATGGCGGGCGGCGGCCGCCGCCCGCCGGTATCGCTCCGGCCCGCGGTGACGAGGGTTCGTCGCGGCGACGCCGTCCGCACGCTCACGGCGCACCGCTGGCGGGGGTGGCGACCGCGGCGTGTACCTGCTCCGGCCCGGGGAGCTCGTCGCCGGTGACGCCCAGGTCGACGAACCTGCGGGCGCTGACCAGCACCCGGGCGTCCAGCGACCGGACCGCCGCGTTGTAGGAGCTCACCGCGCGATCCAGCCCCACCCCGACCTTGCTCAGATGCTCGCCGAACGTGGCGAGCCGCCGGTACAACTCCCGGCCGAGCGCATGGACCTGCTCGGCGGACGCCGATAGCCGTTCCTGGCGCCAGGTGAACGCGACCGTGCGCAGCAACGCGATCAACGTGCTGGGGGTCGCGATCACCACCTGCCGCTCGAAGGCGTAGTCGGCCAGCAGCGGATCCACCGACAACGCCGCGTCCAGGAACGCCTCGCCGGGGACGAACATCACCACGAAGTCCGGTGCGGGATGCAGCGACCTCCAGTAGGCCTTGCCGGCCAGCGCGTCGACGTGTGCGCGCACCGCCCGGGCGTGCCGGCCCAGCAACGCCGAGCGCCGATCCCCGGAGTACGGGCTGGCCGCGGCGGCTCCGTCACCACCCTCGCAGGCGTCCAGCCACGCGGCCATCGGCGCCTTCGCGTCGACCGCGATGTTCCGGCCGCCGGCCAACCGGACGACCATGTCCGGTCGGCCGGCGCCGTCGTCGCCGTGCACGGTGACCTGGGTGTCGAAGTCGCAGTGCTCGACCATGCCCGCCAGTTCCACGATGCGCTGGAGTTGCACCTCGCCCCACCGGCCGCGCACTTGGGGGGAGCGCAACGCACCGGCTAGTGCCCCGGCCTGCGCACCCAGCTCTCCCGAGGCCCGGTGCAGCGCGCCGACCTGTTCGCGAAGGCTCGCGTAGGCGTCTATCCGGTCGTGCTCGACCTGCCGGAGCTGGGCCTCGACCCGGGACATGGCGTCGGCCGCCGGGGCCAACAGCGCGGCCACGTCGGGCGAGGCGCGCCGGGACCGGGCGAGGGCGAACCCCAGCCACAGGCCCAGCAGCACGCCCAGCACGAGAAGCGCCGCGGCGATGAGCAGCGTGGAGGCATCCATGGGCCCAGCATGAACCCGGGGTCGGACAGTCGGGCCGATGCGCAGCGCTCGGTCAGGCCGCGGATGCCTCGTGGTCCAGCAGCCAGCGCTTGACCTGTCCGCCCCAGCGGAAGCCGCCGACGCCGCCGCCCGCCGGGACCACCCGGTGGCACGGCACGAAGAGCGCCGCCGCGTTCCGCGAACAGGCCGATCCGGCGGCGCGCACCGCCGCGGGCCGGCCCGCCTTGGCGGCGAACTCGGTGTAGGTGACGGGCGCCCCGGCCGGGATCGACCTCAGGACCTGCCAGGCGTGCTGCAGGAATTCTCCGCTGCGCTGGTGTACCGGCACGTCGTCGATCATCGCCACCGCTCCCTCGTGATAGGCGATCACGGCGTCGGTGATCTGGTCGATCGCCCGGACTCGCCGCGGCGCATCCGGGCGCAGCGCTGGGGAGATGACCGGCACCAGGTCGGCGATGTCGCCGGTCCAGCCGGAGGCGAGCACGGTGGGCCCGGTGTCGGTGTCGGTGACGATCACGGTGAACGGTCCGACGGGAGTGGCGACGGTGGCAGTCCGCGCGTTGCGAGATCCGGTGGTGTCGGGGGTGCGGGTCATGATGCGAATCCTTCACTGGTCGGGGAGGTGCGGATCGTTGGTGATCGGCGGGTGGCGGTGCGGCGGACCGTGTTGCGACGAACCACGGGCGGCGCCGCGCGCCACAGGTACATGCCGGCGTAGGAGCGGAACGGGCGCCAGCGTTCGGCGGCCTGGTGCAGGGCCGCCGGGTCGTCGGGCAGGCCGAGGGCCGCCGCACCGTGCCGCAACGCCAGGTCCCCGGTGAGCAGCACGTCCGGATCGCCCAGCACGCGCATGGCGACGTATCCGGCGGTCCAGGCGCCGATGCCTGGCCGGGCGACCAGGTCGGCGGTCAGCTCCGAGGTGCGGCGGCCGGCGTGCACGGCCAGCCGTCCCGTCGCCATGTCGGCGGCGGCGTTGGCGATGGCGGCGGCCCGCTTGCGCGGGCCGGCGATGTCGTCGGGTCCCAGGGCGGCGATGCCGTCCGGTGACGGGAACAGCAGGGCCGGGCCGTCCTCGGCGCCCTCGGCGCGTTCGTCGACCGCTTGGGCGAGCTTGCCCAGGGCGGTGCGCGCCGCCGCGACCGAAACCTGCTGGCCGACCAGTGCCCGGATCAGGATCTCCGGGCCGTCCACCGCCCCCGGCAGCCGGAGCCCCGGCGCCGCGTCGACGGCGCGGGCCAGGGCGGGGTCGGCGGCCAGCACGGCGGCAATGCCGGCCGGGTCTGCGTCGGCGTCCAGCAGCCGTCGGCAGCGGTCCACCGCGGGGGCCAGGTCCGACAGATGGGTCAGGCGCAGTTCGGCCGAGATCGCCGTCGTCGCGCGACCTGCCGTGTCCGGACCGCCCGCGTTGATCGCGTCCGCGGGGAAGGCGAGCGTCACGGTGCCGGTTCCGGCCGGCAGTCGTAGGGTGCGCGAGTAGTGGCGCCCGTCCACCACCTCCACCCCGGGCACGGCCCGCGCGGCCAGGAACGCCAGCAGTGCCGTGCCGTGGTACGGGGCGCGCACCGGCAGGCGAAGGCTCAGCGTCCCGGGGACGGCGCGCGCCACGGATCGGGTGGCGCGAAGGGTGCTCGGGTCGGTCGCGTAGACCTCGCGGATCGTGTCGTTGAACTGTCGGATGGAGGAGAACCCGGCGGCGAACGCGATGTCCGCGATCGGCAGCGTCGTACTGGTCAACAGGATCCGGGCGGTGTCGGCGCGGCGGGCGCGAGCCAGTGCCAGGGGAGAGGCGCCGAGTTCGGCGACCAGCATCCGGGCCAGGTGCCGTTCGGAGTAGCCGAGCCGGTGCGCCAGTCCCGGGACGCCCTCGCGGTCGATGACTCCGTCGCCGATCAGTCTCATGGCCGCACCGACCGTGTCCGCTCGCAGGTTCCACTCCGGGGAGCCGGGTGCGGCGTCGGGCAGGCAGCGGCGGCAGGCTCGGTAGCCGGCGGCCTGCGCCGCGGCGGCCGTCGGGTAGAACGTCACGTTGCGACGGTGCGGGGTGCGGGCCGGGCAGGCCGGCCGGCAGTAGATGCCGGTGGTGCGGACGGCGGTGACGAACTGGCCGTCGAAGCGCCCATCGCGGGTTGTGACGGCACGGTAGGCGACCTCGAAATCTGGTGGCATGTCTCTACAGTGCCAGTTCCCCGGTGGCGGCGCTGGCGGGATTCGGACACGGCAGCGGAGGCGGCCCCCAGTGCGACGACGCCGCGGACTTCGTCACCGCCCCCCCCGTACCGGTGATTCGCGCGGGGCGAATGCGAGATGCCCCGCCGGACCGGTGGGAACCGGCCCGAACGGGGCATCGCGGCGACGGAGCGCCGGAGCGTCAGTGCATCGGCATCGCCGGCGCCGTGCCCTCGCCGGCGCCCTCCGCGTCGTCTTCTTCGACGGCGAGTTCGGGCTTGCTGCGCGGCAGGAACAGCGACGGAACCAGGCACAGCACGATCAGCGCGAGCGCCACCCAGAACGTCTGCCCGAACGCGTCGGCGAGCCCGGCCTGCCCTGCGCCGATCTGGTCCGGCGTCAGCGGCGTTCCGTCCGGGCCGACCATCTTGCCGGACTGCATGCCGAAGCTGTACAGCGCAGCGGCGGGCCGATCCATGGTGGCGTTGGTCAGGATCACGCTCATCACGGCCGTTCCCACCGAGCCGGCGGACTGCTGGATGATGTTCATCAAGGTCGAGCCGCGGGCGACCTCGTGGTGCGTCAGCGACGCCAGCGCCGCGGACATGATCGGCATCATCGTCATGCCCATGCCCAGACCCATCACGAACAGCGAGCCGAGGATCAGCAGATACGGGGTCGTCGAGGAGATCTGGGTGAACACGGCCATGCCGGCGGCGATCAGCACGATGCCCGACAGGACGAACCGGCCGGGGCCCATCTTGTCGGTGAGCTTGCCCGCGATCGGCATGGACAGCATGGCGCCCAGGCCCTGCGGAGCCAGCAGCAGGCCGGTCTGCAGCGTCTGTTCGCCGCGTACCTGCAGGAAGTAGCTCGGGAACAGCAGCATCGCCCCGAAGAACGCGATCGCGAACAGGCTCATGGTGATCACCGCGATCGTCAGCTGGCGATGCTTGAACAGCCGCAGGTCGATCAGCGGGTGGTTCTTGCGCATCGCGTGCCACACGAACGCCGCCATGAACACCAGGCCGACGATCGCCGGGATCAGCACCTCCGCGGAGGCGACGGTGCCGGTGCGCGGGATGCTCGACACCCCGTACAGGAACAGCGCCAG
>Ga0164242_10006594_pt1 | contig 12764 bp, 15 predicted proteins | sample OricomgcompostMG_FD_108783 | JGI IMG/M metagenome (GOLD analysis project Ga0164242, IMG submission 108783) | Miracle-Growth compost microbial communities from Emeryville, California, USA - Original compost - Miracle growth compost (MG) ... | reverse complement strand
TCGCGGTGAGGGGCGTTGTCTGGGAGACTGAGAACGCGGTCGATGTCCGCGATGTCGTCGTACTTCTCCTCGGGCAGCGGCGGCTGACCGAAGCGCTTGGAGTTCGCGTCATTCTGGGCGTGCATTAGTCGCGCGACTTCCCACTGATGGCGGCCTAGTTTGAAGGACAGAAGTGGTCTCCTCTGCATCCACCGACCGTCGCTCTGTAGGAAGGGAAGGCCTTGAAGATGCCTTACGGACTTACAAATGTCAGGATACCGGTGCCACTAAGATGGATCCAGTATCCGGGATTGTCCTTTGAGTGACCGGCGGCCAGGCCCTTCGCTATAGCCCTAGCAGAAGGGGAATCATCCGCGGAATCAGCCGTGTCTAGGACGCCGGTGAGAATCTGGCTTGTGGATAATAGGGGTGGGAGAGGTTCAACATACGAACGACCACGTCGGCGGCGGCAGCGGCATTCGCAATAACGTCGGCGTCGTTGAGAGTGCCGATGGCTAATTTGACATTTGGATACTTCTCCTTGACGAGCTTTGCCTTCTCCTCGTTGCGGACGAGAAGGGTGTACTCAAAGTCCGGATGGGCCTTCTCGAGGACGTAGAAGGCGTCTCCTCCGATGTAACCTATTACCTAGAGTCAACATCCTCCAGTCTTTTCTGAAGTGTGGTATGTTGTGCGTCCTCACCTGTCACTCCGGTTCTGTACGTCGTGTTAGTTCTGGCCCCGAAGGCGCGAGGTGAAGGTCGGCTTACAAGAAGATCTTAGGGGCCATTGCTTTGAGGACGCTGTGTAAGAATATAGTACGGCACGGACGGGGCGAGCGAAGTTGTTGATGGTTCGCGGAGATCTAGACCAGCTAGTTTCGAGTGTGATGAAGCTCTTATATTGTTCCTTTCACGCCTTGGATCCTTGGGATTCTTTATACTTATTTGACCTGTCTGTTCTAGGTAGGTGGTAAGTAACAGTAAGCAACGGAGAGTGAGCCTCTCGATATGTTGATTTCCAAGACAACTTCAATTGAGGGGCTGCATGACATCATGCCCGGCTTGCATCACGCTCCCTATTACGTTGTCGTCCTTACAAACCACTCGCTGCGACACCCGGTGGAGAATCGAGCACACAACGGGAAACCACCGAGTCCGAAGACGTAATTTCGAACTCCAAAGTTGTGTTTCTAATCTACCTACAAATATCATGGTGTAAGTCAGCTGTGTAACGATGCGTATATTAGTCAACCGATCAGGTTTCCCGGTTACTAAGCAGTGTGCCGTCACCTTGGCGGGGGAAAGATATCCCCAGGTTTAGAGTAGCAGTAGGCCTTTGAGCAAGGTGTTAAAGACGGCTAATGCGTCCCTGAAATGGGGATTTAGAATGGGGGTAAGTCGCCTACGATCCATCTGCCAAGCACACACTGCATGTCAGGTGAGTTTCTGCCATGGCGCCTTTCCACTCATTCATGGGATCTCGGGACCTTTCGCCTGGCATTGATCCGCCACCGCCACGCCGGAGGTGAGACAACTCTACTACCCTGGAAGGCAGTAGTGCCCTCGAAGTCCTACCATAGGGGGCTCCTGGGATATTTACCCTGGACATCCCCAGGTGTCGTGAGAAAAGAGCTACCCAAGGAGAGACTACGGCAGGCCGATGCAAGTCGTAACGCAACGGACTGTACTTGGAGACCAAAGCTTGCCCCTTGTTCGCATGGCCGAATGATTCTGAGTTAAGGCAAGACGACTTCATCCTTGAAGGCGCCGTTGCCGAGGGGTATCCCGTATAGCGGAGTTCCAGAGATGCAGGCAATCGTGGGAAACTGAACTTGCCAAGGCCCAATGCACGAGCATGCCCCGAACTCGGCCAGGAAGCCTCCGGGAGGGGGCATAAACATACTCAATCCTCTGAGAAGATCGTCGAGACTTGGCCCTGAACGCACCTATTATCTATGCACCTATTATCCTTGCACCCGTTAGATCTCGAAAGTAGTTCCTTGCTTTTGCCTCTTCATTGAAGCTGGATTGCCGCAAAAAGAGTGAAACGTTTGGAACCGATATTAGGTAAGTAAGTTCCAGGACACGGGTGCCAAGGAATATATGTCTGCCTCAGGCCGCACAATTCCAATTTAGCGCCGGCCGCCACCACCAAACACAACCGAACAAGGCTTTCAACCAAGTCTGCGAGCCTCTGAACACCATCAGTCATCACGGGTTGCTGATCCGCTACCGCAACCCCCAGATCTCGGGGGCTACTTTCCTTATTTTTACTCTCTATCCCAATCGATAGGCACTAGGATGTTACCTTCATCTGTGCGCCGCGTGGCCACGACAGCGCCTCAGTCGCCGGCCTTCGCGACGTTCCTCTCTGGCCCGCGGGCCGCTGTCACTCTGTCCGGCCGCCCGAACTGCCACCAGAGACGATGTTCCTCTTCAAAACCTCCGAGCCCGGATAACGGGTCCAAGGATATCTCGGCCAGGCAGTCTGTCCCTGCTTCATCGGCCAAGTCAACGCCGACCGAGCCCACGTCGTCAGCCGAGGCAGCGCCGGCTGAGGCAAAAACCTCCAAAACAAAGGCGACAGGGGAACGTCGCAAGAGGAAGGCTAAGGACCCGTCACCGGCGAAGCAAATCCCAGTCGTCCCTAGTACGCAGTATCTTTCGAAAGAAGGTTCGTCTCTACCCAGACCCCGTCCCCCCCGGCTCGCTGCGTGGTTTGACTAACATCGGGGGACACTTGCAGCTCTAGGATTGTCGACATTCTTCTCCCTCCACCGGCCCATCTCCGTCACCCAGAATCTCCCCAAGGCCGTTACCGAGGATGCCTTTGCGGCCATCTTCGCCGCGAGCACGCGAGGTGCTAAAGTCACGGACGTGCTCTCGACCCTGTCTCAGACCGTCGACCAGCTCGAGCAGCCCATGTCCAACATGTCAATAGGCGGCCACCGCCAGGACTTCGACGCCACCGAGGGCGCGACCCGCATCGACCTAAAGCGTCCGGACGGCAGCGAGTCGGCCGTATACGTTCAGCTGAACGCCATGTCGGGCCAATTCCTGCCCTTTCGCCCGCCCCCGGCGCCCCAACCCGCGTCTTCCACCGCGGCCGCCAACCAGGCCTCGCAATCGGCCGCCATCGAGAACCTCGACGCCGAAGCAGCGCCCTCTCACCGCGTCTACAAGGCGATCCTGACCATCGAGGAGACGACGGACGCGGACGGCCAGGTTAAGGTCGTGGCCCACAGCCCGCAGCTGATCGAGGAGGGAGACGGCCCGACAACCGCGCCGCGCACCTTCCTCGAGCGCATGGCCATGCGCCAGCTGCGCCACGAGGAGGCCAACCGCCACCGGCGGCTCGAGAACGGCATGCTCGCCATCAGCGTGCGTCGCCAGAAGAAGCTGAAGATGAAGAAGAAGAAGTACAAGAAGCTGATGAGGAGGACGCGAGTCCTGAGGCGGAAACTAGATCGGAATTAGAAGTCTGAGAGACGGCGAAGAATGGGGGTCTAGTATGTATGTAACGGTGACGCCTGAGGTTGTGTACATATCAAGTCCGCTGGGGTTGTCTCTTGGTTCTCCGTTTTTTATCCTGTCCCTAAGGCCGACTTGTGCTGGTTGGTTGGTTGTTCGAAGACACACGGCCTCTGAGGCCGACCTATTTTCAACTCTCTACTTAGGCATTTTTGGGGGTGTGTTGTCTCTGCATTACACGCGTTGCATAGAAACGGGTGAAGGGCGAGGGAGGTCGAGATGCACAGTCAATAAACGCTATTAATATCAAGCTCGTATGAAGTTGCTTCTCCGTGATTGAGCGAGTGAGATATGTATCTTCTAGTCGGCAGCGTCAACCCCATTCATTCCATGACGGTGTCGGGCTCTCTGGAGGGCAAATGGCTCTTTGTCGGACATCGGTATTCACACATTGATAGAGCCCTGGTTGTTCAAGCCCATAGACCCCAGCTCGGTGGAATATTTATGCTAGAACAATGCAAATCCACGTCACAATGACTACCTTGTTAGGTTGAATTGCCTGAAGAATTCCATTCCGTATTGATCCCAGTCTCAACAGTTCTAATCATACAAACACAGGGCTCTCTACACCTCGAGATCAACCCTACTTATTGGCCATACCCTAATACCGTGTTGATATGGATGCTCAAGACGCCCAACGAACAGAGGCTCTAGTTAACGCGGTACTCCAACACGGGAGGGAGAAACACAAAAACGACTATGCCCGAACTCCGATCCAAACCCCTTTCCCTTTTGACCGTGACTCATGAACCGGTGACCGATCTTGTACCGGCGATGCAAAATGCAACAACAATCCTCTTATCAAGCAAAATAAACTCGGCCTCAAAACGTTATTCTAGTCAAAGCCATTCCACGAGTCGTCCACCCTCTGCTCGCCTGTCGCCTCGTGTCCGCAGATGCTGGCGATGGTAACCTCCAGCTCCGCGTCGGTCATGACCTGGCCGGCCACCTTCTGGCCCTCGAGTACGTCGTGGAGCTTGTACATCATGGCGCTCTTCGATTCGAGCTCGCGCTGCAGCTGCCTGATCTGGTCCATGACCCTCTTCCGTTCCCGCTGGCCGAGCGACTTGTCGAGACTGCAGTAGAGTCGGTTCTTGTTCAGTAGCGCGATCTCCAGGTGCTGGATCTCATCCTCGATCTCCTTGATGACGATGGCAAGCGCATGGCCTGGGGGCATTGACGGCCGCATGGTGGGCTCCTCCTCATACTGGCCCGGCTCGGGCATCCGGTCGGTGACGGGGACCGGTTTCTGGACACGAACTGTCTTCTTGCGACTGCCCTCAGCAGCGCAGCCAGATTTCTTGGCATGGGCCGAGATCCGCGTGCAGACGGTACAGTTGCGAGACTTGTGCTTGCAGACACTATCAAGGACGCGTCGCGCATCCTTGCTAAGGGATGGGCCGGATTGCTCACCGGTAACCTGGTTCTCGCTGTGCAGTGTGATATCGGGAACGAAAAATGCCGAAGTCATATTCTGTTCTGTCAACAACTCCGTGTCGAACCGGGCATTGTCTGACTGGCTTCGGCGGTGGCGAAGAGGATTGAGGTGAGGCAACTGGACACTGGCGATACTCTTGGCTGACTTGTGGCTCTGGGCACTTCGGCCGGACTGGTTGCTCTGCATGCTGACGACACTAACGCCGGATTTGACGCTGAACCGTCCAGTAAACTCGTCGTCCTGCATGACATGACTGGTCTTCTTAAGGATTCCGGCCGGCTTGTTCAGCTTATGAGTGACAGTCTCATCGGACCTGGTTCGTCTCATGATGGGGACCGGGAGGGAGGGGAGTTCGCAGTCTATGGTGGGTATCGTGTTTCCGGCAGCGGATGCTTCCTCGGCCGACTGTTGTTGCTGGCTCTGGCGGAGGTAACGAAGGGTCTCTTTGAGTTTAGGAATCTCCTCATCGGTGAAGATGCTGGCAAAATCAGAACCCTGGGTGAGGTTGATCCTGGTGGTAGGGTCGTCTTGCACGGGAAATTCGTCGCTCTTAGCAGTCTGCTCGCTTTCCGCGTACTTTCCGGCTGTCACATTGGATGGCTCAACGATGCGCGTCATCTTGGCTGGCTTGGTCGAGATATCGGGAAGGGAGAGGTTGGTGATCTCCTTCGTTAGTTGCTTCACCTTGTTGATCGCAGCAGTTCGGCGTTCGGCTTTCTCTGCCAAGGTCGACTCCTTCTGAGCTAGCGCTGCTTCGATCTGCTTGCATTGCTCCTCTCGCCGTTCGCATTCGTCGTTGTGGTCGTTGATATGCTTGAGATAACGAGTCTCGTTCTTCATGAGGGCCTGGTTCAATCGAATGTTCTTATGCCGATCGGAAACCCACTCGTCCTCCATCTGCTTGCGATCGGTATCGAGTCTCTCATTCTCCTCCTCGAGGGCGGCAATTGCCTCGTCCTTCTTTCGGGACACGGCATCCTGTTGCTGAAGTCTCTGCTTGAGCTTCTCAATCTCACGCTCAAGTTTCGCATAGTGTTCATGGAGACCCGCAGCGTCTGTCGTCCGGGTGACATCTGTCTGTAATGCGTCGATCAGCTGATCACGGCTAGCGACGCCTTTTTCGAGGTCGTGAATACGGTGATCCTGAGAAGCGATCTTAGCGCGAAGAGACTTATTTTCCTTAAAGTACGTCTCGTTGTTGCGCTCCAGGCTAGCGTGGTCCTCGGCAATCAAGACCTTCTCCTCTTGGAGTATGTCAAATTCGAGGCGGATATTTTGTAGCTCCTCGCGAACAGTAGCTAGCTCGTCTTGAGCTGCCTCGAAATCTCGGCTGAGCTTGGAGTGCTGAGCAGTCAGAGATTTTTTGCTGGCTAGCAAGTCGTTATATTGTTGGCGGAGCGTGTCGTTGGCTGCTTGAAGCGACATGTTCTCAAGTTCGAGCGACTCCTTCTCGTGGCGATATTTGAGGGTTAGCCCGACATCCTTCTGCGACGACTCAAGTTCGGTTTGAAGTTTCTTGGCTCTCTCCCGGGCCATTGATGCTTGATGTAGGGCCTCGTCACGTTCGGCGGTAAGGGCCGCACTGTGGATATCGTTGACGCCAGCCTGGCGGCTTGTCTGCTCCAGACGTTCCTGGAGTCGAGCAATCTTCTCATCGTATTCTACAACAAGGTTAGGCATCTCGATGACGGTGACTGGACTGGAGGGAGGGAGGGAGGGAGGATCTCACTGTCTTTCTGGGCATCGAGAGCCCTGTTGATAGACTGGTCAGAGTCAGAGCCGATAGCGCTATCTGACCCTTTTCGCACCCTGAACTTCCTAAGCTCAGACTGCAGCTGGCTAACCTCAAGCTGGAGTTTCTCAGCTTCGTGCTGGACCATCTCGTCGTGCTCTTGGAGCTCTTTCACTTCCTCTCGCAGTTTATCCATGGAGACAAAAATTTCTTGATCCTCCTCGGGGATGTCGATAGCCTCGACCGTGTCATGCTCGTTCGAATCCTGCTGGAACTGACTGCAGGCTTTGCCATGCTTGACAAAGACAGGAACACCGTTCTTCATGGTGCTGAATTTGAGCGTGCCAGAGGTCCAGTCAACGATATGACTGTTCAGTGATGGGAGGAGGAACGAGCGGCCGGAAGGACTTAATCCACTCTTGTTCATAAAGGGGCTAGATGCGTGTTTAGACGCGGCAGCATTTGGGTATAGATGGTTATAGTCGGCGGGTTTCTCCGACGAGGTTGCAGGGTCCGGCTTTGACTGTTTCCCGCTCGAGACTTGAACAGCACGCATCTTGGATACCAAGAGGTCTGAAACCGATCGCCTGGCTGGCTCCTTCGACGCGCCAGACGCGGCCTTAGCCTGAGCAACAGCAAAGCGTGAACGACGCGACGCCTTGGGCGATGCCATTGTGGACTGTGTGAGGACCGTAGAGCAGTCAGATGCGGTCTCGACGCGGGGTTGCATCTCAGCGCGCGTCCGCTTCCGCTTGAGATCGAGGATATCGTTGATGGGGGCTGAATCCTCGTATGGGGGAGGGATGTTCTCCTTGGAGTCGTCGTTGGCAACGCCAGCAGGATTGACCTCTTGGGTAGGAAGAGTGGACGCTAAGCTGCTCCATTCAGGGAACGTGCGAGCGAGAGCCGATGTGTTGACAATAGTCGAGGGGCGCGTGCCAAACCGGCCGGATCTGCCAGCACCAGGGCGGCGAGGAGGGCCTTTGAGTTCTTCGCTGAATTTCCGCGTGCCCTCGCCGTCGGGGCTGAACGAGAAGGTCGAGAGGTTGTTGGTGAGCTCGACGGTGGTCGTGCTGACGGTGCCGTGGGAACCGGTAGACGAGGGAGGGGAGTTGAAGGGGTTGAGACGGGATGCGTACATCTCTCTCTTGAGCCGGCTCTGGTGCCTATGGGTATTGCTGTTATGATCCATTGCGAAGCTCCTCCGTGTTAGACGCGACGATGATGCAGGAGCAAGTGCAATGGATGGCTGGTCGGGCAAGACGCGACGCGTCTGCGAGCTTCAAAACGAGGAAGGGACTCTGGATAATTGATAGCAGGAACGAAGTAATGAATATATTCGCACCAGGAGAAAGGGTGCAGGCGCAATTGACTAAAATTTGCTGTTAGAAGTAACGAGGCAGCGAGGATGATGGGGAGGGAAACGAAGTCGAGAAGAAGGTGGGATGAGATATAAGCAGGGGCTTTGTTTACTTTGGCCACACTCCACCCCACGGTGTGGCTTTATTCGTCTCAAATGCTGCAACTTGCCCCACACCCGAGCCTATGAGCCATCTCAATGCATGGTGAGCAAGTTGCTGGTCTTAAAAACTTGAGATACATACAATTCCGATGAACCAAAAAAAAGGAAATTTTAGTGAGTATAAAGTAGAGAGCATATCTGAGTACCTGTAATATCTCAAGTTTGTATGAAAGTGTGCTTTCTTCATTGGTGGGGAACCCAAACGCGAATATAAAGGATCCGAACATGGCCTCAAGATGCCTGCTCGCGGATGGCCTAGGCCTGCACCAGTTTTCAAGACCTTGGTCGGAGGAGAGGCTAGACATGGACGTGATCTTACCAGCCTTGGCCGCCATTATACTCATCCCCAGATATGATATGGTGATCAGCATGGCTGGCCTACAAGTGCACTGGAAAGATCATAGCAGAGTTAGAGGGTAGCGAAGCTGCTAGACTCTAGTTTACTCATCATTGCAATCCATTTCGTCTCGTCTATCAAGAAGTGTTCTGAACCGTGCCCATTTTGTTTCGCGCCCGTTACCAGCATTGCACCGAGAACCCCTTTTCGATGTTGTACATGTACAGAGGACGCAGTCCGCCATGCCTAATATCCATCGCCACCCCCCTAGCCCTGCATGATGCGCTATAGCTTCGGAACGTGTCTATCGCTCCCCAGCAAGCCGTCTGCTTTGCACCTCGCCCAACGCCTTGGGGCCACTGATAACCGCAACTGCCCCGACAAGCCCAAGCACCGGCAGCACCTGGAAGAGGTTCCAAGTGCTGTAGTACAGGAAGAAAACGAACTCCATGCCAATTATGGAGCCGATGAACGCGGCATGGGATAGCGGCGCCTGCGCGATGGCCTGGGACAGGTGGCTGAGATTCGCGCCGAGAAGTAGCCACTGGGACATAACCGTTAGACCAAGAGCGCAAGACAATATACTAGGAGGCAGTTACTTACGCCGACAAACAGAGCTGGCACGGTCGCTAGCACGGCCAAGGCAAAGAACAAGGATATAACCTTGGGGGGGCTGCGGGGATCGGAGCCGAAGATGTGGTGGATCTCGGGGCGCTTGCCATAGCGAAGCGGCTTCTCGTAGCTCGGAGCAGGTGCATTTGCATCAGGCTGGACTTCGAGGCTGAATACCGGGGTATTGAGGCCCTCGGCAGATCCGAAAGATGCGACGATTATCGAGGCTTGGAGGGGCTTGGTTGCAAGGAGGAGCTGGACGGGGAGGTCTTTCTGAGACTACACCAACGCCAGGTTAGCAAAACCAGCCAGACTCTTGAATTGCACCAGACCCCAAGCATGTCACTTACAATTTGGACACTTCCCTCTCCGTTGTCTTTAACGGTAAGTGGGAATGGAGCTTCCAGTCCCGACTCAACCTCCTTGAGCACCACGAAGGCCTGGTGTGGTCGCTTAGCCTTGCCATTGTCCTTCGCCGTCAAGCTGATCTTAACAGTATCGGAGCTCCCAAAGGTAACTGGTTTGGACAGGGGCGATTTCGAGGTGAACCTAGTCGGACATGTAAGTGAATTGAACAATGATGTTGCAATGGACGGGCTGCAGTTGTCGCTCACTTCTCCTTCGCGCCGTCGGGTCCTTTCTTCGACGTCACCGCGAGACTTCCCTGGTCAAATCCCCATGAAGAGGCAGCCTCTGCAGCACCAGCTGCTATTAGCAGAAATGCAGAAACGAGCGAACTTGAGGCGCGCATTGTGATTGTTGTTGTTCTGCCGTTGGAAAGGAAAGTTGACGGCAAGCTATGGTCAAGCTGTGGTCGCAGATGAATTTCCAAAGAACACTTGTTCCGGAGCTTCATGCCAAGACATTACGTGGGAGGGCCAGACTCGGTGCACGCCCGGGCGGGACTGTAGTGCTCACTTCCACGTGATTGTTCCTCTCAAGCGCTACAGACACGGGCCGCTCAAGGCCGATCGGATAAATGTGCCCCACCTACGCCGACTTTTCAGCCAATGGACGCCCCGCATATTTCTCTGCAGCTCGATTTTTGGAGTGGGATGAGGTCGGCCTTGAAAAAAAAAGTTCCTGCTGAGCGCCCTCCCACGAAGCAGACATCTTCAGCAGCAGGCAGCAATTGCCATCATGTCGTCTTTCTTTACAGTGCCCGGCGCTGGGAAGAAATTGAAAAGGGCCGCTGCACCAGGCCCAGAGTCTACCAAAAGGCGGCGAATTACAACCTCGTCCTCTCGCGCCTCGGGCAAAGCTCCCGCAAAACCGGCGGCCGCAGCGAAGAAGAAGGCCGTTCAGCGAGATGAGTCCATCTCCGGCAGCGATTCCGACGAATTCGACGACGCGGATGATTTGCCTGATCACTCCGGCTCCGAGGACGACTCTGATGCGTCGGGCGGTGAGGCAACGACCGCTGCAGAGCGAAGACTTCGACTCGCCGAGCGCTACCTCGAGAACGTTCGGCAAGAAGTGGACGAGTACGGATTCGATGCCGAGGAGATTGACAAAGACCTCATAGCCGATCGCTTGCAGGAAGATGTGGCTGAGTCGAAGGGCAAGCTATACCGCGCGTTAGCCAACGAACTCGACCTCGACCAAGCAACCCAGTGCTTTTGGGGGTGGAATTCCGACACCGTCACGTCGGTCGCTACATGTGGCCCATATACATATACGGTGTCGAAAGACTCGTATTTGACCAAGTTTAAATTACAAGACCTCCCACAGCACCAATGGCCCCAGACGACGAGAAAGAAGCAAAAGAAACCCCAAGCTCCGCCCCGCAGGAGACCAGAAAGAGTCGCCTTTCGGAGGGGAAACCCGCAAAAGGCGAAGGACAAGTCTTTTCAGGGACACGTCGGCCCCATCCTCTCGGTCGCTGCCAGCCAGGATGGAAAATATGTTGCCACGGGCGGGCAAGACTCGAGGCTTGTGCTTTGGGACGCAGAGAAGCTTACACCGCTTCGAACCTTCTTCCAGCACCGCGATGCTGTGACGGGACTCGCATGGCGAAAGGGAACGAATCAGCTCTACTCGGCTTCGAAGGATCGGTCGGTAAAGGTGTGGTCTATGGACGAGCAGGCATACATAGAAACCTTGTTCGGGCACCAAGACGCCGTGGTTGATGTAAGCCAACTCCCCTTGTCATTCCCGTTATTTCTCCATCACCTGGACTATTTCTGGGGAAGTGAGACAGCCCCCGGCTGGCGGTTTGGCTCGGAGGGGTGAATGATGGCTGACCCAACCCTGAAATCCCCGTAAATCGAGAAATAGCTAACTTTAGGCCTTTAGATCGATGCTCTTGCACAAGAAAGATGTTTGACCGTGGGTAGCCGCGACAGAACAGCGCGACTATGGAAAGTGGTGGAAGAGACCCAGTTGGTCTTCCGTGGCGGTTCCACCGTCAGGAAGGACAAGTCCGGCGTGGACCCCAAATCTCTTGCCCTTGAAGGAAGCATCGACAGGGTAGCAATGCTCGACGACCAACTGTTTGTCACTGGTGGTGACTCGGGCTCTATAACGCTCTGGGCCGCGGAGAGGAAAAAGCCCGTGTTCATACTCCACGACGCACATGGCTTTGACCTGCCTGTGGAAACCACTGCAGCATCTGCAGAACAGGCTTCAGATCAAAAAAGTGTTCTGCCGCCACCGCTACCCCGGTGGATAACAGCGTTGAAGACTATGTGGGTACCATCGAGAGCCACACCGCCCCCTGCCTTCATGCCCCTTTTGAAATCTAGGGAGTTTTGAGACGAGTGCTCGACCCCTGCTACCTCTTCTGGAACGCGCCCAACCCCTATTCGTGACAGTTCGCTAACTCGAGAATGCAGACCGTTTTCAGACTTAATCCTAAGCGGAAGCTGGGAGGGTTGCGTGCGAATTTGGAGGATCAGCGCAGATAAGAAGCGCATCGAAGCTGTTGGCGTTCTAGGAAAGGCCATAGACCAGGAGGAGCCAGCAGCAACCAACGGGATCAAAGAGGCCAATGGGGTCAACGGCACGCACACCCACGACTCAAACAAAGAGAGCGCGGCAGGAAAGCCTATCAAAGGGGTCATCAACGATATAGCCGTCTTTGAGCGCGGTGACAGGGGAAAGGATGGTCTTTCCGTTGTTTGCGGTGTCGGTAAAGACCACCGTCTAGGCCGATGGCAGAAGGTCCCCGGCGGCCGCAACGGAGGGGTGGTCTTTGAAGTACCTAGGATACCCAAGAACGCAAAGGGCGTACAGAGCTCGTCGGAAGACTGAGCTACATTTATGAAGATAGAGAAGCATTGGCGAGAAGCCACATCATGTCACAACTACTCGGTCTTTACATGTGTGTGTAACCTATGCCGCTAAAGCGATCCCTGTATTGTCCCTGGGTCTGGTAGGCAACGTAGCCACGGCAGCAAGCGAACCACCACTTACCGTCGAAACGCTAGGGGGTGGCAAGAGACATGGTCAAGTACTCAAGTTGCTTCTTTCACAACTATGTAGATCTAACCTCTGGAAATACGAGGTCCCCTGCTCCAATGCTTCTTCCGCCACACCCAAAGCCCGTCATCATGGGCACCTCGTAGCGCGACATACAATATCTGTCCGGCCTTACATCCCGCTAAATAGCG
>Ga0164242_10006593_pt1 | contig 12768 bp, 9 predicted proteins | sample OricomgcompostMG_FD_108783 | JGI IMG/M metagenome (GOLD analysis project Ga0164242, IMG submission 108783) | Miracle-Growth compost microbial communities from Emeryville, California, USA - Original compost - Miracle growth compost (MG) ... | reverse complement strand
GACAGCGTGATGATCATGCCGGGCGGCAAGCCCACCATGTACATGTCGATCATCATGTTCGGCGAGCCGGGCGTGGAGATCATGTATCCCGATCCCGGCTTTCCCATCTACCGCTCCATGATCGAATTCACCGGCGCCACCCCGGTGCCGATCCCGATCCGCGAAGGCTATGGCTTCGCCTTCTCGGCGGAGGAGACGCTGTCGCTGATCACGCCGCGTACCCGGCTGATCATCCTCAACTCGCCCGCCAATCCCACCGGCGGCGTGGTGCCGAAGGAGGAGTTCGACAAGCTGGTGGCCGGGCTGCAAGCCTGGCCTGACGTCGCCATCCTCTCGGACGAGATCTACGACCGCATCCTCTATGACGGCGAAAAGCACATCACGATGCTGTCCTATCCGGAGATTCGCGACCGGCTGATCATCCTGAACGGCTGGTCCAAGACCTATGCCATGACCGGCTGGCGGCTGGGCTATGCCATCTGGCCGGCCAAGCTGTTCGACCTGGCGCGCAAACTGGCGGTGAATTTCCATTCCTGCGTCAACGCCCCCACCCAATATGCCGGCATCGCGGCGCTGAAGGGGCCGCAGGACTGCGTCGACATGATGAATGCCGAGTTCGACAAGCGCCGCAAGCTGGTGGTGGCGGGGCTGAACAGCCTTCCGGGTGTGTCCTGCATCCTGCCCAAGGGCGCCTTCTACGCCTTCCCGAACGTCTCGGGCACCGGCTGGAAGGCCAAGAAGCTGGCCAGTGCCATCCTGGACGAAGTCGGCGTCGCCATGGTGGGCGGACCCGATTTCGGCATCCTGGGCGAAGGCTATATGCGCGTCTCCTACGCCAATTCGGCGGAGAATATTTCCCGCGCGCTGGAGCGGGTGAACGGCTTTCTCGCCACCCACACGCCGCCCAACATCTAAGCTCCCGGTCTCAAAGCCCCTGCCGCAACAGGGCACGCCAGCGCCTGTCCTGTTTCAGGACATATTCGCGCGCCATGGCCTGGCGGCGGGTGCGCCATTTCTCGGCATAGACTAGCACCCAGTCGCGGCCCCGCGTGGTGCGCGCGCCTTTTTTTGATGGCTTTCCCGGGCGGCCGCCATTGTGCTCGGCCAGGCGCCGGTCCAGGTCCAGCGTCCAGCCGACATAGGTGACGGTGCGGCCATCGGGATTGCGCGCGGCAAGGACATAAACGAAGGACGGCATGACGGCTTCTTTTCAAGCGCGCCGTCCTTGTCCCGCGCTTCGCGCATGTCTGGCAAGGCGCAAGAGGCGGCTTGCCGGTGGCGCTGCCCCCGGCTATATGCTTGCCAAAGCAAGTATTGCCGGGACAATAATTGTCCCTGCGGCGATCAGGGGTTTTGCCATGCGGCCTTATTACAAGCCCAGCAACTACTGCATGAAGACCTCGGTCGGATATCTGATGCGGATGGCGATCAACCGCATCCTGCCCAAGATGGAAGCGCTGTTCGAGGACGAGGAACTGACGTTCTCGCAATGGACGGCGCTGGTGGCGCTGCACAGCGGCATCACCACCGCCGGCGATCTGGCCCACAATATCTGCCATGACGCCGGCTCGCTCACCCGCCTGGTCGACCAGATGGTCGAGCGCGGCTTCGTCGCCCGCGAACGCAGCGCCGCCGACCGCCGTGTCGTGACCCTGGCGCTGACGCCGCATGGCCGCGAACTGGTGGCGGCGATGGGGCCGCGCGTGATGGACATGTGGAACGGGCTGCTGGCCGGATTCAGCCATGCCGAGGTCGACACCCTGATTTCGCTGCTGACGCGGCTGGCCGTCACCGCCGAGGGCCGCCCGCGCGAGGGACGCCTGTCGCTGCTGCTGGAGACGCCGCCCATCCTCAAGAACGGCCGCAAGGCCAAGAGCAAAAAATCATGAAAAGCTGCCTCTCCCGGAATACCCTCAAGATCCTGGCCGCCTTCACCGCCGCGCTGCTGCTGACCGCTTGCGTCGACACGCCGCCGACCGAGCCGCAGGTTAAAGAGATCGCGCCCGAAAGCCTGGGCCTGTCCGGGCCGCCCATGGCCAGCGTGCCCGACGAATGGTGGAAGGGGTTCAACGATCCCCAGATCGACCGCCTGGCCGTGGCCATGCTGCGCGGCAATCCCACGCTGGCGGCGGCGCTGGCGCGCATCCGCGCGGCGCAAGCGGAAGTGTCGTCCGAGCAGGCGGCGGACAGGCCGCAGGCGGCACTGGACGGCAGCGAGCAGCGCATCCTGTTCAGCAAGGACTACATCATCCCGCCGCCCTATGGCGGCTCGTGGCGCTGGTACGGCCAGCTCACCGCCAACTTTACCTGGAACCTGGATTTCTGGGGCAAGCAGGCGGCACTGATCGCCAAGGCGCGGGACACCGCCCAAGCCGCCGTTTATGACGCGGCGGCGGCGCGGCTGGCGCTGTCGGGGGCGCTGGCCCAGACCTATATCAACCTGATGCTGGCCTATCAGAATGGCGATATCGCCGACGCCACGGTGGCGGAGCGCGAGACCATCCTGAAGCTGACCCAGGGCCGTTACGAGTCCGGCCTGGAAAACGCCGCCGCCGTGGAACAGGCCAAGACCCTGCTGGCGCAGGCGAAGATCGACCGGATGCGCTTCGCCGCCCAGCGCGAACTGGATGTGCATGCCATCGCCGCGCTGGTCGGGGAGGGGGCCGCGGCCTATCCCACCATCGTGCGGCCGACCCCGGCGCTGGATGCGGCGTTGTCCTTGCCGCGAACCCTGCCCGCCGATCTTCTGGCGCGCCGTCCCGACATATTGGCGGCGCGGGCGCGGGTGGCGGCGGCGGCCAAGGGCCGCGAGGCCGCGCATGCCGCATTCTATCCCGACATCAACCTGACGGCGCTGATCGGTTTCCAGGCCATCGGCCTTTCCAACCTGATCAGCGGCGACGCCTTCACCACCGGCATCGGCCCGGCGCTGCACCTGCCCATCTTCGACGCCGGCAAGATTCGCGCCGGCTATGCCGGGGCGACGGCGGGGCTGGACGTGGCGGTGGCCGACTATAACGGCGCGGTGGTCAACGCCATCCGGCAGACCGCCGACGCCATGACGCAGGTGGCCAGCCTGGAGGCCCGCCGCGGCGAAGCGCGCGACGCGCTGGACAGCGCCACGCGCGCCTTCGACCTGGCGCAGGATCGCTATCGCCTGGGGCTGGCCAACCAGCTTCCCATGCTGAGCGCCGAAGCCGGCGTGCTGCAGGCGCGCCAGCAGGCCGCGGGCATCGCCGCCGACGCCACCGCCCAGCGCGTGACGCTGCTGCTGGCGGCGGGCGGCGCCTTCCACGACACCGGCCGCCAGGCCGATATTGCCAAACAGGATTGACGCCATGAGCATCGATACGACTTCCGAAAAGCCCCGCAGCGCGCGGCGTCTCTGGTTCACGGTCCTGGGCGCGGTGGTGCTGCTGGGCGCCCTGGCCTATGGCGTTTACTGGTATCTCGACGCCCGGCATTACGAGAGCACCGACGACGCCTATGTCGGCGGCAATGTCGTGGCGGTGACCAGCCGCGAAACCGGCACGGTGATCGCGCTCCTTGCCGACAATACCCAGTCGGTGAAGCGCGGCCAGGTCCTGGTCGAACTCGATCCCACCAGCGTCGATGTCGCCTTCGAGGCGGCCAAGGCCAATCTGGCCCGGGTGGTGCGCCAGGTGCGGGGCCAGTTCTCCGGCGCCGACCGGTTCAGCGCCGAAGCGGCGCAGGCGCGGGTGCAACTGGCGGCGGCCCAGGCCGACCTCGCCCGCCGCGCGCGGGCGCCGGAAGGCGCGGTCTCCGGCGAGGAGCTACAACATGCGCGCGATCAGGTGCGCGCCGCCCAGGCGGCCTTGTCCGCCGCGGAAGGCGGACTGTCCCAGAGCCGCGCCGCCATCGCCGGCACCGATATCGCCCGCAATCCCGATGTGCTGGCGGCCGAGGCGCAGTTGCGCTACGCCGCCATTTCCAAGAGCCATATGAAGATCGTGGCGCCGGTGGACGGCGTCATCGCCCAGCGCACCGTGCAGGTGGGCCAGCAGATCGCCGCGGGCGCGCCGCTGATGGCGGTGGTGCCGCTGCACAGCGTCTGGATCGACGCCAACTTCAAGGAAGTGCAACTGGCGCGGATGCGCGTGGGCCAGCCGGTGGAGGTCAGCACCGACATTTATGGCGGCGACGTGGTCTATCACGGCCATATCGAGGGGGTGGGCGCCGGTTCGGGCAGCGCCTTCGCCCTGCTGCCGCCGCAGAACGCCAGCGGCAACTGGATCAAGGTGGTGCAGCGTGTGCCGGTGCGCATCGCGCTGGACCCGCGCGAGCTTGAACGCCATCCGTTGCGCATCGGCCTGTCGGTGCAGGTGAAGGCGGATGTGCGCGACAGTTCCGGGCCGACGATGACCGACCAGATCGCGGGCGGACAGATGACCGCCGAGGCCGGCGACGGCGACCGCGCCAGGGTCGATGCCCTGATCGCGCAGATCGTGCGCGAAAACAGCGGAGCCCGCTAGTGAGCGCCGCCGGCGAACCGCGCCCCCTGCATGGCGGCAGGCTGGCGCTCACGGCGCTGGCGCTGGCGGCGGGCACCTTCATGCAGGTGCTGGATTCCACCATCGCCAACGTCTCGCTGCCCACCATCTCCGGCAATCTGGGCGTTTCCACCAACCAGGGCACCTGGGTCATCACCGCTTTCGCGGTGGCCAACGGCATCGGCGTGCCGCTGACCGGCTGGCTGATGGGCCGCTATGGCGTGGTCAAGACTTTCGTCTTTTCGGTTTTCGCCTTCACCGTCGCGTCCTTTCTCTGCGGCATCGCCTGGAGCCTGTCGTCGCTGATCTTTTTCCGCGTGCTGCAAGGCGCCGTCTCGGGCCCGATGATCCCCGGCAGCCAGGCGCTGCTGATCTCCATCTTCCCGCATGAGAAACGCGGCACGGCGCTGGGCATCTGGTCCATCACCACCTTGGTGGCGCCGATCTGCGGCCCCATCCTGGGCGGCTATATCTCCGACAATTATCATTGGGCCTGGATATTCCTCATCAACGTGCCGGTCGGCGTGGCGGTGTCGTTCCTGTGCTGGTTCAACCTGCACGACCGCGAGACGCCCACCCGCAAGTTGCCCATCGACACGGTAGGCCTGGCGCTGCTGATCGTCTGGGTCGGGGCGCTGCAAGTGATGCTGGACCAGGGCAAGGATTTGGACTGGTTCGCCTCCGGCGAGATCGTAGCGCTGGCGGCGACGACGGCGATCGGCTTCGCCGCCTGGCTGATCTGGGAACTCACCGACAAGCATCCCATCGTCGATCTGTCGCTGTTCAAGAACCGCAACTTCGCGCTGGGCACGCTGGCCTTCTGTCTCGGCTATGCCGTCTTCTTCGGCAACAATCTGCTGATGCCGCTCTGGCTGCAGACCCAGGTCGGCTACACCGCCACCTGGGCGGGCCTGGTGGCCGCGCCCACCGGTGTCATCGCCGTGCTGCTGACGCCGATGTCGGCCAAGCTGATGACGCGGATCGACGCGCGCATCGTCGCCTCGGTGGCCTTCGTGGCCTTCGGCGTCTCTTTCCTGATGCGCGCCTACCTGACCGCCGATGCCGCCTTCATCGACTTCATGCTGCCGCTGCTGGTGCAGGGCATCGCCATGGCGACCTTCTTCCTGGCCATGATCACCATCCTGCTGGACGGCGTCCCGCCCCAGCGCATTCCGCTGGCTTCGGGCCTGTCGAACTTCGCCCGCATCACCTCGGGCGGGTTCGCCGCCTCGCTGACCACGACGCTGTGGGACCGGCGCGAGGCCCTGCACCAGTCGCGGCTGGCGGACCACACCACCGCTTTCTCGCCCGTCTTTCAGGGCGCGCTGGCGCATCTGCAACATCTGGGACTGCCCGACCTGCCGGCCAAGGCGGCGGTGGCGCGCACCATGGTCAGCCAGGCCTATCTGCTGGCGGCGGAAGACATCTTCTGGGTCTCGGGCTGGGTCTGCCTGGCCATGATCGGCACGGTCTGGCTGTGCCGGCGGGCCGTTTCCGGCGGCGGGCCGGTTGCTGCCGATTAAGCGGCAGCAACCTGTTTTTGTTGCCCCCTCTGTCCGCCTCGCGGCGCTCCGCGCCTGCCGGCCGGCGCTCGGCTTGCTTGGCCGCAAGCCTCGATCCCCCGCCGTTCGCTTCGCTGGCGGGGGAAGAAAGCCGGTGCCTGGCATCGTAAACTGATTGGCATGGGGCCGTTGATTCGCCGTCACCTCCGCGAACTCTGCTTCGCCGCGCTGGCCATCGCCGTGCTGGGCTTCAGCGGCAGCGCCGTGCTGGACGGCGCCAGGCTGTTCGTGGCGGCGCTGACGCCCGGCATGGCGGCGCAGGCGCAAAGCGCGCCGCCGCAGGACGAGAGCCCGCGGCTGGCGCTCTCCGGCTTCGGCGAAAGCCGCCATGCGCCGCAGGTGCTGTATCCCGTGGTGGCGCGAGTGTTTCCCGACTGGCTGCGCCGCCCGCCGCCGCAAAAAGGCCTGCCGCTGGTGGCCATCTGCATCGACGATCTGGGCGCGGATATCGCCGCCACCGAAACGGCATTGCGGCTGCCCAGGGAGGTGGCGCTCTCCTTCCTGCCTTACGCGCCGACCACGCCGGGCTTCGCGGCGCGGGCGCGGGAGGAAGGCCATGACGTGCTGGCGCATGTGCCGATGCAACCGTTGGGGCGCGCCGATCCCGGGCCCATGGCGCTGGACATCGGCATGGCGCCGGACGAGATCTTGCGGCGGCTGAACTGGTCGCTGGCGCGCGTGCCGGGCGCGGTGGGCGTCAACAACCATGAAGGCAGCCGCTTCACCTCCGATGCAGGCGCGCTGGCGCCGGTGATGGCGGTGCTGAAGGCGCGGGGTCTGTTCTTCTTCGATTCCCGCACCGTGGCGGCCAGCAAGGGCGAGGCGGCGGCGAAGGCGGCGGGGGTAGACAGCATCAGCCGCGACATCTTCCTGGACGACGACCAGAGCGAGGCGGCGGTGACGGCGCAGTTGAACGCGCTTGCCGCCACCGCCCGACGCGAGGGCATGGCCGTGGCCATCGGTCATCCCCATGCCGCGACGCTGCGGCTGGTGAAAGAATGGCTGGCGCAGGATCACGGTGTCAGGCTGGTGACGCTGCAAGAGGCGATGCGGGCGAAGACGGCGCGCGCGGTGGCGTCGAACTAAACTCGGTGTCATGGCCCGTACCCAGTCCGCGCTCCGCGCGGCCGGAGCATGGATTCCTGCGGGCCACCGGACACAGAATGTCATCCCGGCCAAGCGCGGCATCGGCCGCGCGCGAGCCGGGACCCATTGCAATGGGTGCTCCATGGGTCCCGGATCAGCGCTGCGCGCTGTCCGGGATGACAACAGAGATCAGATCAGACCCAGTGTCATGGCCGTATGGCCAATATTCTATTCTGCAGCAAAGGCGCAGACGTCACCTGGGTGGCCCGCACGGAGTTTACACTCCGGCCGCGCTCCGCGCGGACCGGGGTGGCGGGCCATGACATTTGGGCTTATGGGCCGTGACAGTTGGGCTTACTGCCCCTTCTTGGCGGCGCTGGCGAAGCGCACCGCTTCCTCGGCGGCGGCGAGCAGGGCTTTCGATTTGTTCACCGTCTCCTGGTATTCGGCTTCGGCCACGCTGTCGGCGACCACGCCGCCGCCGGCCTGGACATACATCATGCCGTCCTTGACCAGGGCGGTGCGCAGCACGATGCAGGTGTCCATCGAACCGTCGGCGGCGAAATAGCCGATGGCCCCGGCATAGGCGGCGCCGCGTTTTTCCTTCTCGAATTCGTCGATGATCTCCATGGCGCGGATCTTGGGCGCGCCGGTCAGCGTGCCGGCGGGCAGGCCCGCCGCCAGCGCGTCCACCGCGTCCAGTCCTTCGCGGATTTCGCCTTCGACATTGGAGACGATGTGCATGACATGGCTGTAGCGCTCGATGAAGAAGCTGTCCGTCACCGTCACCGCGCCGGTCTTGGCCACGCGGCCGACATCGTTGCGGCCCAGATCGACCAGCATCAGATGCTCGGCCCGCTCCTTGGGATCGGCCAATAGTTCCTCGGCCAGCGCCTTGTCCTCGGCCGGCGTCCTGCCCCGCCAGCGCGTCCCGGCGATGGGCCGGATCGTGACTTTGTTGTCGCGCAACCGCACCAGCACTTCGGGGCTGGAGCCCACGATCTGGAAGCCCGGCATCGCCAGGAAATAAAGAAAGGGCGAGGGGTTCAGCCGCCGCAGCGCCCGATAGAGCGCGAAGGGCGGCAGGGTGAAGGGGCGGCGGAAGCGCTGCGACGGCACCACCTGGAAAATGTCGCCGGCGGCGATATAGGCCTTGGCCCGCGCCACGACATCGAAATATTCGGCCCGGGTCATGTTGGATTCCACCGCCACGTTCAGCGGCAGGTCGGCGGGCACCGGCGGCGCGGGCGGGGCGGGGCGCTCCAGTTCCGCCGCCGTCTCGTTCAGCCGTTCCTGCGCCCGCGCATAGGCGGCCTTGGCGTCGGTCTTCGCGTCCGGCCAGACCGGCGTCGCCAGGATGATCTCGTCCTTCACCGTGTCGAAGATCGCCACGATGGTGGGGCGCAGCATGACGGCGTCCGGCAGGCCGAGCGTGTCGGGCGGCGGATTGGGCAGATGCTCCACCTGCCGCGCCATGTCATAGCCGAGATAGCCGAACAGCCCCGCCGCCATGGGCGGGATGCCCTGCGGCACCTCCATCCGCGTCTCGCGCACCAGGGCGCGCAGGCTGTCCAGCGGCCTGGCGGCTTCGGTGACGAAATCGCCGCCGGTGAGGGCCGCGCGATTGATCTGCGCCACATCGCCTTGCGTGCGCCACACCAGGTCGGGCTTGAGGCCGATGATGGAATAGCGGCCGCGCGCTTCGCCGCCCTGCACGCTCTCCAGCAGGAAGCTGTTTTCGCGGGCACTGCCGTCGGCGCCGGTCGCCAGTTTGAGATAGGCCGAAACCGGCGTCTCCAGGTCGGCGACCAGCCGCGTGGTGACCAATTGGGCCCGTCCGGCGCTTAAGCCCGCGGCGAACGATGCGAAATCCGTCACGAATCGTTGCCCGTGACGGAATCCAGCATTTTCTGGTTGACCGTCACGCGCTGGGCGGCGCGCTCCGCATTGGCCATGCTGATGGTGAGGTCGCCGGCGACGCCCTGCGCCAATTGCTGCGCCGTGGCGCGGAATTGCGGGCTGTCCGGCGTGGGCCGCGGATGGACGATGCCGGTGACCTGGGCGATGACATAGCCGTCGCCGCGCGGCGCGGCGACGATGCCGCCCTGCGGCGCATCGAACAGCTTCTGCACCAGCGCGGCGGGCAGGGTGGCGTCGCCGCTGCCGCGCCCCAGGGCGGTGCTCTTCTGCACCGGCACGCCCAGGCCGGCGGCGATGCCGGCCAGCGCCTTGTCCTTCTGCGCCTGCTCGGTCAGGGTCTTGACCCTGACGGCCAGCAGGGCGGCGCGCTTCTGCGCCGTCCATTGCTTGACGGCTTCGTCATGCACTTGGTCCAACGGCTTGAGCTTGGGCGGGGTGATGCCGTTCACTTTCACCACGAAATAGGCGCCGCTCTTGGCCTGCACCGGGTCGTTGTCCTGGCCGGCATCGGCCTTGAAGGCGATGGTGAGGAAATCCGGATCGTCGGGCACATCGGCCTTGGTGCCGTCGGGGGCCAGGCCCTGGGCATCCACCGCCGCGACATGGCCCAGCTTCAGTCCGGCTTTCTTGGCGGCCGCCGCCAGATCGTCGCCATTGCGGCGGGCATCGTCATAGGCGTTGAACATATCGACCAGCTTGTCGGCGGCGAGCTGTTTGGCGATGTTGGCGCGAACCTGGTCCTTCACCTCGTCCAGCGTGTGATGCTCGCCCGGCACGGTGATCTTGCCGGTCTTGACCATCACCCAGCCGAACGTGCCTTTCACCGGCTGGCTGGTCTGGCCTGCCGGCACGGCGAAAGCGGCCTTGGCGACGGCGGGATCGCCCAGGTCGGCTTCGGTCTTGACGCCCAGGCTGGTGTCGGCGGGCTTGAGGCCCTTGGCGGCGGCGAGTTGCTCGAAGGTGGTGCCGCTGTCCAGCTTGGCGCGGGCGGCGCGGGCCTCGGCTTCGTCCTTGAATTCGAGCTGATAAAGCTCGCGCTTCTCCGGCACGTTATACGTGGCCTGGCGGGCGGCGAACTCGTCCGCCACCATCTTGTCGGTGACCGTCACCGGCACATCGGCGGGCGAGGCCCAGGCATATTGGATGTCGCGATATTCCGGCGTGGAGAAATGGGCGGCATTGTCCTTGACGAAAGCGGCGAGCGTCTTGTCGTCGGGCGGGGCGATATCGCCGGCCGCCGCCGCCGGCACCACCACATAGTCGGCGCCGCGCTTCTCGTTGACATAGAGATAAAGCGCCAGGCTGTATTCCGGCGGCAGGCCGAAGAAACTTTCCGTCGCCGTGGTGAGCTGGGTGCGGGCCAGGTCCAGGCGCACTTCGCTGAGGAATTCGTCTTCGCTGCGATAGCCGCTGTTCTGCAACGCCGCCATGAAGGTGTTGCGGTCGAACTGGCCGGTGGGACCGCGGAAGGCAGCCAGGCCGCGCACCGCCCCGGCCACCTGGGCGTCGGAGGCGACGACGCCCAGCTTGGCGGCATAATTGTCCAGCGCCGCGCTGGAAATCATCTGTTGCAGCACCGAGGTGCCCATGCCCATCTTCACCGCCATGTCGGGGGTGATGTCCATGCCCATGCGCTGGCCTTCACTGGTGATGAAGTTGCGATAGATGCGGGTGAAAGTATCGGATTCGATGTTGCGCGATCCCACCTTGGCCACGGCGGTGGAGGACTGGCCGGTGAAGACGTCGGCCACGCCCCAGACCACGAAACTCAGCGCCAGCGCGCCCATCAGCAGGCTGGCGACGAAGGATTTGGAGATGCGGTGGAACCAGGCGATCATGCAGGCGGGTCCTTGCGGAGCGGCGAAAAGGCCGCGGATGATAAGAAGGGGTGCCGCTTCCGGCAAGCCGCGCTTTTGACGTAAAACCCGGCAAAAGCCAAGGAAAACACCCAAGCAAGGAGGAAACGATGCGCACGCTGGTGGCCGGAAACTGGAAGATGAACGGGCTGGCGCCCGAGGCCCTGGAACGGCTCGCCGCCCTGAAGGCGGCGCTGGCCGCGAATCCCGCGCCCTGCGACGTGCTGGTCTGTCCGCCCGCCACCCTGGTGGCGCAGTCGGTGCTGGCCGTGGCGGGAGGGCTGGCGGTCGGCGGCCAGGACTGCCATGCCGAGGCCTCGGGCGCCTTCACCGGCGATATCAGCGCCGAGATGCTGAAGGCGGCGGGCGCTTCCCACGTCATCGTCGGCCATTCCGAGCGCCGCCAGTATCACGGCGAGACCGACGCCATGGTGGCGGCCAAGGCGAAGGCGGCCTGGCGCGCCGGCCTCACCGCCATCGTCTGCATCGGCGAGACGCTGGCCGAGCGCGAGGGCGGCCACGCCAACGCCGTCTGCCATGGCCAGATCACTGGCAGCGTGCCCGAGGGCGCCACCGCCGCCAACACGGTGCTGGCCTATGAACCGGTCTGGGCCATCGGCACCGGCAAGACCGCGAGCCTGGACGACATCGCCGCCATGCATGCCCATCTGCGCGCCTGCCTCAAGGCACGCTGCGGCGCCGAAGGCGGCAAGATGCTCATCCTCTATGGCGGCTCGGTGAAGCCGGACAATGCCGCCGCCATCCTGGCCTTGCCCGATGTGGGCGGGGCGCTGGTGGGCGGCGCCAGCCTGAAGCCGGCCGATTTCATGGGCATCATTTCGGCCGCGCCCAACGGTTGATGCGAGCGAAATGCGCACAACGCGCGCTTTTCGCAGCGTCACTCCCCCGGCTTGACCGGGGGGCGATGATGCCGCGCGCTTTTAAGCAAAAACTCTCACGCACCGTTAACCAGCCCTTTCGACCCTTCCTTAACGCGCGGCGCAGCATTCTCGCGGCCAAGAAGAAAAGGTTTCTTGGGTTCATGGGGCGGCTGTCCTTCGACGCGGTCGATACGCTTATCTACGATCCGGTGTCGGCCAACCGCACCGCGACGCGCGCGGCGCTGTACAGCCTGGGCTTCCGCCGCACCGAAACCGTGCCGACCCTGGAGAATTTCGTCGCGCGCATCCAGAAATCGCCGCCCGACCTGGCGCTGTGCGAGGCCCAGGGCGCCACCGACGAATTGTGCGAAGCCATCCAGTTGTTGCGCCAGGGCGGGGCGGGGCACAATCCCTTCATCGTCGTCATCGTCACCGCCTGGGAGAAGAATGACGGCCTGATCCGGCGCGTGGTTTCCTCCGGGGCCGACGACCTGCTGCTGCGGCCTTTCTCCACCGCGCTGCTGGGCCAGCGCATCGAGGCCCATATCGAGCGGCGCAAAGGGTTCGTCATCACCGCCGAGTATGTCGGGCCCGACCGCCGCAAGGAGGCCGGCCGCGCCCCGGATGCCGAACTTTTCTCGCCGCCCAATTCGCTGAAGATGAAGGCCAAGGACCGGATGCCGCCCGAGGCGGTCACCAAGCTGCTGGACACCGAACTGAAGACGGCGTGCGAAATGCTGCAATCCGAGAAGCTGCGGCGCGATTCCTTCCAGGCCTGCGTCCTGTGGCGGCTGCTGCAGGATGCGCTGCCGTCCAGGGGCGCGCCCGCCGAACTGGGCCAAATGGTCGCCCTGGCCGCGTCCATCGAACGGCGCAGCCGCGACGGCGAGATCATGCCGGCGGTGGAATGGTGCGAGCAACTGGCGGCGGCCTGCGAGGGCCTGAAACTGGG
>Ga0164242_10006592_pt1 | contig 12768 bp, 12 predicted proteins | sample OricomgcompostMG_FD_108783 | JGI IMG/M metagenome (GOLD analysis project Ga0164242, IMG submission 108783) | Miracle-Growth compost microbial communities from Emeryville, California, USA - Original compost - Miracle growth compost (MG) ... | reverse complement strand
GAAACCTGCAAGGGCAAGGTGCCGATTCTCGCGGGCGCGGGCGGCGCGACGCGCGTGGCCATCGAGTACGCGCAGGAAGCGGAGCGCAACGGCGCGCAAGGCATTCTGCTGATGCCGCATTACCTCACGGAGGCCTCGCAGGAAGGCATCGCCGCGCACGCAGAGCAGGTCTGCAAGGCGGTGCCGAAGATGGGCGTCATCATCTACAACCGAGCGAATTCGAAGCTCGACGCCGACATGCTCGAACAGCTCGCGGACCGTTGCCCGAATCTGATCGGCTTCAAGGACGGCGTGGGCGATATCGAGTCGATGGTGACGATCCGCCGGCGTCTGGGCGAGCGCTTCTCGTACCTGGGCGGCCTGCCCACGGCGGAGGTCTACGCGGCGGCGTACAAGGCGCTGGGCGTGCCCGTGTACTCGTCGGCGGTGTTCAACTTCATTCCGAAGACGGCGATGGACTTTTACCGCGCGATTGCCGCGGACGATCACGCGCGCGTCGGCCAGCTCATCGACGAATTCTTCCTGCCGTACCTGAAGATCCGCAATCGCCGCGCGGGCTACGCGGTGAGCATCGTGAAGGCGGGCGCGAAGTTGGTGGGCCGCGACGCGGGCCCGGTGCGCGCGCCGCTCACCGATCTCGACGAAGCGGAAATGGCGCAGCTCGACGCGCTCATCAAGAAGCTGGGTGCGCAGTAACGCACCCGGGCGTCTCAATGTCCGGCGGTGTCGCCGAACAGATCGAAGTTGGCGTGGCCGGCGGCTTGCGCATCGGCGCCGTCTTGCGCGTCTTTGCGCTTGCGCCGCGGGCCTTTTGGCTTGCGCGGCCTGCCGAACAGATCTTCGGGGGTGAAGCCGAATTCGGCGATGGCGGCACGGGCGGCCGCAAGCGCCTCTTGAGCCGCCTCGGCGCGCATCGCTTCGATGCGCGCGTCCAGCGCGCGTTTTTCGGCGAGCAATTCGAGGTAGGTAGCCATCTGCTGTCGGGTCGGTTGGAGTGGTAGGGAGCGGTAGATTTTACGTCAAGCGTCGCGCGCCGTGCGCAAGGCGAGGCACGAAGCTTGCTGGACGCAACGCTTTCAGCGTCCACTTCATCTCGCTGCCGACATGATTTCATTCCGCCTGCTGCCCCGGCGGCGGCTCGTTGCCGCCGCATTGTGCCCGCTCTTCATGACATCCGGCTGCGCCTGGTTCGGCCCGCACCTGTTGCGCACCGACCAGGTCGATTACGAACGCGCGCTAGGCGACGCGAAAAAACGCGAGATGCTCGCGACCATCGTCGGCCTGCGCTTCGGCGATTCGCCTTCGTTCGTGGCGGTGAGCCAGATCATCGCTTCGTACACCTTCGAGGCCAATGCGGGCGCGATCGCCGAAGGCGGGTCGGCGCCGGCGGGCACGAGCTACGGCCAGGCGAGCGCGGGCGCCTCGTATTCGAATCATCCGACCTTCACGTTCGTGCCGACCACGGGCGAAGCGCTCGCCACCGGCTATATTCGCCCCTTGCCGACCGCGCTGCTGCTGCCGCTCGCCGACAGCGGCGTGCCCATCGACTTGCTGCTGCGCCTTGCGGTGCAATCGATCGGCGGGCTGCAGAACGCCGCGCCGCTGGGCGGCCCGGAGAGCGACGGGAACCCCGGCTTTTTCGCGCTGCTGCGCGCGCTGCGCCGCCTGCAGCTCGCGGGACAGCTCACCGTGAGCTACCAGCAGGCCGAGCGCGATCGCGCGGCACGCGTGACGATGACGCTAGGCAGCGACGGCGCGCCGCCCGGCACCGCCGCGGATCTCGCCGAAGTGCGCCGCCTGCTGCGGCTCTCGCCTGCCGTGCACGAATACGCGGTGGCGTACGGCCCCGCGTCGGGTAACGGCCGCACCATCAACATGGTGACGAGATCGGTGATGGGCATTCTGACCAACCTGGGCGCGCAGATCTCGGTGCCCGAAGACGACGTCGAGCGCGGCTCGACGGTGCCGACCGTGCATCTGATCGGCGGCGAGACGCGGCCCACCATCGTCGTGCACGTGGGCAAGCAGCCACCGGCCGATGCGTACGCAACGGTCGTCTATCGCGACGCCACGTACTGGATCGACAACGACGACTTCGATTCCAAATACGCGTTGACGGTGCTGCAAAACGTGATCGCGCTTTCGCAGGCCAATCAGGATCAGAAGGCGCCGATACTCACCGTGCCAGCGGGATAGCGATCGAGTGAGGCGGCGCGGCGCGGGCTCACAGATACGCGGCAAGCAGCGCGGTCACGAGCGCGGAAAAAGCCAGCAGGAGCGCCGCGAGCCAGAGCGACGCGCGCCGCGGCGCACGCACCGTCGCGGGCAGGCGCTTCGCGCCGGTCACCATCGGGCCGAGCAGATTGTGGCCCTTGACGAGCGCATAGACCGCGATCGCGCACACGTGCAGCGCCACCGCGCCCGCGAGCACGTCCCAGCCGTAGGCGTGGATCGCCGCGATGGCGTTCGCGACGGCGGCGGGGACGATTTCGGAGAGCGGGCCTTCGTCGGCGATATCGTTGTTGTCGTAGAGGCCGGAGAGCGTCTCGACGAACAATAAGGCGAGCAGAAACAGCACCATCCAGCCGCCCGCCGCGTTGTGACCGACCTGCGCGTCGGGCTCGCGGCGCCCCAGATGGCGCAAATGCCGCCACGCCGCCGCGGGCGTCGCCACGAAGCGGGAGAAGCGCGCGGTCTCGCTGCCGAAGCAGCCCCACAGCAGACGGAACAGCACCAGCGCGAGGAGTGTCTCGCCCGCGCGCACATGCAGTTGCATCCAGTTCATGCGCTGCGAGACATAAGCGAGCGCCACGAGCACGACGGCGAGCCAGTGAAAGAGTCGCACGGGCAGATCCCAGACGCGCACGCGGCGCGCGAGCGCGGCGTCGGGCGAAGGCGAGGTGTCCGGTCCGGTATCCATGGCATTCCTCTGTATGGCGGCGAGGGCGCCGCGTCGACACGCACTGGGCGTACTGCGAGCACTGTAACGCCGCTGCACGCATCGCGCTCGCGCCCGGCATGGCGTGCGCCGGCGCTTTCGGCCATACTGGCGCCAGTTTTATCCGACCCGCGAACAATCAAGCCGATGAACAAGAACCGACTCGAAGCGTTCAGCGATGGCGTGCTCGCCATCATCATCACCATCATGGTGCTGGAACTCAAGGTGCCGCACGGCGAGGATATCGCGGAGCTCATTCCGGTGTGGCCGACGGTGCTCAGCTACATTCTGAGCTTCATCTATGTCGGCATTTACTGGAACAACCACCATCACATGCTGCACGCGTCCAGCAGCGTGAACGGCGCCGTGCTGTGGGCGAACCTGCATCTGCTGTTCTGGCTTTCGCTGCTGCCGTTCACCACGGGGTGGATGGGCGAGAACCATTTCGGGCGCTGGCCGACCATGCTCTATGGTCTGAACCTGCTGCTCTGCGCGCTCGCGTATGTCGTCCTGCAGGGCACGCTCGTGCGTCATCACGGGGCGCAAAGCGCGCTCGCGCGGGCGTTGGGGCGCGACGTGAAGGGCAAGGCCTCGGTGGCGGGGTATGTGCTGGGGATGGTGCTGGCGGCGCTGGGCTGGCCGCATTTCGGCGCGCTGTTCTTCGCGGCGGTGGCGCTGCTGTGGCTCGTGCCCGACCGCCGCATGGAGCGGCTCGTGATGGCCGCGCACGAGCCGCCGCAAGAATGAAGCGGTCGCGGTCCTCAGCGTGAGCATGGCGAGCGCGACCTCGGGGGCTTAGCCGGCCATGCGCTTGCGCTGCGCCCGTTCCTTCGTCTTGGCGATGTCGGCGGCGCGCACGCTTCGACGCGAGGCCGCTCATCGTCGCCTGCCAATCCTCAAGGCAGCGATATCGTGAGGTTGGCCGATTGCGGCCCGAGCGTGACGATGTTCGTATACGGCGCGAGCGTGCGTACCGTGCTGTCCTTCAGCCAGGTATTGAGGCCCAGCCACGCGAGAATGCCGACCAGCGCGAACACGGCGCCGATGGTCCAGAGCGGCACTTCGCGCTTGAGGCGGTGCACGACGAGATCGGGCAGCGGCCAGTGCGGCGCGAATGCCGCGCGCTTGCCCTTCATATGCGCGATTTCGTCGCCGATGCGCGCCGTGAGGTAGGCGAGCTTCTCCGGACCTTCGAGCATGTACTTGCCCTGGAAGCCGAGCAGCAGGCACATGTGAAAGACCTCGAGCGACTGCAGCCGCGCCGCGCCCTGGGCGCGGCATTCCTCGAGGTACTGGAAGAACTTCTCGCCGGCGAGCTGTTCGCCGAACAGCGTGAGCTGCAGCGGCCGGCGCTCCCAGTCCGAGCGAATCTGGAACGGCGAGGAGAGCACCGATTCGTCTATGGCCGCGCAGAACGCGAACTTCGCCGCATAGACGTCATCGGCCGCGACATTGAGCTTCTTCGCGCCGCGCTCGAAGTCGCCGAGAAACTGCTGCACGCGCGCGCTGAATTCGTTCGCGTCGCCGGGCTCGCGGCCGTTCTTCAGCAGGAACAGCATGAAGAACCCGTCGTACAGCAGATCGAGCAGCGAGCGTACCTGGTAGGCGGGCTCGCTCGCCGGCATGGGCGGCGTGGGCGATGCGGAAGGCGGCGGCGTCACGCCGCCGAACAGGGAAGGCGCGTTCGTCATGACGTCACCGCGATGAGTTCGAGTTTGAGATCGTTGATGCCCGAGGGCGTATAGACCATGGCCGATTGCGCCTGGATCATGCGCTCATAGAGCATGCCGCGCGATTCCAGCGCGAAGTAGCACGCGCCGGGGCGCACCGGAATGGCCGGCGGCACCTGCGGCGTGTAGACGAGGCGCACGCCGGGCATGGCGGAGAGCACGAGCTTGTCGACGTCGTCGGGCGCGCCCACCTTGAAGCGCGCGGGCACGGCCTCGACCAGATCGACGGCCGGCATGTCGGCGGAAACGGCCAGATAGAACGTGGTTTTATCGTCGATCTTGCCGGAATCGAGGCGGCCGATATGGAACGACGCCCGCACCTCCTCGAGCGCGATGGCGAAGTATTGCGTGGAGATGACGGTCTCCAGCAGATCGCGCAGGATGGCGTCGAGGCGCGCGAAGCCGGGGCCCGGGTCGTCGTGGCGATAGCCGGGCAGGTCGGCAAGCGTATGGTTCTTCGAGAACGTGAGCAACTGGCCGGCGAGGCGCAACTGTTCCTGGAACAGCCGCTCGGGATGCAGCGCCGCGTGCTGGTAGAGATGCGCGAGCGTCGCGAACGCGCCGCTTGCCGTATGCAGCAGCCAGAACGAGGCGATGTCGCCCGAGCGGAATTCGATGATGTTCTTGGTGGGCTCGCGATGGAAGCCGTAGAGCGCATTGACCTTGGCCTGCAGGGCGTCGATCAGGCGGCGCAGACGCTGATGCAAAAGCGGCGACGCTTCGATCGCGAGACTGGGCGGCACGAAGCTCTCGTCGGCCTCGAAGCCCGAGGACGCCGTGCGCCGCACGCGCACGACCGGCACCGCGAGCAACTGATCGCGCGGCTCGGTGTGCGCGACGAGCTTCACGTTGCTCTTGAGGAACGTGATGTCGGCTTGCGCCGCATCCGTATAGTGGTCGGCCACACTCGCCTGATCGCTCACGTAGCGCGCGACGAAACCGGCGTCGCGGTCGCTCGAATAGTTCGAGCCGTTCTCGCGCACCTGATGCAGCGCGAGATAGAACGTGAATTCGTTGATGCCCTCGGGCAGCGTGTCGAGCGCGACGGGCGGCGGCAGGTCGTCGGCCTGCGGCGCGGAATAGAGCGTGCCGTCGGGAAACACGAGCGAGAGTTCGCTCACGCGCAGGATGTTGCTGCCGAGCGAGTCGCGGTCGATGCGGATCGAACGCACGCCCCAGTTGTATGGCTGGATCGCCTGGATCGATTCGAACAGCCGGGCTTCGTGATAGGCGTCTTGCCGCTGGAAGTGCTGAGGCCTCAGAAAAAGACCTTCTCCCCATAGCACTTTCGAGGAATAGCTCATGTTGATTCAGCGTTATGCGTCGATCGGGTCTCGCCGTGCGCGCGTGCCGGCGGACTGGATGGGTTAAAGTGGTTGCGTTCTATCACGGTCCAATTGCAGCGCTATTGCGGTCGTATTCCCGTTGCTTCTGGCCCGCTTTAAATCGGCGGCGCGCGGCGATTTATCCACAAGTGACCGACGAAAGCAGATTGAGCGCTTGCGCCGACTGCCCCGCGCCGGACGGAATTACCGTGCCGCTCGTAACGGTCATGGCACAGTTGTGCAGGCCGACCATTATGCCGGATTTCTCCGATTTCGCCGGATCAAATGCGAATCTCCAGCGCTCCATTGCGGGATCCCGGAACAACGCCACGATCCCGAAGGCCTGGGCTTCGCGCGAGACCTTTTCCGTCGCGCTATAGCGCTGGCCGGGAATCAGCGTGATTTCGCGCACGCTCAGCAAGTCCGCGCCCAGCGTGGTTTTTTCCTTCGCGGGGTCGGTGAAGGTATCGAAGGGCGCCTGCTCGAACGAGGTCGGGTCTTTCAAGGAATAGAGACGCACCACTAATGCGAGCGGCTTGTTGTCGTTCGCCGCATTCAGGTTGCGCGCCGCATAAAGCGTGATGCCCAGATTGCGCGGCGGCTTCTGGCTGTCCGGCACGTCGGGCTTGCCGATGCCCGCGAGTTGCAAGGCGGCCGACGCCGCGCTGCCGATTGCGGGCACCGCCGCCGCACAGCCGCCCAGCAAGGCCGCAGCGGCACACAGCGCTACCGCATTCGATGCGAATTGAATAATGCGCGCAGTCATTTTTATCGCGGGCGCACGGCCCGTACTCTCCAGCTACGTTAATATGCCTTGACGCAGCTAATGCGTGGCGCATTGCGCGGCATTAACCCCGGGTTGCCTTCGTTTATTAATGGAGCAGGAAATTTTTTCCTTCCCGCACCACCGCTCTCAATGGTCCGATCGGTAGTTCTTCCTTGGTCCGCTCGCTTTTTTCGGCGGGTTCAGGTTTTTTTAGCCCGTACGCCATTTTCAGTGCTTTAAAGAGCGTTAAGCTAACTTGAAATTAATAAAATTGGCCTGTACTATACGGCGCGCTGGGGGATAAGTAAAACTCTGGCTTCTCTCCTGAATTAAAAATCAAACGGCGGTGAAAGAACGATGAAAAAGCGGGTCTTTTCGAAGCTAACGGGGGTTGTGATCGCTTGCGGTGTAATCGTCGCCGGCTGCGCTTCCCAAAGCAATACTCTCTCATCATCGCCCGAGGCCTTCAACAAGGCGCTCGCGGACGCGGACACGCTTTCGAAGGGGGGCAACCAGGATCAGGCCATCGCGGCTTATCAGAAGCTCGCGGCCGCAGATCCCACGCGTGAGGAGCCGTGGTCGCGCATTGCGCAGATCCAGTTCCAGCAACAGCATTACGGCCAGGCGATCGTCGCGGCGCAAGAAGCGCTGCAACGCGACCAGACCGACCGCGCCGCGAAGAGCGTGCTTGCCGTGGCCGGCCTGCGCGTGGCCACGCAATCGCTTGGCGAGCTGCGCCAGGACGCGTCGCTGCAAGGCGATGCGAAGTCGGATGCCCAGGCGCTCGCCAAGGAGTTGCGCGACACGCTCGGCGAAGACGCGCTGTTCCCGCCCGACCAGAGCGCGAAGGCGCCCGTGAGGAAAAAGCGCTATGTCCGCCATGTCGTGAAGGCTGCGCCCAAGGCCACCGAAGCCGCCGAAACCGCCGCCGCAACGGCGGCGCCCGCGGCAACCGCGCCCGCCAAGGCGGCCGGCAGCGCAGCGGACCCGTTCAGCGCGCTGCGCTAGGGCATCGCGCGTGAATCGCTGCGTGAAGCGCCGGGTGAATCGCAATACCACTCGCTAACAAGGTCATAACGGAAGCAGGGAGCCGTCGATGGCAAAGAAAGAAAGCATTCAGAAGCGCCTGCAGAAAGTGCGGCCGCCGCGCGTCCAGCTGACCTACGAGGTCGAGCGGGGCGACGCGATCGAAGTGAAGGAACTGCCGTTCGTCGTCGGCGTGATGGGCGATCTGGCCGGTCAATCGGAAATCGAGCAGCCCAAGCTGCGCGACCGCAAGTTCATCAATATCGATCGCGATAATTTCGACGACGTGATGAAAGGCATCGAGCCGCGCGCCGTCTATCAGGTGGAAAACCGCCTGAGCGAAGAGGGCGGCAAGTTCGCCGTCGATCTGCGCTTCAAGTCGATGGCCGATTTCAATCCGGACGAAGTCGTCGCCCAGGTCGAGCCGCTGCGGCGCCTGCTTGAGGCGCGCTCGAAGCTCGCGGACCTGCGCAACAAGCTCGCGGGCAACGACAAGCTCGAAGACCTGCTGAGCGAAGTGCTCTCCAATACGCAGCAATTGCAGGCGCTCGCGGAGAACGCGGGCAAGCGCTCGTCCGAAGACGAGCCCAAGGGCGAATGAGGCGAGGGACGACATGAACCAGCAAAGCGCAGCCGCGCAACAGGCGGCCGCAGGCGCAGCGCAGGGCGAATCCTCGCCGTCGCTGCTCGACGATATCGTCGAGAAGAGCAAGGTCGCGAAGTCCGATTCGGAGCATGCGCGCGCGAAGGATCTGATCGGCGAGCTCGTGCACCAGGTGCTCGACGGCACCGTGGTCGTCTCCAACAATCTTTCGGCCACCATCGACGCACGCGTGGCCGAGCTCGACCGCCTGATTTCGGCGCAGTTGAGCGCCGTGATGCACGCACCGGAATTCCAGCGCCTCGAAGGCACGTGGCGCGGCCTCGACTACCTGTGCAAGGAAAGCAACACCGGCCAGACCATCAAGATCAAGGCGCTGCACGCGCCCAAGCGCGACGTCGTGCGCGACTTCAAGACGGCCGTGGAGTTCGACCAGAGCGCGCTCTTCAAGAAGGTCTATGAAGAAGAGTTCGGCACCTTCGGCGGCGCGCCGTTCGGCACGCTGATCGGCGACTACGAAATCACGCGCCAGCCCGAGGACATGTACTTCATCGAGCAGATGTCGCATGTCGCGGCGGCGGCGCACGCGCCGTTCATCGCCTCGGCCTCGCCCGAGCTGATGGGCCTCGAATCGTTCGCCGATCTCGGCAAGCCGCGCGATCTCGGCAAGGTGTTCGACACCGTCGAATACGCGAAGTGGAAGTCGTTCCGCGACTCCGAGGATTCGCGCTACGTGGGCCTCACGCTGCCGCGCTTTCTCGGCCGCCTGCCGTTCAATCCGAAGGACGGCGCCACGGCCGAGGGCTTCAACTTCGTCGAGGAAGTGGACGGCACCGATCACAGCAAGTACCTCTGGTGCAACGCCGCGTGGGCGTTCGCTGCGCGCCTGACGTCCGCGTTCGACGACTTCGGCTGGTGCGCGGCCATTCGCGGCGTGGAAGGCGGCGGTCTCGTGGAAGACTTGCCCACCCACACGTTCAAGACCGACGACGGCGAGATCGCGCTCAAGTGCCCGACCGAAATCGCCATCACCGACCGACGCGAGAAAGAGCTGAGCGACCTGGGCTTCATTCCGCTCGTGCATTGCAAGAATTCCGACTACGCCGCGTTCTTCGCCGCGCAATCGGTGCAGAAGGCCAAGAAGTACAGCACCGATAGCGCCAATGCGAACGCCGTGCTTTCCGCCCAGCTTCAATACATCTTCTCGGTATCGCGCGTGGCGCACTACCTGAAGGCGATGATGCGCGACAAGATCGGCAGTTTCGCTTCGGCGCAGAACGTCGAGGTGTTCCTGAACCGTTGGATTTCGCAGTACGTGCTGCTCGACGACAACGCCACCCAGGAACAGAAGGCCCAGTTCCCGCTGCGCGAAGCCTCGATCCAGGTGGCCGAGATTCCGGGCCGTCCGGGTGCGTATCGCTCGGTCGCCTTCCTGCGTCCGCACTTCCAGCTCGACGAGCTTTCGATCTCGCTGCGGCTCGTGGCGGATCTGCCCAAGCCGGCCAATTCGTAACGCTGCATAGACGCGCGTAGAACCCGTGAATCGTCGTGACATAAGGCTGTGCGGGCAGCATGAAGCATCCGGCGCGGGCCCGGGCGTTGCCCGGGCACCGCACCAGAGACTGCGGTACAACAGGCGGACCGGCAGCGCGTCTGCCGCCGTCGTACAAACCACCTCTATGGGGAGCGATACGTTATGAAGGACATCTATCTAAAGTTCGGCAATCCGGCGATCAAGGGCGAATCGCAGGACAAGGACCATGCCAACTGGGTCGAAATCGATTCGTGGAATCACTCGATCGTGCAGCCGCGCTCGGCCACGGCTTCGACGGCGGGCGGCCTCACGGCCGAGCGCTGCGAGCATGGCGACATGTGCTTTACGAAGGACATCGACGTGGTCAGCCCGCTGCTGTATCAGCACGCCTCGGGCGGCACCACGTTCGACGAAGTGACGATCGACTTCATGCGCTCGGACGGCGAAGGCAACCGCATCAAGTACCTCGAGATCAAGCTCAAGTACGTGATCATTTCGAGCGTGACGCCGTCGGTCGTCGGTGAAGGCCTGCCGACCGAACAGTTCTCGCTCAAGTATGCCGCCGTGCAGTGGAAGTACACGCAGCAGAAGGTCGGCGGCAACCAGGGCGGCAACGCTCAGGGCGCATGGAGCCTCACGAAGAACGACAAGACCTACGCGGTCTGATGTTCCGCTTCGGTGACTGCCGGGCCCGGACGGTACGCGCGGCGCGCGCCGTCCGGGCGTGGCTCGATATGACGCCCGAACGGCGTCGGCCGGTTTGATGAAGCGCTTCGAACCCAGTTTCTTCGACAAGCTGTTCGACGACGAACCGCACGTGCCGGCACCCGCCGCCATGCGGCAATTGTCGCTGGACGAGCTCAAGGCGACCGTCGCGCGCGATCTCGAGTCGATCCTCAATACGCGCATTGCGTTTACGGAGGAGATGCTCGAGCCGCTGCCGGAGTGCCGCAAGTCCTTGCTGACCTATGGTCTGAGCGATTTCGCCGGGCTGAGTCTGGCGAGCCACTACGACCGCACGTTCATCTGCAAGTCGATCAAGCAGGCCATCGAGCGGCACGAGCCGCGTCTGCAGCAGGTCAACGTGACGCTGGAAATGAATACCCGCTCGACCAGCGTGTTGAATTTCGTTATTCAGGCGGTGCTGGTCGTCCATCCGGCCGAAGAGCCGGTAAACTTCGACGCATTGCTGCAGCCTTCCACGCTGCAGTATTCGGTCACGCGCGCACGCGCGAAGACATAAGGACGCAACGCCCGGCGCGGCATGCCCAGGCGGGGCGCGAGGCAGGAATTGGGGGGGCGGGGAGCCGCGATGGAAGAGTTGTTGCCGTATTACGAGCGCGAGCTGTCGTTCCTGCGACGCTATTCGCGCGAATTCGCCCAGCGCTACCCGAAGATCGCAGCCCGGCTCGCGATGACGGGCGAGCACTGCGAAGACCCGCACGTCGAACGCATGATCGAGTCGTTCGCGCTGCTGGGCGCGCGCATCAACAAGCGTCTCGACGACGATTACCCGGAATTCACCGAAGCGCTGCTCGAAGTGCTTTATCCGCATTATCTGCGGCCCTTTCCCGCGTGCTCGATCGCGCAGCTCGGCACGCCCGCGTCGTTCGTCAATCTCACCGCGCCCGCCGTGATCGAACGCGGTACGGAACTCAAATCGCGGCCCTTGCGCGGCGTGCCGTGCCGCTTTCGCACGGCCTACGACGTCACGCTCGCGCCCGTACGCATCTCCGAGGCGCGCTACATGCCCGTGGCGATGGCGCCCAGCGCGATCGTGCTGCCCGCCGACGCCACCGGCGTCATTTCGATCACGTTCGAATCGAGCTCGCCGCAACTGGATCTGGCCGGGCTGAAAGTGCCGCAATTGCGCACGTATTTGCATGGCGAGCAATCGTTCATCGCGGCGCTCGGCGATTGTCTGTTCGTGAATGCGCTGGGCGCATGGGTCGAGCCCGAGCGCAGCGGACGCTGGAGCGCACTGCGCGAGTTGCCGTTCGCGCAGGTGGGTTTCGCCGAAGACGATGCGCTCATCGACTTTCCGGCGAAGTCGCATCCCGCCTACCGCCTGCTCACCGAATATTTCGCGTTTGCGGCCAAATTCGATTTCGTCGATTTCGATCTCGCGGCCATGAGCGCCGCCACGGGCCGCTGCCAGCGCCTCACGCTGCACATCGTGCTCAAGGAAGTGCGCGGCGACTCGCACGAGGCGCGCCTGCTCGACACGCTCGCGGCGCATCATTTGCGGCTCTTTTGCACGCCGGTCGTGAATCTCTTCAAGCAGCCCGGCGAGCCGATCCGCCTCTCCCATCAGGCGATTGCGTATCCCGTGATTGCCGAGGCGCGCCGCGCGTTCGCCTACGAGGTCTATTCGATCGATTCCGTGAAGCTCGTGCAGCAGCGTGCCGATGAAGAATCGGTCGTGGAATTCCGGCCGTTCTATTCGCTGCGCCATGGCGAGGCCGCGCGCGCGGGCCATTACTGGTTCGCCCGCCGCGACGACTGGGTGGCGCAAAAAAGCCCCGGCTACGAAACCGAAATATCGATCGTCGACATCGACTTCGATCCCGCGGCGGAGCAGACCGACACGCTGAGCCTCGAACTCACCTGCACCAACCGCGATCTGCCCGCGGGGCTCGCCGTGGGGCTCGAAGGCGGCGACCTGTTTCTCGAGGGCGGCTCGCTCACGAACCAGATCTCGCTGCTTGCGCGGCCCACGCCGTGCGTGCGTTTCGAGCGCCGCCAGGCCGCGCACTGGCGCCTCATTTCGCATCTGTCGCTCAACCACGTTTCGCTCGCGAGCGGCGGCGCGACCACGTTCAAGGAAATGCTCGCGCTCTATGACTTG
>Ga0164242_10006591_pt1 | contig 12771 bp, 13 predicted proteins | sample OricomgcompostMG_FD_108783 | JGI IMG/M metagenome (GOLD analysis project Ga0164242, IMG submission 108783) | Miracle-Growth compost microbial communities from Emeryville, California, USA - Original compost - Miracle growth compost (MG) ... | reverse complement strand
TTCCGGTGGTGCCAGCGACAGTGTCTCGGGTGCTAAAAACACCATCATCTACGCCATCATCGGTCTGATCGTGGTAGCTCTGGCCCAGTTCATCGTCCAGTTCGTGCTGAACAAGGTGACACAAACCGGCGTCTAATAAAACACATAGAGCGCCACACTAAAGGGCGAAAAGTTCCAGTCCGCGCTCACCGTACCTCAGTACGGCTCGCTTACGGGCTTCACTTTTCATCCCACACTGCACCGCTCTATGAGTTTTCCTCTGTTTCTCCCAAAAATGAAAAACCACCTCTTGAAAGGTGGTTTTTTGATAGGAGCCCTGGTTTTTAGACGACCTGGATCTTTTTGACAGTGTCTTGCTTGACCTTGGTGAAGCTGATAGTCAGCACGCCATCTTTCAGAACGGCTTCGATGTCTTCTTCCTTGACCGGGACCGGCAGCGCGATGCTGCGGCTGAATTCACCCCAGTAGCACTCCTGCACGAAGTAGTTCTCGACATCGTCTTCGGTGCCGGCAGAAAGCGTGCCGTGGATGCTGAGCGTATTGTCGGCGATCGACACGTCGAGATCACCCTTGTTTACGCCGGCAGTGCGGGCCTTGACGACCAGCTTTTCTTTCGTTTCGTATACATCGACAGCCAACTGGCCGGGCAGGACGGCGTCGTCCTCATCCCACTCGTCGGTAGGTGCGGCAGCGCCGGCAGCTGCATCGTCAGCCACGGGTGCAACAACACCATCGTCATCGCCCAAAAAGGCGGCGGTTAATTCGTCTTCTTCCAATAATAAATCATCGTCGCGGTTGCGTCGCGCCATAATAGTTGTTACCCTCCGCCCCTAAAGTGTGTGGGGCTTATCAGTTGCTACTTGCCTTTTTGTGTTAAAGTCAGTATAGCTTAGTCTATCAACAGCGTGCAAGCGGTGGGCTACATATTTACAACGGAATAATCACAACACATGCAATTGCTAGAGAGAATCGTCCGGGTCTTTGCGCCGCACACCTGTGTGGGCTGTGGTGCCGAGCAAGACCTACTGCTCTGTGAAGGCTGCCGGCAGAGTCTGGCCCCGGTGCCCTCCCGCTGCTACCGCTGCAAAGCGGTGACGGAGGCTTACGCGGTGTGCCGGGAGTGCCGGCCGCGAACGACGCTGCGACAGGTAGTGGTGTATGCGCACCACACCGGGCTCGCCAAAGAGCTGGTGCACCGCATGAAATACGAGCGAGCCGTCAGCGGTATCGCCGAAGCGGCCGAGCTGCTGGCCGAGCGCCTGCCTGACCTGCCGGATAACGTGGTGTTCGTGCATGTCCCGACGGCAACCAGCCGGGCAAGGACGCGCGGCTACGACCATGCTGCCCTGCTCGCCCGGCAGCTGGGCCGGCTGCACGGCGCACCGGTACGGACGCTGTTGGCCCGCGTCGGCCAGGCGCATCAGGTGGGTGCCTCGCGGGCCGAGCGATTACGCCAACTGCAGGGTGCTTTCCGGGCCGTGCGCCTAGAAACTATCGTGGGCCGGCACATCGTGCTGGTAGATGATGTGCTGACTACCGGTGCGACACTGGAGACGGCCGCCCGGGTGCTCAAAAAAGCCGGCGCTGCGCGGGTGGATGCCATAGTTTTTGCCCAAGCCTAAGAGGCTCACAAAATTACACACATTCTCCCCTGTTAGAAGACAGTCTTCTATAAAGAGCCTGATATCTGGTATAATCACCCCTGTTGCGGAAGGGTGCTCGAGCGGTTTAAGAGAACAGTCTTGAAAACTGTCGTGCCAGCAATGGTACCGTGGGTTCGAATCCCACCCCTTCCGCCAAAACTAGGGGAGCCTTGCTCCCCGATTGTCGCACCGAAATGAATTCGGTACGGCATCTCCCCTTGCCTAAAGATAGAGCTATCCGTCAAAAGTAAGCTTTTGTCGGTCCTCTCTTGGAAAACAGGGGCGGAACGTAGTACAATAACCCGAGCGCTATTGTGGCCAAACCAAAAAATTAAAATCTTTGATTTTGATTTTTTGAAAGGACGACCGTAGCCGTAAGCCGAAGCTTTTGCCGTTCAGGCAAAACGAGGCATCGGCGTACGAAAGGACGTGGAGAGGTACCCAAGTGGCTGAAGGGGACGGTTTGCTAAATCGTTAGTGGGGCGCGAGCTCCAGCGAGGGTTCGAATCCCTCTCTCTCCGCCAAATAAAATAGATCTGTCTCTGGCAGGTCTATTTTATTTGAATAACTCATCTGTCTGTTATGAGCGGCTTATAGTACAATACGCTTATGACTAGCGTGCAACGAAACCTCTGCAGAACGGAGCGAAGCTAGATGGATGATATGCAACCGGGACAGGTAATCGCGCCCCACGGGCCAGACGATAAGCCCGCCGGAGACGGCGCGCCCAAACCGGAACGGCCTGCGGAACGGCCGGAGACGCCGCCGAACCCTGGGCCCACCCCAGAGCCGGGTGCTGCCAGCCAGCCTGCTGCGTCGGCCTCGGCCGTGGCGCCGCCAGCACCGGCTGAGCCTGTTGCCGGTACGTCGGCTGAATCGGCTGGCAATTGGCAGTTCCGGACAGAAGCGGATACCCCGGTAGCCCCTGGTACGCGCTCTGGTGCCCTCCCCCAGGATGTCAGCTGGACCGCCTCGGAATTCATCGCGCACGAAAAAAGCGGTGGCTGGTACGCCCTGCTGGTCCTTGGGGCGGCAGTGGTCACGGCGCTGGTGTATGTGCTGACGAAGGACAAAATATCTACCGCGGTGGTGCTGCTGGCGGCTATCGCCTTCGGTATCTTTGCTGCCCGCAAACCCCGCACGCAGCAGTACAGTCTGACGGGCCAAGGGCTCCAGATCGGCCAGAAGTTTTATGGTTTTCAAGATTTCAAGACGTTTTCGGTGAGCGAAGAGGGCGCGATCGCCAGCATCGTGTTCGCCCCTATGAAGCGCTTCATGCCACCGCTGACCATCTACGTAGCCCCGGATATCGAAGAACGGGTGGTGGACTTCCTGAGCGCCTACCTACCCTTCGAAGAACACAAGGCTGACGCCGTCGACAGCATGCTCAAGCGTATCCGTTTCTAGCGCCACACAAGTATCAAAAAAGCATTTTGACAATTAGCAAAGAAGTATTATTATGTATGCTACGTAAGGTTGAAGGAGCTGATCTGTCATGTATGAAGAAACCGAAACACCAGAGTACCGGCGTCTCATACTTCTCGGTGTGTCCGCTCTGGTAGTCGTGGCGATTCTTTGGCTGTTAGTGTGGCTGATCTTTTTCCGTACCACCGGCAAGGTCGTGACACCACACAAACCGGCGACTACGCAGAGTCAATCGGCGAAGTCTGGTACGTCGAGCCATAAGCAATCGAAACCATCGGGTACTGCAGCTTCGGGTTCTCAGGGCCAGGTAAACGCGCCCGGCCAGAGCGCCGTCGTTACTCCTGGGGCCACCGGTACCACGCCGCAGCAGCTGGCAAACACCGGACCCGGCGATGTCTTGCTGCCGGTCGCAGCCGCCTCGGCAGCTGGCATTGCCCTGTCCTACGTGCGTCTGCGCAAAAAGCTGGCAAACGGCGCCTAAAAAGGCTGGCTACTGTTCGTTCGGGGCAACATCGGGCAGCTCGAACACTTCTTCGATGCTCACGATCCGGTTTGCTTTCGGTGTCATAACTCTCCTCCTATGACAAGCGCATCGTATCAAAAACGGAGCGAGGCCGGCTGTAAGATTGCTTGCAGCGGCTAGCTACTGCAGTTGGCGCAACAACGTGGCGTTCAGCTCGCGCACGAATGCCGGATCGGTGCTGATGAGTCCGATTTCCGCCGTGCCGAATTGCACGCCGGTAATCATGTAGTTGTGGCTGCTGATGAGCGCGGCCCGCTCGCTGGTCAGGATCTTGGCGTGCAGATAGGCGTGCTTTCTAGGCAGCCGATGCTTAGAAAATTCGAACGGACCGGCTCGGCGGACCCGCCAGGCGGCCAGCCCGTACAACGCGTTCAGCGGTGCACGGTGCTGCATGGGGTGGTTATAAAAGGCGCGCAGCCTTGCGCCGCGGTCAATCGCCCTAGCCATATGCTTAGCGGTCGGCCCGTGCGGGAAAAACTGGCAGGTCAGGAGCAAATCTGTGCGGGCGGCATCGATGATATCGAGGGCCCGGTCCATGATAACCGACTGGTTGCTGATGCCGGCGTCGATAAGCAGGCTGGTGTGGCTATCCACCGGTACTTCCAGGTCTTTGCTGCCGAGTGCCGCCGACACCCGGCCGGTGGCCGCGAAGCTGTCGCCGAGTTCGCACAGCCAATCGGCGATGTGCTTGTCCTGCCAGCTGACCATGACGTCTAAAAAGGTCGGATCACCGATGTTGCAGCCGCCGATGAACACCTCGTCGTTGATCACGCTGTACTTGATGTGTGATCGCCCGCGGAAAGGGTTTTTGAGCGGCCGGGAGGGCTGGTTGATGATCCGGCACTCGACACCGGCGCTCTGCAGCAGGTCGAGTGCCTGTTGGCGCTTTTTCAGGAACTTCGGCAGTACGCGCATGCCGGGGCCGAAAAAGAACGCCAGGCCCGGCACGGCGCCCTCTTTGATCAGAAAATGGTAGGCATCGATCAGCAGGGTTATACGCACCCCGCGTTTACCGGCTTGGTAGAGCGACTGCACGATACCGTCGATGATCGGCTGCTCGGCCCGTACTCGCAGTGTTACCAGCACGATCCGGTCACCGGCCTGAGCCGCATCGATGCGCGATTGTAGTATCGTGAAGTATTCCGCGCTCGTCAGAAAAGTGTAGGTCGCGGCTCTCGGCTTCACGGCCGCCCGGGCGGCTGTGACTGAACTCATATAGTGTCAATCATAGCACCTCCCGGCCCTTCCCGACTATGCTATAGTGCCCGGTATGGATCTGCATCACACCTCTGGGCGGCCAGATTGGGCCGCCGTCCCCGCTGCTCGGCGTAGGCAGTGGCAGCGGCTGGCTGCTCGAACGGGCGGCGTGCTGACTCCGGGCAATCTCATCACCGTAGCGGGTTTCATACTTGTGCTTATCGGGCTGGTATGCATTTTGCAGCACACCTATTGGTGGGGTCTGGCGCTGATTGCGACTGGCCGACTGGGCGATATCCTCGATGGGTTGATCGCCGAGGCCACCGGCACCAAAAGCCCGCTCGGCGAAGCGTTGGATGCTACGCTGGATAAAGCCGGCGGCTTCGTAGCGCTCGTGGTCTTTGCTATCGCGGGAGTGATTTCGGCTTTTGCGCTGGCCTTTCTGCTGCTGCCCCACCTGGCGATTACTGTGGTATCGCTGGTAGCTCGCCGCCGTGCTATCGCTCTGCACCCACTGCGTATCGGCAAGCTTTGCATGGCCGCCAGCTGGGCGGCGCTCCTCTGTTTTATCCTGGCGAGCGCAGTGCAGCTGGCCAATCCATCCTGGCTTCGCATGGTCGGTGATGGGCTGGTAGCCGCCGCCTTCGTGCTTGGCGTTGTGGCGGCCACCAGCTATCTGCGGACGCTCAAATCGGCTGATCTTTGAGGTGCCCCCGGTAGCCCAAGTAGCTGGCCAGCAGGTGGATGCCGAACCAGATCACGAACAGCCAGATGTATTCCGCCAGCGTCAGTCTGATATACGGCGCGGTCAGTAGTGCCCCGCCGATGATGTAGTCGAGTTGGTCGAACGGAAACCACGTCTCCCCGCTTTTCGTGCCACGCCGCCGCTTAAAGAAGCTTTTCAGCGCATCTCCACCAAGTGCGCCGATGGCGAAGAGCGGACCGAGGAGCAGCGTCGGATAGTTTACGTAATTATAATCGCTGGTGAGCCGCTGCGCCCAGCCAAGGTGCCGCGCTGCCTCCTGCTCGATCCATAAGCTAATCGTGGCTGTTACGATGCCGATGATCACGCCGCGCCAGGTCTTGTGCGGCCCGAGTATCGGTTTGCCGCGCCACTGTCGCCCACCGTCCAGCGGTGTCTCCCAACGCCTGAGCCCCGGCAATTTCGATGCCGCTATAGGCACGCTATTGGCTACCGCCGCCGGCAGAAAATAAAAAATAACGAAGGCGATATCGTGCAGCATATGGTTCAAAGTGTAGCACGGATAGCTCCACACTGCCGTGCGCCCAGTCGGGGCTAGCATCTTTTGTCGTAACATGCTAAAATTACCCCTGTTGTTCACGGATTTCACCGCGCACCCGTAGCTCAGCTGGATAGAGCGTTGGCTTGCGGAGCCAAAGGTCGTAGGTTCGAATCCTGTCGGGTGTACCATGAGCAAATAGCAAAAGAGCTTCCTTCCGAGGAAGCTCTTATCTGTTAAAATATCTAGTGAGGCGTTGTATCAGGGGTTGGGAAAAGAGCAGCCCGAGACTTCGGCTTCGCCGAAGCCCGGTTTAGGTGAGAAAAACCGTAGGTTTGTCTCATGTTCATGGAGAGGTGACCGAGTGGTTGAAGGTGCTGCTCTCGAAAAGCAGTGTGCGGGCAACCGTACCGAGGGTTCGAATCCCTCCCTCTCCGCCAGATAAAAGGACCCGTTTTCGGGTCTTTTTATCTGGTTGGGTGTGAGGGCTGCTGGAATCCTATGCCGCGGGCATAAGGGTGCGGCGTAGTAAATCCACGCACATCCCGACTTATCGGGAGAGCATGGATTTACGGAGAAGGACGAAGTCCGCTATCCCTCCCTCTCCGCCAAGAAGAAGCCGTGATTTATTGCAGGCGTTGCTGCAGGGCGATCCAGATGAAGCTCCCGATAAGTGCGGCATTCGTAGCAATCGATGCCCCCATAGCGTCCTGGACGTCCATCTCTGCCCGGATCTCGAACTCATTAGGGTCGCGCTCTTTGTGGGTGTGCTGGTGTAGGCCATAGCTGCTGACGACGCCGGGGTTACTGCTAGCGGTGACATATTTCCAGCGGCGTTGGAGGGCGGGCGTTGAACTCAAATTATCCATGATCTCTTCGAAGCTAGTCGTGCCGGGGCTAGGAGATGGGATAGTCGGACGGTAGCCACAGACACTCATCTCGCCGCGCCGTATATTAGCGATCTGGGCCAATTCATCTATTCCCGTCTTCCTGAACCACCCACTCAGTGGGCTCAGTGGTTTTTTATCTGGGCCAAGGGTCTTCAGTTTTTCAATCTCGAATAGTCGGTCAAGGCCGACTCCCTGGCCTACTCTCTTTTGGGTGAAAATGACATCCTCGCTGCCGGTAGAGCGGGTTAGGGCCGCTCGGGCCATCCATAACATCGGTCGCGCTGGCGTTATAGCTGCCAAATCAAACGCACGTTGCTGGCGTGAGCCCCAGTATGCTTCGCCGGTCTTCACTACTCGCTCGGTGCTGCCATTAGTTGGGATTCTGTCCCAAGCGTATGTTGCAAGGAAATTGCTTGCTTGAGCGCACTGATTGCCAGGCTCGTTCCACTTGGCTGGCCGAACACGTAACTATTCGCATCCCGGTTTTCGGAGTCGTACCGAGTCGGCCTATCACCGAAGGCGGTATCTGCACCATTGTAGTGCGTAGCTTTCACTGACGGTAGCGGGGAGTCGGGCTTACCTGACTCTATGATCACTTCACTGGTAATCACGCAGCCACTTACTTTTCTGCCTAAGAATACCCGGCGTGACAGGCGGCCACCTTGTTTCGTATCAGCGACGTATACCTCGGTGTCATCCCATTTTTCTCGCCACTCTCCGGAAGCACCGACCTGCAACTTATCGGATAAGCGCTGGAGTTTCTGCAGCTGTCGGCTTTCGCGCCAGCCGATTTTGTGTTGACTCATAGACATTTTATAAGCCATAAACCTGCTGGGCGCAAGCATGAAAGGCGGGTACTTGTTACAATAGGATTTATGCAAGAGTCGATTTTTACGAAGATCATCAGGGGTGAAATCCCCTCCCATAAGATTTACGAAGATGCGCTGACATACGTTTTCCTCGATATCTACCCAGTGCAGCCCGGCCACACGCTGGTTATTCCTAAGAAACAGATTGAATTCGTGTGGGACCTGCCCGCCGAAGACTACCAGGCGGTGATGGCGACGGCCCGCAAAGTGGCGCTCCGTCTGCGTGAGGTCATGGGCACGACGTATGTCGGTGAGCGGGTCGTCGGTGTCGACGTGCCGCATGCCCACGTGCAGCTTATCCCCTTCAATACGGTCGAAGAGTGGCACGGACACCAAGATATGAACGCCGAGCCGGACCACGCCGCGCTGGCGCAGCTGGCGGAAAAACTCCGTATGGAGGACGACCGGTGAGTGCCGCTCTGGTCGCCCTGCTCGTAGCAGTCGGCAGCGCTACCTGGGCGTACACCAAGCTGCAGAACAAGACCGGCTATGGCAATAACCGGAGCGCCATCATCGGTGCCGGCGTGGTGTTCGTCATCGCTTTTATCGTCATTTTCTCGCTCGGTCACCTGGTCTTGCAATAAAGTAGCCGTTTCTGGCTACTTTCGACTAGCATAAACGGCTGCGGAACTGGTACAATACGGCTATTATGGATACGGGTGGAGCCGTCAGTGAGGAAAAGCGCCTTGGGCGCGTCGTGCAAGAGGCGCGTAAGCGTGCCGGCTTCACGCAACAAGCCTTGTGCCAGAAATCGGGCCTGAGCTACTCCACGCTGGCCAAGATCGAGCGCGGCGCCATCCGGGCGCCGTCGGTGTTCACCATCCGCCTCATCGCCGATACCCTCGGTATTACCCTCGACCAGCTGCTGCAGGGCATCTCGGCGAGCGTACCGAGCAGTAATACACTCAAAAAGGTCTCGAAAAACGGCGTCCGCTTCGTCTATTTCGACATGAACGGCTGCCTGGTCCGGGCGGCGGTGACCAATGCCGCGAACAAGCTTGCCGCCGATAGCGGTACTACGCCCGATGTCATCGAGTCGATATTTTGGCAGTATAACAGTGGTGTTTGTCGGGGCGAGACCAGTATCGACGAGTTGAATACAGCGCTCGCTAACCGGCTTGGTATGATGGTCGATTGGAATAAATACTACCTAGAAACGGTCGAGCCGACGCCGGGAATCGCTCAGCTGCTGGAATGGGTGGCCGCCAATTACCGCTTCGGCATTCTCACCAATACCCTGCCTGGGTTGGTGCGCCCTATGCTGGAACGCGGCACGCTGCCATCGGTGCCGTACGACACTATCGTGGATTCCTCGGAGGTCCATGCCCTAAAGCCGGAGGCAGCCATGTTTGCTGTGGCAGCCGAAAAAGCCGGCCTGGCGCCCGAAGAAATCCTGCTTGTGGATGATGACCGGCTGAATTTATCATCGGCCGCGCAGCTCGGTTGGCAGACTATGGGCTTCGATGCCTATAACCCCGAAGCCTCGATAGTAGCCGTCAGCACCGCTCTGCAGCCCGCCGAGTGATTACTGCGGGGTCTGGAAGCGCTCCTGCTCGGTTTTCAACCGCGCAAGGGTAGTTTCGGCCGCCTCCAGTTGTTCGCGTGTTTGAGTAACGATGTCTTTCGGCGCATTATCGACATAGGCTGTGTTGCTGAGGCGGCCTTGTAGCTGCGCGATCTGCTTTTCTTGTTCAGTCACCTGGGTGGCCAGCTTGTCGGCGTAGGCCCGCAAGGTGTCGCCGTCTACCTCGAGCCAACAGCGGTAGCGGGTGCCGGTCAAGCGCAGGCCATCGCCGTCGCTCACCTCTTGGACGCTGCCAAGTGCCGCCAGGCGCTTGAGCAAGTCGGCATTTTCCGCCAGGAAGGGCACGTCGGTGTAGTACAGATTCGGCCGGGCGAGCCCCAGAGCCTTCACGAGCGCCCGGACTTCGGTGATGATGGTTTTGAGCTCTTCAAATGCTTCGGCAGGCTTGTCATCGGCCGCAGGAACCACCGGCCAGTGGTTGGTAATAAGCAGGTTGTCGGTGCCGCCGTACAGTGACTGCCAGATGGCTTCCGTTACGAACGGCGCGAACGGGTGGGCCAGCTTGAGCACGCTTTCCAGCACGAACCCCAGCACTTCCCCACCTTCGCCAAGGCTTCGGTGGGCAGGCCTGCTCTGTTGGCTCTTGGTGGCTTCGACGTACCAGTCGGCCACGTCATCCCAGATGAAATGGTACAGATGCTCGTACGCCTCACTGAAGCGGTATTCGTCCAGATACTGCCCGATCACCTCTGTTGAGTGTTGTAATTCGCGCAACACCCAGTGATCAGCGATGCTTTGTGGTTTGGGCGTGCTCCCTGGCTGATAGCCGGTGTTGGCAGACTCCACGTAGCGGGCGATGTTCCACAACTTGTTACAGAAGTTGCGGTTGGCCTCTACTTTGCCCCAGCCCCAGTTCTGATCGTTACCCGGGCTGACACCCATGATCAGCGCCATGCGCAGGGCGTCGGTGCCGTATTTGGGGATGACATCGAGCGGGTCGATGATGCTTTCGGGCCGGCTCTTGCTCATCTTCTTGCCGTCTTCGGCGCGGATCAGGCCGTGCAGGTACACCGTGCGGAACGGCACCTGACCGGTCGCGTAGGTGGTGCTGAGGATCATGCGGGCGACCCAGAAAAACAGGATATCCCAGCCGGTTTCTAGCACCGATGTCGGGTGGTAGGCCTGGAAATCCGGGCTCTGGGCTAACAGATCATCGAGACTGAGCGCATAATCTTCGGCCAGCGCGGGGTCGATGAGCGTACTCCACGTCCAGAGGGCGCTGCTGAACCACGTATCGAGCGTGTCGGGGTCCTGCTCCCACTCATTCCAGCCTTCTTTACCGTCATCGACTGGCGGCGTCAGGCCGACGTAGGTTTCGACGGTACCGTCGGTATGGGTGCGGTACCACGCCGGTATGCGGTGGCCCCACCAGATCTGCCGGCTGATGCACCAGTCACGCAGGTTGTCGATCCAGTGGAAATACGTCTTCTCGAATCGCTCGGGCACGATGGCGATGTCGCTGTCACGGATAACGCTCTGCAGCACCTGTTTCAGGCTGCGGCGCTCCCCTTTCCACTCCACCGCTTCTTTGTTGACGTCGATGAACCATTGCAGCCGGATCTGTGGCTCGATAATCCCCTTCCCCCGCTCGTTATGGGCGATGTTGTGTACGTAGTTTTCATCTGTTTTGAGTAGCAAACCCTTGGCGGCCAGCTTCTCGACTATCTTCGGCCGGGCCTCGGCGATTGGCATGCCAGCGAACTCCCCTGCCACCGGCAGCAGCTTCCCGTGAAAGTCAATCACCTGCACTTTGTCGAGCCCATGGCGCTCGGCGATCTCGAAGTCGACGTGACTGTGCCAAGGGGTGATGGTCATCACGCCCGTGCCGAAATTGGGGTCGACCGCTTCGTCTTTTATAACGGTGGCCAGCACCGGGCCGTTGATCCACTCCACCTCGAACGTCTCGCCGTGCTTGTACTTGGCGTAGCGCTCGTCACCAGGGTGCATCACCACGTATTTGTCGGCGAATTTCGTTTCGGGGCGGGCGGTGCCGATTTCGAACGGCCCGAATTTGAAGGTGTAAAACGACGTGGTTTCTTCCTCGTACACCACTTCGTCGTCGCTGACGTTGGTTTCCAGGTTCGGATCCCAGTTGACGATCCGGTGACCCCTGTAAATAAGGCCGTCTTTGTACATTTTGGTGAATACTTCACCCACCGTGCGCGTCAGTGCCGGGTCGAGCGTGTAGCGCAGCCGCGACCAGTCGGCACTGGCACCCATGGCCCGCATTTGTGCAAGCATGGTTCCCCTGCTCTGGCTCACGAACTCACGGGTGCGCTCCAGGAACGCCTCACGGCCGATGGCGTGTTTAGTCGTCCCCTCCTCTGCCAGCTTCCTTTCGATGATGGCGTTCACGGCCAATGCTGCGTGGTCAGTGCCCGGCAGCCACAGCACGTCCTTGCCCTGCAGCCGCTGGTAGCGGGCCATGATGTCTTGGAGCGTCAGGAACAGGGCGTGGCCCAAGGAAAGCGTGCCGGTTTCGTTCGGTGGCGGCATGGCGATGCTGAAGCGCTCCTTGTCAGTCGTCGGATCGGCCCGAAACGCCCCGCTCTGCTCCCAGAGGGCGTAGATGTCGGCTTCGTAATTGCCCGGTTCGTACGCTTTTGGTAGACTCATCGACGCTATTGTACCACCTCTGTTATAAAGGGCAAAGTAAATGGCTTGGTACCGCAATGCTCGCTTAAGGTAAGTTCAGATTGAAAATAAACTACAAAGATGATATAATGTATAAACTATGAACCTAGAGCAAGACAATTTTGGTTTTCCTATACTTCCCGAAGTCTTTGAAATGGACGAACAGACTCGATCGGAAAGACGAGCCCAAGGGTTACGGTACAGGGCAAAACGACGCCTAGTCGAAATGCTGTTCAAAAACGCTGACCCAAACACTCTCGATAGGCAATTAATGGAAGTTGATACTTCTATGGCCGCGACTGAAGCGTTAGCGAGAGCAGGACTTATCCCTAAGATCGTACGGCTCGCTAGTCAATATGACGAGTATATTGGGGAAGAGACAAAGGTTAATGAGACCGCACGCTTTGGGGTGCATTGGTGTGCTACAGAAGATACCGATAAAGTATACGCGGCCGTGGATTTAGCGTGGGTTGAAGCTGATGGCTCGATTTCGAGTTTTGGTACTGTACTGAGCGGACTAGATCAAGATGGCTTTACCGACGAAGAAGTGCGGGCAATTGAAGCCATCGCAGACGCCAGTAATTTTTAAAGATTTTCACGTGAAAACTTTTCTGTTTCTTAAAATACTCCCGGTCGCAGTCCGGAGGGGTAGCCCCGGCTAGACCCAAGCGAAGCGTAGGGACTACCGAGGCGAAGGGCAGAACAGTCCAGTGGACTGTTTCTGTAGACACGAGGGAACCGTCGATAGTTTAGTGATGAGCATG
>Ga0164242_10006590_pt1 | contig 12771 bp, 12 predicted proteins | sample OricomgcompostMG_FD_108783 | JGI IMG/M metagenome (GOLD analysis project Ga0164242, IMG submission 108783) | Miracle-Growth compost microbial communities from Emeryville, California, USA - Original compost - Miracle growth compost (MG) ... | reverse complement strand
GGCAGCACAGGCACCCCAGGCAGCCCAAGCACCGCGGGCAGCCCAGGCAGAACAGGTACCGCGCTGGGTGGCCACCGCATGGCAGGCCTCGCACACTGACACCCACGACGACCCGCACGACGAGGAATCCGGGCTCAATGCGGCGAAAATCGTGGCAGCAGCGATCGAGCTGGCGGACGAACACGGAATCGCAGCCTTGTCGATCCGCAAGCTCGCCGGACGGTTGGGCGCCGGAACCATGGCGGCATACCGATACATCGAGTCCCGCGACGATCTGGTGATCCTGATGGTGGACGCCGCGCTCGGCGCCCCGCCGGCGTCGATACTCGAAACGGATGCGTGGACGGAACGCACCAGAAGATGGTCGGCGCAGATCTCGAAACGCTACGCGCGGCATCCATGGCTCATCGATGCGCCGATCGACGGCCTCGTCGTCACTCCGAACCGCGCGCTGTGGCTGGAGTACATCTTGCAAGCGCTGGAGAAGAGCGGCCTCTCGCTACGGGAACTGCTCGACGCAGCGTTGCTGATCGACGGGCACGCGCGCAGCGTCGCAGGGCTCACCAGGGCCGTCGACGCGCAGGACCCATCGCGTGACGTCATGCCGGCGTGGCTCGGCTCGATGCTGACCAAGGATCGATTTCCGATGTTGTCCGAGGTCGTCGAGCGCGGCGCGCTCGACGAGTCAAGCGCCCGCGATCTCGACTTCGGACTCGAGCGAATCATCGCGGGGATCGGCGCGCTGGCAGCGCGGTAAACCTGGATTCGTTTGTGTATTCGGTCGCGCATTCATCCTTGGGCGAACACGCAGCAAGCATCCAGTGCGGTCGCGATACCCTTACAGCACCATGAACCTCAAGAAGATCTACCGCGGCCCGATTCTGTACATCGTGCTCGCGGTTGTTGCCGTCTGGATCGGGTCGAGCCTCTTGACCATGTCCGGTTTCAAGGAGACCACGACCGAGAAGGGTCTGGCCCTTCTTCACGATGACAAGGTCGCCTCAGCTGTCGTCGTCGATGGCGACCAACGCGTCGACCTCACCCTGACGAAGCCCGACGCGAAGCTCGGCGATAAGGTGCAGTTCTATTACGTCGAGCCGCGCGGCCCAGAGGTCGTCAAAGCGGTGACGGATGCTGATCTGCCCAAGGGCTACAACGACCAAGTTCCTCAGCCGAACTGGTTGCTGTCCGCACTCGGATTCCTGCTTCCCGTTCTGCTCATCGGCGTGTTCTTCTGGCTGATGCTCTCCGGCATGCAGGGCGGTGGCAACAAGGTCATGCAGTTCGGCAAGTCGAAGGCGAAACTGGTCTCGAAGGAGAGTCCAAAGGTCACGTTCGACGATGTGGCGGGTGCAGACGAGGCGATCGAAGAGCTCGAGGAGATCAAAGACTTCCTGAAGGAGCCAGCCAAGTTCCAGGCGGTTGGCGCCCGCATCCCGAAGGGCGTGCTGCTGTACGGCCCTCCTGGAACAGGTAAGACCCTCCTGGCGCGCGCCGTCGCCGGCGAGGCAGGCGTTCCGTTCTACTCGATCTCTGGTTCAGACTTCGTCGAGATGTTCGTCGGCGTCGGCGCTAGCCGCGTTCGCGACTTGTTCCAGCAGGCGAAAGAGAACTCCCCGGCCATCATCTTCGTCGACGAGATCGACGCGGTGGGTCGCCACCGCGGCGCCGGCATGGGCGGCGGTCACGACGAGCGCGAGCAGACGCTGAACCAGTTGCTGGTCGAAATGGATGGCTTCGACGTCAAGACGAACGTCATCCTGATCGCCGCGACCAACCGTCCAGACATCCTGGACCCCGCTCTTCTTCGCCCAGGCCGTTTCGACCGGCAGATCGGCGTTGACGCGCCAGACATGCTCGGCCGCAAGAAGATCCTCGAGGTTCACGGTCGCGGCAAGCCGCTTGCCAAGGGTGTCGACCTCGAGGTGCTTGCCCGCAAGACCCCTGGGTTCACCGGTGCCGATCTGGCGAACGTGCTGAACGAGGCAGCACTGTTGACCGCTCGCTCGAACGCGCAGCTGATCGATAACCGTGCACTCGACGAGGCGGTCGACCGTGTGATCGCCGGACCGCAGAAGCGCACCCGCGTCATGAAGGACCAAGAGAAGCTGATGACGGCGTACCACGAGGGTGGTCACGCCCTCGCGGCAGCCGCGATGCGCCACACGGATCCCGTTACCAAGATCACGATCCTGCCGCGCGGTCGTGCGCTTGGCTACACGATGGTCATGCCGATCGAAGACAAGTACTCTGTCACCCGCAACGAACTGCTCGACCAGCTGGCATACGCCATGGGTGGTCGAGTCGCCGAGGAGATCGTCTTCCACGACCCGACAACCGGTGCGTCGAACGACATCGAGAAGGCGACGGGCATCGCCCGCAAGATGGTCACCGAGTTCGGCATGAGCGCAGACGTCGGCGCAGTCAAGCTTGGCCAGTCTTCCGGCGAAATGTTCCTTGGTCGCGACATGGGTCACCAGCGTGACTACTCGGAGCGGATCGCTGAGCGCGTCGACGCCGAGGTGCGTGCCCTGATCGAGAAGGCACACGACGAGGCCTGGCAGGTGCTCAACGACAACCGCGAAATCCTGGATGCCCTGGCCGGTCAACTCCTCGAGAAGGAGACGCTCGACCACAACCAGATCGCTGAAATCTTCAAAGACGTGAAGAAGCTCCCTGAGCGACCGCAGTGGCTGTCGAGCGACAAGCGTCCGATCTCCGATCTGCCGCCGATCGCGTTCCCGAAGCCGACCGCTCCGATCGACGAAGGCATCGTCGACGGCGGTGTTGACTCGGGCACGCCGAGCCCCTCCAAGCCGAAGCGCTCGCGAGCGACCAAGCCGCGCCCGGCAACCGCGTAGGTCCAGGCATCGTGAGCGAGGTCGACCGCGCACGCATCGAATCGGCCGTCACCGAGATCCTCGCCGCCATCGGTGAGGATCCGGCCCGACCCGGCTTGGTGCGGACCCCGAGTCGCTTCGCGGATGCATACGGCGAGTTCTTCGCCGGTGTGAACGAGGACGCGCTCGAGCCGTTGCGCGACGCTGTTCCGCTCGGCGACCACGACCCCGAGACGGTGCTGCTACGCGACATCGCGTTCCGTTCCGTGTGCGAGCACCATCTGCTTCCATTTGCCGGCGTTGCGCACGTCGCATACCTGCCAGGCGAGAAGATCGTCGGACTCGGGCGGCTGCCACGCGTGGTCGAGATCCTCGCCGCCCGTCCTCAACTGCAGGAACGCCTGACAGAAGAGATTGCAGATGCGCTCGTCGACGGACTGGCCCCGCGCGGCGTGCTCGTCGTGCTCGATGCGGTGCACAGCTGCGTCACAATGCGCGGGTCGCGTCAGACCGCGAGTTCGACCGTGACGATCGCCAGCCGCGGAGCGCTCGCAGACGGTGGCGCGCGCTCCGAGCTGATCGCGCTCATCGGCAGCGGCGGCACCGGCAGCGGCGGTGTCGATGACTGAGCCGGAGAGTCTCGAGACGCGGCCATTAGACATCCGCTCGCTCGATTCGCACGCGGTGGATCCGGCGACGGCCGCGGCATCTATCGGCGGATGGGCATTGCCCGGCAACGTGCCTGCCCGCACGCAGATCATCGGTGTACTCAACGTGACCCCTGATTCGTTCAGCGACGGTGGGCTGTATGCGGACCAGGACTCCGCCATCCAGCACGGCATCGATCTCGCCGAACAGGGCGCAGACATCGTGGATGTCGGCGGCGAGTCCACCAGGCCCGGCGCGCAGCGAGTTCCGGCAGATCGCGAACAGAAGCGAGTGATCCCTGTGGTGCGTGCGCTGGCCGATCGCGGCATCAGGGTGAGCATCGACACCATGAACGCGGAGACGGCGCTCGCCGCTGCCGAGGTCGGCGTTCAACTGATCAACGACGTATCAGGCGGGCTGGCCGATGAGGCGATGACGGATGCCGTGATTCGAAGTGGCCTGCCATACATCGTCAGCCACTGGCGGGGGCACAGCGTGCACATGGACGATCATGCGACATACGCGGATGCGGCACGTGAAGTGCGCGATGAACTGTTCGCGCGCGTCGGAGAACTCATCGTTCGCGGTGTCGACGGTTCCAGGATGATCATTGACCCCGGCCTCGGCTTCGCGAAGAAGTCGGAACACAACTGGCAGGTGCTCGCACATCTGGCGGAGTTCGAGCAACTCGGGCTTCCCGTGCTGATCGGGGCTTCGCGCAAGCGCTTCGTCGCCGACTTGTTGCCGGCGGGAGCACCGATACAGGAGCGCGACACGGTCTCCGCGATTATCAGTGCGCTGGCTTCTCAGGCCGGGGTCTGGGGTGTTCGAGTGCATGATGTGGCGAGCACCCGTCGTGCACTGGATGTCGTCGATGCGTGGCGCGCCGGGCGTGGCAGCGAGAGCGGAACTTCGGCCAAGATGGACGCATGAGCATGGACCACATCACACTCACGGGATTGCGGGTGCACGCCCACCACGGCGTTTTCGACTTCGAGCGGGAAGCCGGTCAGGAGTTCGTGACGGATGTGACGGCCTGGCTCGATTTCACCGCCGCCGCCAGCGGGGACGAACTGGCGGCAACCGTGCATTACGGGGAACTGGCCGTTGCGGTGGTTGACGCGGTCAAGCGCGACCCCGTTGACCTGATCGAGACGCTCGCTGAACGCATCGCATCCGTCGTGCTCGGGTTTTCAGCGGTTCAACGCACGCGCGTGACCGTGCACAAGCCGAATGCGCCGATCGAGGTGCCGTTCGACGACGTTTCAGTGACGATCGAGCGTGGGCGTACAGCCGATGACGGGCAGACCGCGTGACGGGCGGCGTCCGTTCGCCGAAACCGCAGCGGCTGCGGGTCGATGCGCCAGTCGTGCTCGCTCTCGGCAGCAACCTGGGTGATCGGGCAGCGACGATCCGTGCCGCCGTCAACGCCTTGGATGCGGTTGCCGGGATCTCCGTGCGCGCCACAAGCGGCCTGGTCGAATCGGCTGCCGTGAAGCTGTCTGGCGTCGATGCCGATGCTCCTCGCTACTTGAATGCAGTCGCGCTTGCGTCGACCACGCTCGATCCGTACGCGCTTCTCGACGCCGTGAACCGCATCGAAGCCGACTACGGGCGCGTGCGCACAGAGCGCTGGGGCGACAGAACGCTCGATATCGACATCATCGACTATGACGGACGACAGCTGAACGATGAGCGGCTCACGCTGCCGCATCCTCGTGCCGGAGAGCGAGCGTTCGTGCTTGTGCCGTGGGCGCAGGTCGACCCGGATGCTCGACTCGCAGGTCGCGGACCGGTTGCCGAGTTGGCCGTCGCCGTGGCGGCTGAGGTCACTGCCTTCGACCGGTCGGAACCTGACGCGATCGCAGGGGGTGAGCATCCGTGAGGCGCACGCACGTAACCTCGCTGGTCGGTTTGGGTGTCGCCGGGATCGTAATCGGGTTTCTGTTGGAGATTGGCGTCGTCGCAGGCGGGTTGCCACTTCTGGTCCCGCCGGTGTCTCTGCCGATCACGCTGATCGCCATTGCCGCGATCGTCGTGATCCTGGCGGTTCCAATCAGGCGCGCGGTGCTCGGACGGTCGAAAGCGCGAATCGATCCGTTCCACGCAACGCGGGTGGCGGTGCTCGCGAAGGCGTCGAGTTTGTCTGGTGCGCTGCTGACCGGCTCAGGAATCGGCATCCTGGCATATGAGCTCACGCGACCTGTGTTGCCTGCGGCCGAGAGCATCTGGCTTGCGGTCATCGCGACGTTCGGCGCAGCGGTGCTGCTGGCGGCTGGTCTGGTCGCGGAGTACATGTGCACTCTTCCGCCGCCAAGCGACGACGACGATGTGCCTGCGCACGAACAGGTCTAGTCGCCCGTACCGCTCGCTGGCCCGTCCGCGCTCCGCCGCTCTGCGGCCTGCACCGCCCGTACCGCTCGTCGCGGTTCCAATCCCGTTTCAGCGTTTCTGCCCACTTCAAGTGGTCAGAAACGCTGAAACGGGATTGGGATGGCCGGATTGGGGTGGCCGGATTGGGGTGATCGGTGCGTAGCTAACGAAGCCGCACGGAACGCCCTCAGCTCTGCGAGCGCGCGTCGACGGCGCGAACAGCCTTCCAGGCAAGCGGCAGAATGGCTGCAGCGATCGCCCACTTGATGACGCCGCCGAGCATGAACGGGTAGAAACCAGCCACGAGCACGCTGTTCAGGTCGTTCGGCAGGCCGAGAGAACCGAGCGCGAAGCCGAGGTATGGCAGGCCGAACAAGAACGGCACGATGCTGGCGCCGAAGAAGCCGGCAAGCGAAAGCAGCGGATGCTTGTCCCAGTTGCGCTCTGACAGCCATCCGATGAGGGCTGCCGCGAACACGAATCCGATGATGAAGCCGAAGTCCGGCTTGGCTACTGACGCGATTCCGCTCGCGAATCCGGCGAACAGCGGAACTCCGGCGAGCCCTGCCACCAGATACAGCGCAAGCGCGGATGCCCCGCGCCACGCACCAAGGCTTGCGCCGACGAGCATGACGGCCAGGGTTTGGCCGGTGATCGGCACCGGCCACAACGGAATCTGAATCTGAGCGAACACGCCAACAACGGCGGCGCCGCCGACGATCAGCAGAGCGTTGTTCACCGCGCTGCGCGGAATGAAGCGGTCGGCCAGTGTCGGCCGACCCAGTGTCTGTCCGGTTGGTGCGGTGGCTGCTGAAGACATGCAAATCCCTTTGGTCGTCGTAAGCGGCGGGTCATCCGCGCGCACCATTCACATTACGGTGTGCTGGCGTATCGCGCAGTTGCGCTCTGCGCACATCAAAAGCGCGAAATCTTTGTGTGGATGCAACATGTTCCCGCGGCTGGAGCTCGCAGTTGAGGCGCACCTGGCACGGCTACGATGGATGGCGATCCCAGCCGTTCCAATCCGTTCATTCCACAGGTCGTCATCCAGGAGTACCGTGACGCAACGCCTCGACATCGCAGCAGACTTCAAGCGGGTCTCGCCAAAGTATGTGCTCGTCGTGATCGTCGGAACGCTGCTCGGCGGCGCAATCTTCAGCGCTGCCACTCTGCTGCTGTGGCTCGTTGCACACCTCTGGTGGGGATGGATCGCGCTCGTCGCGGTGCTCGTCGTGACGCTTGTCCAGCTGATCATCGCGCCCCGTCGTGCTCGCGCGATCGGCTACCAGCTGCGGCAGGACGACCTGTTGCTTCGCCGCGGGATAATGTTCCAGCGCTTCGTGGCTGTGCCATACGGCCGCATGCAGTTGATCGATGTCACTCGAGGTCCCGTCTCACGCGCGCTCGGACTTGCCGACCTGCGGTTCGTGACAGCGGCAGCATCCACCAACGTCATGATCCCTGGCCTGCCAGAGTCGGATGCCGCCACGTTGCGCGATCGGCTGGTGGAGCTGGCGGAGAGTCGCCGGGCCGGCCTATGAGCGCGCCGAGTGAGCACCCGCCGTCTTTGACCCGATACGCAGACGGCGAATGGCATCGGCTGCACCCGGCGACACCGCTGCTCAAGGGCGGAATCGCGTTGATCGCTGTACTCGGTGTGATCGTCGCGAACCTGCGCGAGCGGCTGATCGACTTCTTCTTTCATACCCCCCGCTACAACGGTGACCCGATCGACGCCATCTACGACCGGGGACTGACCGGATGGGCACTGCTCGCGGTCGCCGTCGCCATTCTGCTGGCCATCGGCGGCTTCTATCTGTCGTGGCGGATGCACAGCTTCCGCGTCGGCGATGAGGCTGTCGAGGTGCGAAGCGGCATCCTCTCCCGCTCGCATCGCAAGGCCAGGCTGGACCGGATTCAGGGCATCAATGTGCACCGGCCCCTGTTCGCAAGGATCTTCGGTGCTGCCAAGCTCGAGATCGTCGTTGCAGGCCACGATGCGAACGTGCACCTGGCATACCTCGCCTCCGGGCTCGCCGAGGACCTGCGCCGCGACATCTTGCGCTTGGCTTCAGGCGCTCGCTCGTCCCCGACACAGGTGACGGATGCCGCCACGCCGGCCGAGCTTGCGTCCGGCAGACGGGTAACGGTCTCCGGCGTCGTGGGCACCCGGGTGGATGAATTCTTGAGGCCGGCCGATCTCGACCCCGATGCTGCGCCACCGGCATCCGTTGTCGCAATGCACCCAGGCAGGCTGGCGGGTTCACTCGTGCTGAGCGGATTCACGATCTTTCTGCTGATCGTTGCCGCAGCGGTTGTCGCTGGGGTGCTCAGCGGTCGCTACTGGATTCTGTTCGTGATCCTGCCAGGCATGCTCGGCGCGTTCGGCTTTTACACGCGCCGGTTCGGCAAGGCGCTGCGGTACTCGATCTCGGGCACAGCCGATGGCGTTCGGGTGGGGTTCGGGCTATTCGCAACGAGCAGCGAGACGCTGCCGCCAGGACGCATCCACGCTGTCGAGGTTCTGCAACCACTGCTGTGGCGTCCGTTCAAGTGGTGGCAGATCCGTATCAACACGGCTGGTCATTCTCGGCAGAGGGGCGCAGCCGGCGAGTCGAACACCACGACGCTGCCGGTTGGCAGCATCGGTGATGTGCAGAACGTGCTTCCGCTTCTGCTGCCCGGGATCGCGGACGAGCGCAGGGCTGCTGTCGCCCTGGCCGGGATGACGCGGGATGCCGATCAGTCGGTTTTCGCAGACGCCCCACGGCGCGCGCGCTGGCTGAGGCCGTTCTCGTGGCGGCGCACCGGGTACACCATCATCGATGGCGTGGTCGTGCTTCGCCACGGCGTGGTCTGGCGCCGAATCGTCTTCGTGCCGCTCGCCAGGCTGCAGAGCGTCGAGATCGAGCAAGGCCCGCTGCGACGGATGTTCGACCTCGCCGAGGCGAAACTGCACACGGTCGAGGGGCCCGTGCATCCGCGATTGTCTGTGATCGCAACGGATGCCGCCCTCGAGCTGTTCGACACCGTGTCGGCCGGGGCCATCCGGTGGGCAGCTAGCGACACGAGCCATCGGTGGAATACCGCCGCTGCGGATGCCCCGAATGGCGTCGATGCGGCAACGGAGAACCAGGAGCCAGCGACATGAGCACGCTTCCGCCAGCAGGCGTTCCTGCGCAGCGACGCTCAGGCAGGCTCGGCGTCGGCATCATCGGCGCAGGCCGGGTTGGCCCGATTCTCGGTGCAGCCCTTGCCGGGGCGGGGCACGCGCTCGTCGGAATCACCGCCGTATCGGACTCCAGCCGGGAACGGGCAGCGGCCATTCTGCCAGGTGTGCCTATTCTCGAGATCCCGGAAGTGATCGAACGCAGCGAGTTGGTGCTCTTGGCCGTTCCAGATTCTGAGCTGGAGGCGCTCGTCGCTGGGCTCGCCGCCACAGGAGCATGGCAGCCCGGGCAGCTCGTGGTGCACACCGCGCCAGGGTTCGGCATCGGCGTGCTCGGCCCTGCGCTCGCGGCAGGAGCCATTCCGCTTGCCATCCACCCTGCCATGTCGTTCTCAGGCACGAGCATCGACCTGTCCAGGCTGGCCGAGACCTGGTTCGCCGTCACCGCTCCGACGCCCGTGCAACCGATCGGGCAGGCTCTCGTCGTCGAGATGGGTGGCGAGCCCGTGATCGTCGACGAGGACGATCGCGCTGCATACGCCGAAGCGATCGCCACTGCGACAACGTTCTCGCGCGCAATCGTGTCGCAGGCCACGGACATCCTGGCGGGCATCGGTATGGAGAACCCAGGCAGCTACCTGGCCTCGCTTGTGCGCTCAAGCGTGGAGGATGCGCTGACGCAGGCTGGCACCGTTGTTCCGCCGACCCTGCCAGACATCGACGAGTGAACCGGTCGGAGTGAACGGGTCGGTGCCGCGCTCGCAGTACGGAAGAATGGCACGGTGACAGTTTCCACGCCACAGCTCTTCGACCGGATCGAATCGGTGCGGGCCGCGCTCGATGAGCAACGTGCCGCCGCACGCAGCATCGCGCTTGTGCCGACGATGGGGGCGCTGCACGATGGGCATCTGGGCCTCGTGGAACGTGCGCGTGAACTCGCGGATGTCGTGATCGTGTCGATCTTCGTGAACCCACTGCAGTTCGCGCCGACAGAGGACCTCGACCGCTACCCGCGAACGCTTGATGCCGACCTTGCCGCGCTCGGCGATCGCGCGCAGATGGTGTTCGCGCCATCCGTGACAGACATGTATCCGGACGGCCCGACCCAGACGCGCGTCACGGCCGGTGACGTTGGGCAGCTCTACGAAGGTGCCTACCGCCCCGGGCACTTCGATGGAGTGCTGACGGTCGTTGCAAAACTGTTGAACGTTGTGCAGCCGCGGTTCGCCCTGTTTGGGCAGAAGGATGCGCAGCAGATCTTCCTTGTGCGCCGCATGGTTCGCGACCTCAACCTGCCTGTGTCGATCGAAGCGGCGACGACGGTTCGCGATCGCGACGGCCTTGCGCTCTCCAGCCGCAACCGGTTTTTAGACACCGCCGCGCGGTCGTCAGCCCTCGCGATCTCCGCCGGCCTGCGCGCAGCAGCCGAAGCGGCGCACGACGGTGTGGATGACGCACTCTCTGCGGCGCATGCGCGGGTCAGTGCGGAGCCAGCCGTTAAGCTGGACTATCTCGTCGCTGTTGACCCGAGAACGTTCCTGCAGGTGAGTAACGGCTATCGCGGACCGGTGACGATGCTGATCGCCGCCCGTGTTGGCAGCACCCGCCTCATCGACAACACGCAATTCGATATTCGGTGACACCGGACCGAACGGCAGACCGACACGTAACCAGACGACACCGAACGACACCAGACGACACCAAAACGACACCAAAACGACAGAAAGACTCGCAATGGCTCCCGAAGAGACCCCACCTGAACTCACTGACGTTGAAGTCAGCGAGCAAAAGGCTGTGCGTCTTGCCAAGCGTGAACAACTCATTGCCGCGGCAGACAACGCAGCCGGTGGCGCATATCCCGTCACCCTGCCGATCACAGACACGATTCCGGCACTGCGTGAACGCTTCGGCGACCTGCAAGCCGACGACACCACCGGGGTCGTCGTAGGTATCGCAGGTCGCGTGGTATTCGCGCGCAACACTGGCAAGCTCTGTTTCGCTAGCCTGCAGTCCGGCGATGGAAGCCGCATTCAGGCGATGGTCTCGCTCGCCTCAGTCGGCGAGGAGTCCTTGGCCAAGTGGAAGGAACTCGTCGACCTCGGCGACCACGTGTTCGTCAAGGGCGAGGTGATCTCAAGTCGCCGCGGCGAACTGTCTGTGATGGTCAGCGAGTGGCAGATTGCCGCGAAGGCGATTCTTCCCCTGCCGAACCTCTACTCGGAGCTCAGCGAAGAGACGCGCGTGCGCCACCGTTACCTCGACCTCATCGCCCGTGAACAGGCTCGAACGAACGTGCTCAACCGCTCGAAGGCGGTGGCGAGCCTTCGCAGCACATTCACCGGGCGCGGCTTCATCGAAGTCGAAACGCCGATGTTGCAGACCATGCACGGCGGAGCATCCGCTCGCCCGTTCGTCACGCACTCCAATGCTTTCGACACCGAACTGTACCTGCGCATCGCACCTGAACTGTTCCTCAAACGCGCCGTCGTCGGCGGAATTGAGCGTGTTTACGAGATCAACCGCAACTTCCGCAACGAAGGTGCGGACTCGACGCATTCGCCAGAGTTCGCGATGCTCGAGGCATACGAGGCATACGGCGACTACAACACCATGGCCGCGCTCACGCAGACACTGATCCAAGACGCGGCCGTCGCCATCTCCGGCGGACACACGGTGACCTGGGCAGACGGCACCGAGTACGATCTCGGCGGCGAGTGGGATCGGATTTCCATGTTCGAGAGCCTCTCGCAAGCCACCGACACCGAGATCACCCCGCAGACGCCGATCGAGCAGCTGAAGGCCATCGCTGACGCGCAAGGACTCGAGGTGCCGCATCCGATCGCCGGAAAGTACATCGAGGAGCTCTGGGAGCACTTCGTCAAGGGGTCGTTGCACCGGCCGACTTTCGTGATGGATTTTCCTGTGGACACCAGCCCGCTCGTGCGTGCCCATCGCTCGATCGACGGCGCGGTGGAGAAGTGGGATCTATACGTTCGCGGCTTCGAGCTGGCGACCGGATACTCCGAGCTCGTCGATCCGGTGGTTCAACGAGAGCGTTTCGTCGAGCAGGCGCGGCTGGCCGCGGCAGGTGATGACGAGGCCATGCGGCTCGACGAGGAGTTCCTGCGGGCGCTGGAGTTCGGCATGCCGCCATCCGGGGGGATGGGCATGGGGATCGACCGTCTGCTGATGGCACTGACCGGTCTCGGCATCCGCGAGACCATCATGTTTCCGCTCGTGAAGTAGCGTCATTCAAGCCAACGCCATCGGCGAAATCGCGGGTATTTTCGGGAAACACCGCGTACAGCCGGTGGCGTCGGGTTGTGCGCATAACTCAGGCTGAAACTGCCCGGCATTGCCCGCAATCCGCGTGATCATGCGGATGTGTGTCCGCCGGATTCAGACTCAGCCTGAGTTATGCGCAGATACAAGCCGCGCAACTGACACTGCCAGCTCACAAACTGGCACCGAGCAACGCGCAAACTGGCACCGAGCAACGCACAAACCGGCACCGAGCAACACCCAAACCGGCACCGAAATCGATAGCCACTTCCCGATTTCGACCGGGGCGTCGTTCAGCCGGCCGGATGCGCCGGTCAGCTCGGTGGCTGCTCGTGGTATCCGCGCAGATGCTGCTGGGTCAGCGCATCCATCTCCTCGTCGCTGAGGTCATCCATCGCCTTCGCCTCGCGCTTGTCGGTTCTGATCCAGCGCACGAACAGGATGATCAGAACAGGCACG
>Ga0164242_10006589_pt1 | contig 12772 bp, 10 predicted proteins | sample OricomgcompostMG_FD_108783 | JGI IMG/M metagenome (GOLD analysis project Ga0164242, IMG submission 108783) | Miracle-Growth compost microbial communities from Emeryville, California, USA - Original compost - Miracle growth compost (MG) ... | reverse complement strand
GCGTGCGGGCCGCCGAAGCCCATCGGCACGCCGAAGCGCTGCGAGTTGCCCACGGCCACGTCCGCGCCCCATTCGCCGGGCGGCACGAGCATTGTGAGCGCGAGCAGGTCGGCGGCGGCGATCACCGCGCCACCGGCCGCGTGGACGGCTTGCGCCAGTTCGCGGTAGTCGCGCACATCGCCGTTCACGCCCGGATATTGCAGCAGCACGCCGAAGGCGCCCGCTTGAGCCGCTTCGGCGGCGGGGCCGACCTTCACTTCGATACCGATCGGCCTGGCGCGCGTCTTCACGACTTCGAGGGTCTGCGGCAGCACGTCGTCGGCGACGAAGAACACGTTCGACTTCGACTTGCCCACGCGCTGCACGAGCGTCATCGCTTCGGCGGCGGCGGTGGCCTCGTCGAGCAGCGATGCGTTCGAGATCGCGAGACCCGTCAGGTCGACGATCATCTGCTGGAAGTTCAGCAGGGCTTCAAGGCGGCCCTGCGAGATCTCCGGCTGGTACGGCGTGTAGGCCGTGTACCAGGCCGGGTTTTCGAGCACGTTGCGCAGGATCACGGCCGGCGTGTGCGTGTCGTAGTAGCCCTGCCCGATATAGGAGCGGAACACCTGGTTCTTGTCTGCGAGCGCGCGCAGTGCGGCGAGCGCCTCGGCTTCCGAGCGCGGTTCGCCGAAGGGCCCGAGCGGCAGCGTGTCCTGGCGGCGGATCGCGGCCGGAATGACCGCGTCGATCAGCGCGGCGCGCGAGGCGAAGCCGAGCGTGTCGAGCATCGCCTGCTGGTCGGCCGGGTCGGGCCCGATGTGGCGGGCGGCGAAGGCGTCGTGCGCTTCGAGCGCGGCGAGCGAGAGAGCCGAAAGCGGCGTGTTCATCAGACGATCCGGGTGTTCGAGCTTCATAAGGGTTCCTGCAGGCGCGGGCGGCGTGGAATGCGGGCGCGCCGCCGCGCCATTGCGGTTACAGAGATTAGGCGCCGATGGCCTTTTCGTAGGCGGCGGCGTCGATCAGCGCGTCGAGCTTGGCGTCGGCGGCCGGCTTGATCTTGAAGAGCCACGATTCGTACGGTGCGCCGTTCACCTGATCGGGCGTGTCGACGAGCGCCGTATTCGATTCGACGATCTCGCCCGAAACCGGCGCGTAGATGTCCGAGGCGGCCTTGACCGATTCGATCACGGCCACGGCGTCGCCGGCCGTGACGGCGCGGCCCGCATCGGGCAGTTCGAGGAAGACGATGTCGCCGAGCGCTTCCTGTGCGTGGTCGGTGATGCCGATGGTCAGCGTGCCGTCGGCTTCGGTGCGAATCCATTCGTGCGATTCGGTGTATTTCAGATCGGCCGGGATGCTCATGGGTTGCTCCAGTGCGTGGTTCGTTATGGCTTGAAAGAGGGGGGCGTGCGCGGCGCGAATCCTCGCGGATCAGGCGACGAGCACCTTGCCGTTGCGCACGAAGGGCAGTTTTACCACGCTTGCCGGCAGGGCCTTGTCGCGGATCATCACCTGCACGACGTCGCCCGGCTGCACGCCCTGGGGCACGCGCGCGAAGGCGATGGATTCCTGCATCGTCGGCGAGAACGTGCCGCTCGTGATTTCGCCTTCGCCGTGCGGCGTGACGACTTTTTGATGCGCGCGCAGCACGCCGCCGGCCTTGCCGTTTTCCTTCTGCAGGATCAGGCCGACGAAGGCCATGCGCGAGCCATTGGCTTCCAGCGCGGGACGGCCGACGAAGTCGCGCGGCGCCTTCATGTCGACGGTCCAGGCGAGGCCCGCGTCGAGCGGCGAGACGCCTTCGTCCATGTCCTGGCCGTAGAGGTTCATGCCCGCTTCGAGGCGCAGCGTATCGCGCGCGCCCAGACCGCAGGGCTTCACGCCCTGGCGCTGCAGGGCGTCCCAGAGTTCGCAGACGGCGGCGGCCGGGACGACGATTTCGAAGCCGTCCTCGCCCGTGTAGCCCGTGCGCGCGATCATGAGCTCGCCGAACGGCGACGCTTCGATCCGCGCGGCGTTAAAGGGCTTGAGCAGTTCGGTGGCGCTGCGCGAGGAGGGCGCGACCTGCCAGACCTTTTCGCGCGCATTCGGGCCTTGCACGGCGACGATCGCGAGATCGCGGCGCGGCGTGATGGTGAGGCCGAAGCCGCCTTCGGCGTTGAGCTTCTCGAACCAGGCGATATCTTTTTCGGCGGTGCCCGCGTTGACCACGGTGCGGAATTCGTCGTCGGCGAAGAAGTAGACGATCAGGTCGTCGATCACGCCGCCTTCGGGGTTGAGCATGCACGAGTAGAGCGCCTTGCCCGGCGTCGCGAGCTTGGCGACGCTGTTGGCGAGCGCGCGGGAGAAGAACTCGCGCGCCTTCGCGCCCGAGAAGTCGACGACGCACATGTGCGAGACATCGAACATGCCGGCGTCGGTGCGTACGGCGCGATGCTCGTCGATTTGCGAGCCGTAGTTGACGGGCATGTCCCAGCCGCCGAAGTCGACCATGCGGGCATTGAGCGCGCGGTGCGAGTCGTTCAGCGGGGTGCGTTTGAGTTCGGTCATGGGGCCTCAGGCGGTCACGAGGTTTCGTTGCGAAAATCGCGCGAAAACGAAAAAGGCCATGCAGGAAACGCCGCAGGCACGATGCCTGGAGTCGGTTCTTGCATGGCCCCTCTGTCCTCGATACCTGAGAGATTGCGCCGTGCGTGACAGCGCGCGCCCCTTCGGTGGGCAGCCTGAACGCCGGGTGTTGCGATCGTTACGATCCGCCGCCGTTCTACTGCCGCTCTCCAGAGTTGCGGACTTCAAGCCGCTTCGAACGCTTCGCGCATGGGCGCGAGGCAGGGCGAATGGGCGGTCCGGCGCGCACGGTCCTTTTGCCTGAGAGTTTGTGGGTTGCCCCTTCGGCGGCGCCGCGCGTTGCACTCGCTCAGTGGCAGGGTGCGACAAACGGCGCGCTCTCCCGGCGCGCGCAGCGATTGTGCGGGACGCCCGCGGGGTGTGTCAATGCGGAAAAAATCGGGGGCAGGCGCCGCATGACGCCCTGTTTTACTCCCCCGCCTTACTCCCCGATCGCGCGCGCGGCCGTATCCAGTTCCTGATTCAACACGTGCTCCTCGTCGCCGGAAATACCGCCGCCATGCTGGGCCGCCATGTCGTGGGCCTCGCCGCGAATCGTGTCGAGACGGTGATGGAGCGCGGCGCCCTGGGGCGGCGGGTAGTAGCCCTGGCTCACGCGCATGTCGATGCGGCGGCCCAGGTTGTCGATGCGGCCGTCGATCTGATGCAGACGGTCCACGGCCGCTTCATGCGGATTCGGGCCGGGGTTCACGACGACGGGACGCGGGGGCGCGGGCTGGCTGACCACGCACGCGGCGAGCGTCGAAACGAGCGCGCCAATGGCGGCGTAGCGGATGGCAAGGTTCAAACGGGTCATTGAGACGCTCCTTCTGGTCGCAGCTTCTGGTCGTTGTTGCGATGTTTTTTCGCGTGGTATGTCGGCAAACGTGTCGTGCGCGCCGCACGATGACCGTGAGGCGGCACGCACTTGTAACGATTTGTGCAGATCTTTCAGCCGCGTCGGGTAAATGCAAGCCGACGGGCGGCACGCAGGCGCGTGTCAGGTCGCGCGCGTGAACGCAATCGTGCGTCCCTCGGCGGCGCTTTGCATGGCAATTTCGATAATACGCATCACGTCGACGGCATCCTGCGGGCTCACCGGGAACGGCTCGTCATCGCGGATCGCCGCGGCGAGCGCGCGATAGAGATCGGCGTAATTGCCGGCGGCGTTGGGTACTTCGCTTTCGGTTTCCGCGCCGTTTTCGCGCAGCGCATGCAGGCGGCCCGGCTCGTTGCCGCCGCCGAAGCCGGGCTGGCCCGGACGCAGCCCCGCCTTGAGCTGATCCTCCTGCGTATCGAGCCCGTTCTTCAGATAGCTGCCGCGCGTGCCGTGAATGACGAAGCGCGGTGCGAACGCGGCCAGCGCGCTCGCGTGCAGCACGGCGTCGTGGCCCGGATAGGCCAGCACGAGATGCGCGTAGTCGGGCGCGCTCGCGTGCTCGCGGCGCGTGTGGACGAACGCCGTGACCGACTCGGGCGCGCCGAACAGCGCGAGCGTCTGGTCGATCAGATGCGGCCCGAGGTCGTAGAGCAGGCCGCCGCCGCGCGTGGCGTCCTCGCGCCAGCGCTGGCGCACTTGCGGGCGGAAGCGGTCGAAGTGCGACTCGTAGTGCGTGACGCGCCCGAGCTCTGCGTTCGCGAGCAACTCGCGCACGGTGAGGAAATCGCCATCCCAGCGACGGTTGTGGAACGGCGCGAACACCAGACCGCGCTGTTTCGCGATGGCGGCGAGCCTCTCCGCCTCCTCGGCGGTGAGCGTGACCGGCTTGTCGACGAGCACGTGCTTGCCGCGCTCCAGCGTGCGGCGCGCGAGCTCGTAGTGCGTGTCGTTGGGCGTGGCGATCACCACGCACTCGATCGCGTCGAGCGAGAGCAGGGCGTCGAGATCGGGGACGATCGCGGCGTCCGGGTAGTCGGCCTGTGCGCGCTCGGCCTGGCTCGTCGCGATGGCGGCGAGCGTGGCGGCGCCGCTATGGGCGATCACGGGTGCGTGGAAGGTCTGGCCGGCGAAGCCATAACCCATCAGGCCGATTTGCAGCGGTGCAGTCATGAGGCGCGTCCTCTTTCCAGCGATGAGGCGGCGCGGCGCAAGCCATCGCCGCGGGTGGCGGGAACCCGTCATTGTGGCACGCGAGGCCCGCGCGTTGCACGGGGTCGCATCGACGCGCAGCAGCGTCGTGTTAACATCGCACCTCTCGCGTGAGAGGCCGCCGCCACGTTGGCGCGCCTCGCGCCGTGCGGGCTTGCCGCGCTGTGCCAGAACCGCTGCGTTCCGGGGCGCGCAGGCACGAAAGCTCGCACGCCTCCCAGCCGTACCACCCGTATTTCCAATCCAGCAACGATGTCCGCAGGCCTGAATCCCGCCCAAAGCGAAGCGGTGCGCTATCTCGACGGTCCCTGTCTCGTGCTCGCCGGCGCGGGCAGCGGCAAGACGCGTGTGATCACGCAGAAGATCGCGCACCTGATCGAAGCGAAAGGCTTCGAGCCGCGCCATATCGCGGCCGTCACCTTCACCAACAAGGCCGCCGCCGAAATGCGCGAGCGCGTGGGCAAGCTGCTGGAAGGCAAGACGCTCACCACGCCCGGCAAGGAAGGCCGCAAGGTGCCGACCAACCAGCTCACCGTCTGTACGTTCCACTCGCTGGGCGTGCAGATCCTGCGCCAGGAAGCCGAACATCTGGGCTTGAAGCCCCAGTTCTCGATCATGGATTCCGACGACTGCTTCGCCATGATCCAGGAGCAGGTGGGCTCGACCGATAAAGGCTTCATCCGCAAGATCCAGTCGATCATCTCGCTCTGGAAGAATGGCCTCGTGATGCCCGAGGAGGCGCTCGCTACGGCTTCGAACGAGGACGAGCACCAGGCCGCCATCGTCTACCGCAACTATGTGGCGACGCTGCACGCGTACCAGGCCGTCGACTTCGACGACCTGATCCGCCTGCCGACCGAGCTGTTCGCGAAGAACGAGCCCGTGCGCGAGCGCTGGCAGAACAAGCTGCGCTATCTGCTGATCGACGAGTACCAGGACACCAACACTTGCCAGTACGAGCTGCTCAAGCTGCTGGCGGGCCCGCGCGCCGCGTTCACGGCCGTGGGCGACGACGACCAGGCCATCTACGGCTGGCGCGGCGCCACGATCGAGAATCTCGCGCAGCTCGGCAAGGACTATCCGAAGCTGCACGTCATCAAGCTCGAGCAGAATTACCGCTCGACGGTGCGTATTCTCACGGCGGCGAACAACGTCATCGCGAACAACCCGAAACTCTTCGAGAAGAAGCTCTGGTCCGAGCACGGCATGGGCGACACCATCACCGTCACGCCCTGCAACGACGAAGAGCACGAGGCCGAGTCGGTGGTGTTCCGGCTTTCGGCGCACAAGTTCGAACGCCGCGCGCAGTTTCGCGATTACGCGATTCTTTATCGCGGCAACTTCCAGGCGCGCATCTTCGAGCAGGTGCTGCGCCGCGAGCGCATTCCCTACGTGCTCTCGGGCGGCCAGTCGTTCTTCGACAAGGCCGAGATCAAGGACCTCTGCGCCTACCTGCGCCTGATCGCCAACCACGACGACGATCCCGCGTTCATCCGCGCGATCACCACGCCGCGGCGCGGCGTGGGCAATACCACGCTCGAAGCGCTGGGCTCGTTCGCGGGGCAGGCGAAGGTGTCGCTATTCGAAGCGGTGTACATGGGCGGCATCGAGGCGCGGCTTTCGGCGCGCCAGGTCGAGCCGATGCGCGTGTTCTGCGACTTCATGCAGCGCCTCGCGGAACGCGCCGTGAAAGAGCCCGCGACGGTCGTGCTCGACGACCTCATGGAAGCGATCCACTACGAGGCCTATCTCTACGACGCGTTCGACGAGCGCCAGGCGCAGTCGAAATGGCAGAACGTGCTCGAGTTCCTCGAATGGCTCAAGCGCAAGGGCACGAAGCCCGAACAAGAAATCGGCGAAGACAGCGAGGCTACCGGCTATGACAACGCCGACGGTCTCGCCGACACCGGCAAGAACCTGATGGGCCTGATCCAGACCGTCGCGCTGATGTCGATGCTCGAAGGCAAGGACGAAGACCCCGACGCCGTGCGCCTGTCGACCGTGCACGCGTCGAAGGGGCTGGAGTATCCGCACGTGTTCCTCGTGGGCGTCGAGGAAGGGATCATGCCTCACCGCGGCGGCTCGGAAGACGACGTGATCGACGACGCGCGCATCGAAGAAGAGCGCCGGCTCATGTACGTGGCGATCACGCGCGCGCAGCGCAGCCTGCATCTGAACTGGTGCAAGAAGCGCAAGCGGGCGCGCGAGACGGTGGTGTGCGAGGCGTCGCGCTTTATCCCCGAGATGGGGCTGGATGACGCGCCGCCGCCTACGGCCGAAGAAGCGCCGATGTCGCCGAAGGACCGGCTCGCGAGTCTGAAGGCGTTGCTGCAGAAGGGCTGAGCGCTCTCGACTACGGCTTGGCAAGCAAAAAGGGCTGCATCATGCGATGCAGCCCTTGGTCTTTTGTGCCTTGAGCCGGGTGTCGCTGACGTACCCGGCGGCCCGTTAGCGTGCGCTTACTTCGCCGCGTTCACCATGTAGTCGACGGCGGCCTTCACCTGGTCGTCGGAGGCGCTCGAACCGCCCTTGGGTGGCATCTGGCCCTTGCCGTGCAGCGCGTAGTTGTAGATCTTGTCCATCGGATCCTTCAGACGCGGCGCCCAGTCGGCCTTGTTGCCGAACTTCGGTGCGCCGAGCACGCCCGCCGCGTGGCACGCCTGGCAGACCTGCTGATAGAGCGCCTTGCCGGCCTGCGCGGCATCGGCGCTTTGCGTGGCGCCGCCGGCCGCCGGCGCGGAGGACGCCTGCGGAATCGCGGCGATGGCCGCTGCGGCGGCTGCGGCTTGCGCGTTGGCGGAGGCCTCGGCGCCCGAAGCCGTCGCGGCACCGGAAGCGCCCGCAGCGCCCGCGGCCGCCGATGCGCCTTGCGCGGCGCCCGGCGCCGGTTGCGGCGGATCCTGGAAGTTTGCGCCGCCATGGTCCGCCATGTAGACGACCGCGCGGCCGATTTCGTAGTCGCTGTAGTCGTCGGGGCTCGTGCCTCCGCGCGGGGGCATGGCGCCTTTACCGGAGAGCGCCGTTTTCCAGAGTGTGTCGAAGCCCTGGGCGATGCGCGGCGCCCAGTCGCCGGAGTTGCCGAACTTGGGCGCGCCCGCGGCGCCGCTTGCGTGGCACGCGGAGCAGACGGCCTGGTAGACCTGTTCGCCTGTCTTGTAGACGCGCGGCGCATTGGCGTCGCGCACCGACACCTGCGCGATGGGCGCGATGCGCGCGGCCACTTGCTGCGCGGCGAGTTCGTCGGTGCCTGCGCCGGTGCGCGTCGTGTTGTTGACGTAGTAGGCGAGCAAAATACAGCAGACGATGGGGACGGCAAACCCGGCGATGACAGCGGCGATTAGCTGGCCGGGCGTTTTGATCGGGGCTCCGTGGGGTGCTTCGCTCATGCTTGTCTCGTCTCCCGTTGGTATTGTGGTGAGCGGTACAGCAGGACGGCAACAGCCATGCGATGGATCAAACAGGAACGATTATAGACGCAAGGTTTTGTGGCCGGTTGCCGCACGCGGGGGCGCTTCAGCGGGCGTTTACCCGGAGCGGTGCCGTGCGGCGGCGGGTGGTCGGATAAATGGCGATGGATCGCGTGGTGAAGGGATTGATCGGCCGCTGATGGGCTTCTGCGCCGGGGGCGGCCGCGAAGGGGGCGCGGTGGACGTCGTCTTCGAAACCGGGTATTCTCTCGGTCTCACTGCGGTACTGCTCCGCCCAGGTTTGTATGGGCTGGCGGCGAGAACTGCTCCTCAATGCGCCCGTAGCTCAATGGATAGAGTACTGCCCTCCGAAGGCAGGGGTTGCTGGTTCGATCCCAGCCGGGCGCGCCAAAATTCGACGTGATGCCGGGTCGATAATACCTGGAAAAATCGAGGCCCTAAGGCGAATGCCAAGGGCCTGTTTCATTTCGAGCGTCATCAGAAACCCCACCTTATGCGCCATTTGCGCCGAAAAGTGGCGGAGTTGAGAAGGGTTCAGACGCAACTGAACGAGATGAGAACGGCGCCTCCGGTCATCGTTTTTCCGCGCCGTGTGAATCGCCCCTTGGCAGTTCGGTGCGACGTCGTCGCAGAGGCTTTTCTTTCACTTGCTACGCGGTCGTTGCGGCCTTGCGCGCTGCACGTGCAGCCTTCCTCTCGGCCTTCGCTTCGTGCTTTATGCGGCGGCGCATAACCACTTCCTCGGCTGTTGCGCCTTCGCGGACCCACTTGGCAATCGCCGGGATGGCGAACCACACCAGCGGATACTCGGCATGCGTGAGTGCCAGCGCGCGCACTACCTCGCGGCGCATGGCGGGATCTTTCGCGGCGACCGCGATACCGGGGTAGAGGCTGTGCGCGTAATTGGCCTCAACTATTTTTTCCCACTTGGCGATCGCATCATCGAAGTAAGCCTCGCCAGCGAGCTGGGGCACCCATGCAGACTTGCCCTTTTCACGTGCCTTGCGAACCGGCACTGCAGGGGGCGGCGGATGTGCGGGGCCAAATATCCCACGAATGGCCCGGAGTAGTTCTCGTAACATTTTCATGGCGTTCTCCGTTTTCGTCGCCACGACCATCGGGGTGTAGTCCGACGAACAGGATTGCCCGCTGGGCGGGCGGTAATCCGCTTGCAATTCCCATAGGCTCCCTTCAAAAATATTTGGCGGCGCCATATTCTCGGGAGCATCTCGCTAGTCACTATCCGGAAGCTCAAGCTTCGTGCCATCGGCATATACCACGGTGCCCGGTGTAAATCGCGTCGTGTATTTGCCTTCCTTAAGGTTCCAGATCGCACGATGCTCATCAATGAACTGGTTGTAGCTGCGACTCCCTGTCCAAATATAATCCGCTCCCGGTGCGATATTTTCGGAAATGTCGAAGTGGATGCTGCCCACCGATTTTCCGAATACGTCGATGAACGCTAGTTTCCCGGAGACTCCAGCAAGTTCTTTAGCCGATGTATTCTTGATGCCCAATTTGATGACTTGCTTGTCCTCAATTCGGCCCGCGCGAAAATCGCTCGGAATTTGTGATTTTTCAAGTAATGTAACGGTAACGGCCTCATTCATCTGATCGACTATCCTGGCTTGCTCGGCTGCCAGCTTTGCCTTTAAGGCTTCCGCTCGCGCTTCGGCTTCTTTCTGCTTTGCGATCCATTGACGTTGATCTTCGATGGCTTGTTCAAGCGTGGTCCCAACCGGGACTCCACTGCCGCCCGCGATTTCGCCCATTCGGGTTCGTGTCAAGTATCCTGCAGCGAGCTTTCTTTCTTCGGGGGATAGTTTGTCTAGTTTGGGAACAAGTTGTGTATCCCACTGGTCGCTGTTGGCAGGTATCACGGTATCTGTGGGCTTGGCACATCCAAATAGCGTAAAACTCAAGAGGGCGGTTGCAAGGATCAAGCGTATATTAAAATATGATTCTGTCTTTTTCATAAAAACAATTTAAATAATATTTTCTGAAAAAATAGAGAGGCCCTCCGTGAAAGAGGGCTATTTCAGTGATTTTTAGCCGAATGGCTCTGCCAGAAAGCTTTCGTTTCTTGGCGCGTTTTTTAGTATAGGCGTGGAGCAGGGGAAATTCTGTGGCGGACGGTCGCATGATTGCGGGAATTGGAATGATTCCCCTGGATATGATTCGCCGAATTTAACGATATTTGAAGTTCTCACCCGCGATGGGCAGCGCGAAATCCAAATTTGCATGAGCCAAGGGCGTTGGAGATTCGAGGGCGTAATCGCAATTCTCGTCAAATTTCCGCTTTCCCCCCGCGCGTGGAAGCGCAAGGACTGCTTGTGCCTTGACGCTTTGCTTCATCGAAGCTTATGTCCTCAACACCCCACCGATGCCTCATTCATCCCAGTCGACCGTTCCCGCCCATCGCGCCCCGGCACGATGCACGCAAGAAACGCATCGATGGCCGGACTATGCCGACGCGCCTTCAGGTAATAGATGTATTCGTCAATCGTCGTGTCGACGTCGCGCAGCGCGATCACGCGCAGATCCGGATGCCGCTCCGCTTCCCCGCGCGGGAAAATGCTCCCGCCCACACCGTGCAGGATCGCTTCGCGAATCGCCTCGCGGCTGCCGATTTCCGCCACCGAAGCGGGCGTGACGCCGGCGTTGGCCAGAATCTCCTCCGTGCAGCTACGCGTGACCGAGCCCGCTTCGCGAATCAGCAGACGCACCTCGGCGAGGCGCGCCGCGTCGATTGCCTCGAAGCGCGCAAGCGGATGGCTATGATGCACGACGAGCACGAGCGGATCGGTCGAGATCACGCGACGCTCGAGCCCATCCGCGGCATTGCGCTGCGACGACACCGCGAGGTCGATCCGAAACTCGTGCAGCGCATTGAGGATGTCTTCCGAATTGCCGATTCGGCAGGTGAGCGCGATCGCCGGATGCGCCTTCGAGAAGCGTCCGATCGCGTCCATGATGTAGTACGGACCCGTAGCGCCAAGCCGCAATTGCCCTTCGAACAGGCCACCGACGTTGCGCAGCATGATGTCGGCCTGCGCCTCGACGTCGATCATCTGCTCGACGAGCGGTAACAGCGCGATGCCGGTTTCGGTGACCGCGAGGCGGCGTCCGCTGCGATAGAACAACTCGACGCCGTAGAGCTGCTCGATCTGACGAATCTGCGCGGCGATGGTCGGCTGACTCACGCCGAGATGCCGCGCCGCACGCGTGATGCTGCCCTGGCGGACCGTCGCGTGGAACGCCTTCAGCTGATCGAACAAAATTTCGCCCTCTTCTCCGCCGCACCCGCGCGACAGCGTAGCGTGCCGATGTGTCCGCCGCATGACGCGCGCGGGCCGGAACGGCTTTCTCGCTCGCGCATCGTTGCGCGCGCACCGATGATACGAGCGTCGCTTCAAGCAAAAAAGCTGAGGTGCACCGAAAGAAACCTGATGGAACCGGTCACTGCAAGGACACTCGCCGATGCGTTAATGGGCGCATTCGTTATCCACGGACCGATCCACATGCGTCGAATCGATTCGCGCGCCGTCTGGGCGGCGCTGCTCTTTTCCCTCGCGCTTGCCGCGTGCGACGGTAGCGGGAATGCCGACTCGTCCGCTTCGCCGGGCGCGAACAATCAGCAAAACAGCCAGCAAAGCAACCAGCAAAACAGCCAGCAGATGGCAGGCGCGAACGCAAATGCAAACGCGAACGCCGAAGACAACCCGCCGGGCGCGCCCGAGATGCACTGGGCGCCGGGCTCCGGCGCGAGCGGCGCGCACTGATCAGCAGACCGCATTTTTTCTTCCCGATTTCTCCCGATAACAGGACTCCCCATGTCGTCGAAAAACAGACGCGACTTCCTGCGCCTTGCTGCCCAGTCGGCTGGCGCGATGGCTGCTTATGCGGGCTTCCCGCCCGCGATCCGCAAGGCGCTCGCGATGCCCGCCGCCACGCGCACCGGCACGATTCAGGACGTCGAGCACGTCGTGATCTTCATGCAGGAGAACCGCTCGTTCGACCACTATTTCGGCGGCTTGCGCGGCGTGCGTGGCTTTGACGACCCGCGTCCGCATCGGCTGCCCAATGGCGCGCCGGTCTGGCAGCAACCGCCCGCCGCGGTGCAGACGTCGCAGTACCAGGCGCGCGGCCTGAACCCATCGGCGCCGTACGTGCTGCCGTTCTATCTCGATCCGAAGCAGACGACCGAATTCCAGCCGGGCACGAACCACGGCTGGAGCAGCGGCCACCTAGCATGGAACAACGGTCAGTGGGACCAGTGGGTGAACCAGAAGCAGGACGTGCTGACGATGGGCTATCTGAAGCGCGCGGATGTGATGTACCACTACGCGCTCGCCGACGCGTTCACGATCTGCGACGCCTACCACTGCTCCGCGCATGCCGATACCGCGCCGAACCGCATCTATCTGTGGACCGGCACGATCGACCCGCGCAACGTCTACGGCAATCCGCCGAACGGCCCCGGCATCGGCGAGCGCGACAACGTAAACGGCTACACGTGGACGACGTATGCCGAACGCCTCGAGAACGCGAACATCAGCTGGAAGCTGTACCAGGGCGGCACGGGCATTCCGGGCGACCCGACCGACAACTACACCGACAACTCGCTGATGTTCTTCAAGAAGTTCCAGGTGCAGGAAGGCGCGAG